>Ga0308012_10000524_pt1 | contig 23019 bp, 22 predicted proteins | sample Neamet179_FD_203133 | JGI IMG/M metagenome (GOLD analysis project Ga0308012, IMG submission 203133) | Marine microbial communities from water near the shore, Antarctic Ocean - #179 | ecosystem: Environmental > Aquatic > Marine > Unclassified | place: Southern Ocean | collected 2014-07-25 | reverse complement strand
TTTTAGGTGCATTATAAGTGCATCTACTACTTTAATTTAACTTTTAATTGGAACCACAAACGCTACAACTTGCTTGTTTCTTCATATTGAATTGTTGCCATTTATTTTCCAAACCATCGAGTAAATTTAATTGATTAATCTGTACTTTATTACCCGTTAATAATTTGATCGCTTGTAAGCTTTGCATACCAGCAATCATTGCTAGCACGGGTCCAATAATTCCAACAGTTTGGCAATTATTCGCTGGCGCCTTTTCACTGGCAGGAAATAGACAATGATAACAAGCACTACTGTCATCACGTGGGTCTATCGTGAGTTGTTGCCCATCAAACCCTGTTGCAGCACCTACTATCAATGGTACTTTATGCTGTACACAGGCTTGATTAATAAGGTAACGGGTTTCTATATTGTCTGAGCAATCCAATACTAAGTCCACTTGTGGAAGGTAGTAATCACAAAGTTCAATATCTAACATTTCATCAATGGCTTCAATGGTCACGTCAGGATATTGTTGCTGTAATTTTTCAGCAGCGGTATCGGCTTTATTTTCATTGATATCCTCTTCTGAAAATAAAATTTGTCTTGGTAAGTTACTGAGTTCGATGTTATCGCCATCAGCGATATAAAGTGTGCCTACACCTGCTGCAGCTAAATATAAACTTGCAGGGTTTCCTAAACCACCAACACCTAAAATCAGCACTTTGGCGTTACGTAATGCTACTTGCCCCGTGTTGCCAATTCCATCTAACATGATTTGACGTGAATACTTGAGTTGTTCTTGATTGCTTAGCACGTGTGATCCTAGTCTATAGTTATTTTATTACTATTTAGTAAATATTTTAATTTATAAAAGTGCGCACGGCACCTGCTTTGAATTGCAAATATACTTGTTGTTTGGTACTTAGTGATAATTTTTGCTGAGAGAATGCACTAATAGTGACAAAAAAATCTTGAGAGCCACAGCATACAATCAGTAGTACGTTGGTTTTGTCATGACTTACTTCTTTTATGGTACCAAAGAGTTGGTTCACAATGGAACTATCATTAGGCTCTGTTAAGGCAATACTAATGTCACTCGCTAAGATAAAACAACGTAACCGCTGGTGCAGTTTAAAATGTTCATCAGTGGCGAGATAAATATCTTGCTGATCATTAAGTGCTAACGTTGTTAAACCATGACCGTTGTTAACACTTTTAATGGGAAGCGATAAACTGGTTTGTTGCTGAATGATATTTAAATCATGGTCTATGTCAGAATTACTCTCATGGTAAGTATTAAGTTGATGAATAACCTGGTGAATATTACCTACGTTAATAATTTTACCGTGCTCCATAACGATTAAATTATCGCAGACCTGCTGTAATTCATCTAATGAATGACTGACGTATAACATAGGTAAGTTGAGCTTTTTTTGGATGTTAAGCATCATTTGTAGTAACTTCGTTTTACTGTGTTGATCAAGCGCACTTAATGGCTCATCAAGTAGCAATAACTTGGGTTCAGCTAGTATGGCTCTTGCTAAGGCAACCCTTTGTTGTTGACCGCCCGACAGTTCATTTATGGCATTATTAAGTAAAGGTTTTAGTTTAGTTAATTCAATTACTTCATCTAATGAAAGTTGGCTATTCTTACAGCGTTTTGTAGCATATTCAAGGTTGCCTAATACAGTTAAATGCTCGAACAGGCGACTGTTTTGAAAAACCAAACCAATGTGACGATCTTCAGGTTTGAGGTAAGTTCCTTGTATCGTATTGACTAGCTCTTTATCTGACAATGTTATATCGCCAGTCAGGTTTTTTTCAAGACCTGAGATGGACCGAAGCAAGGTTGACTTACCTGAAGCTGAATGACCGAAAATACCTGTGATACCGATTAAAGGTATTGCCTGCTTAATGGCTAACTCGAACTGCTGATAATTGAGGTTAATATTAATGTCGAGTTGTGGTGTTTTACTTGTCATTGTTCAACTCCACTTTCTTGAAGTTATATTTTTTTGGTAAATTCAACCAATAAATAGAGGCTAGTACTATCATTGAACCCACTAACAAGCTGATTGCCAGCAGATGCGCTCTGGCATAATCAAAGGCTTCAACGTGGTCAAATAAAGCGATAGAAAGCACTCGTGTTTCACCGGGAATATTACCGCCAATCATCAATATGATGCCGAACTCGCCGACAGTATGAGCAAAGCCTAAAGTTGCCGCAGTGATGAAACTCGCTTTTGTTAACGGTAAAACAATTGAAAAAAATCGGTCGATTGGACCTGCACCAAGAAGTGATCCAGCTTCTAATAAAGAGTCGCCTAATTGCTCGAAGGCTTTTTGTAATGGCTGAACGACAAAGGGTAGGGAGTATAAAACGGAGCCTATAACAATTGCTGAAAAGCTAAAAGCGAGTTGTTGGCCTGTAGCTTGTTGCCACAGTTGCCCTGGTAAATACTCAGGTGAAAAAGCGATAAGTAAATAAAAACCTAGCACTGTAGGCGGTAAAACTAGCGGTAATGCCACCACAGCTTCAATAATTACCTTAAATCGACTCGTCATTTTGGCCAGATACCACGCTAAGGGAGTGCCAATAATTAATAAGATGACAGTGGTTAGTGCCGCCATTTCTAGAGTGGTAAAAAGCGCTTGTAAGTCTGAATTCATCATTTAGCTATGCACTCGAGCAATGTCTTTATTTATATTTCTAACTGGCGCGTATCCATAGCTGATGATGAGTTTTTGACTCTCAGTTGATAATAAAAAATCACTTAATTTTTTTGCTTCAGCTTGTTTCTTACTCGCGCGAATTATCACTAATTGTTGTTTTATTGGTTGATGATAACTACTTGGAATAATCAGCCCAGATAAGTTATTTAATACTAATTGGCTGTTGGCGACAAGACCGCTAGTTACCGCTTTACTACGTAATTGTGTAAAGGTTTGTCCAATATTGATACCTGTAATTAATATCGGCTCATAACGTTGCCACAAACCTAAATGGGTTAATGTTTCTTTGGCTGCTTTGCCGTAAGGCGCTATATCGGGATTAGCAATAGCAAATCGTTCAGGGGGATTCTGTAAAATCTTGAGAGTAAATTTTTCAGTCGGTGGTAAAAAAGAAGAATACAATGCTAACTGACCTACCGCATAGGTTTTACGGGTATCGTTTACAGCGAAACCTGTTTGCTCAAGTGCCTTCGGTCTGCGACTGTCGGCACTGAGGAAAATATCAAATGGAGCACCGTGTTTAATTTGTAAAAATAGAGCGCCACTGCCTCCACTAATAACTTGGCTTTTAATACCTGTTTTTTTTGTGAAATTTTTCAGTAATATTTTTAATACTGGGGTGAAGTTAGCAGAAACAGCAATGCGAAGTGGAGTACCGTTTTGTTCATTTTTAGTTTGTTGCGCATAACAGATGCCCGTACCTAATAAAGAAAGGCACAATATTATTAGCGCCATTAAACGTAGCACGTTAGCTCCAAAGTTCCGCTTTGTTAGTGTCGCTATTTTTTGCATCTAACCAGTTTTCAGAAGTGGTTCCTGCATCGTTGCCATCTTCTGTAACCGCAGTTATGATTTTTTCTTTTTTCCAAAAGGGTGCTTTTACTTTTAAATAATCCATGATGAATTCATTGGCAGCAAACGCATCTTGGCGATGTTTACTGGTAACACCAACAAAGACAATTTGATCGCCAATGGTAAGTTCGCCAATACGGTGAATAACTTTTACTCGCCCTAACTGCCAACGGTCTTTCGCTTGGGTGATTATTTTAGCAAGTGATTTTTCTGTCATGCCAGGGTAGTGTTCAAGCGTTAAAGTAGTAACAAAATTACCATTGTTGTTATTTCTAACTCGGCCTGTAAAAGTAACAACTGCGCCGTCTGTTAAGTTGCCTTTTTCAAGTAAGGCAACTTCATCAGCTAAACTAAAGTCATCAGTTTGGATGGAGATCTCTTGGTCATGCTCTTGGTTTGACATAACTTATCCGCCAGTTACTGGAGGGAAAAAGGCAACTTCGTCTCCTGATTTAACGGGAAAATCACCATCAACCATGTCATGGTTTACTGCAGATAACAGTGACGTATTACTGAAAATTTGTTGCCATTGTGTGCTTTTATCAGCTAGTAATTGCTTAATGTCATTAACGGTTTTAGCTTCATCTGCTGCAAGTGACATATTACTACAGTTAAGTTGCTCTCTAAGCGCAGCAAAAAATACAATGTTAATCATAAATACTCTCTAAAAATTGAACTAGTCGTTTAGGATAAAGTCGTTTAGGGTAAATCGGTTAAGCGGGTGGTGATTGCCAATGACCTGATTTTCCACCTTCTTTCGTTAATACTTCAATGCCATGAATCATCATGGCAGGATCTGCAGCCTTGCACATATCAAACAAAGTTAAACAGGCAATAGACACTGCTGTTAACGCTTCCATTTCAACGCCTGTTTGACCGGTTAAACGACATAAGCTATTAACTTGTACTTGGCTGTTTTCATCATCAAGGGTGAAATCGACTTGTACTTTACTTAGCATTAAGGGATGGCATAAAGGTATTAAATCACTACATTTCTTTGCTGCTTGAATACCTGCAATACGTGCAACAGCAAATACATCGCCTTTTTTATGCTTGCCTGTGGTGATTAGTTCAAAGGTAGCGCGGTTCATTTTAATAAAACCTTGCGCGGTTGCGGTGCGTGATGTCATTGCTTTTTCTGTGACATCAACCATATTTGCTTCACCTCGTTGATTAAGGTGGCTTAGCTCTGGTGTGCCAGTAGTTGCAGGAGTATTGGTTGTCATTAGCCACGAGTCTCACATTGATCTTTGTTCAGGTTAAGGTGTGGTACAAAGTTACATGGGCGATGGCTGTTGTCTAATTGCTCTTTAATTACTTTATCCCAAGCCGTTTTACATGCGTTGGTTGAGCCTGGTACACAAAGCACTACGGTTTTATTGGCGATCCCGCCAAAAGCGCGAGACTGAATAGTTGACGTACCAATTTCACCTAATGAAACATAGCGAAATACTTCACCAAAGCCTTCTACGGCTTTATCAAATAATGGTGTTAACGCTTCAGGTGTATTATCACGCGCAGTAAAACCAGTACCGCCAGTTGAGATTATGGCATTGATGCCATCATCAGCAATCCATTTTGATACTTGCGCCCTCAGTTGATACACATCATCAATGACAATCGCTTTGTCGGCTAAGTTATGACCTGCTTCGGCTAAACGCTCAACAAGGGCTTGACCCGACGTATCGTTTTCTTCGGTACGTGTATCTGATACCGTTAAAACGGCGATATTTAAAGGGATGAATTTTTTGCCGCCATGTCCTGACATAGGTTTGTCCTTTACTAAATAGGTAGATTAAAATTGTTGTTTTGCCTGTTGCCACTGTTCTGGCGTGTTTGTATTAAATAGTATCTGTTTTTGTTTACTAACAATGCTCTGATGAGGCACTTGCTCTAACATTGATCTTACTGAAGGACCATTTTTTTTTCTGTTACTGGCATTGGACAATAATTTTTCGCGTTGAAATGCTTGTGTTAAAAAAGTCTGCAAAAAAGCATTATTTGGCAAATATAACGGAATATGATGCATTTGCTTTTGATTATCACTGAAGAAAGTCGCTTTGTGGCTAAGCTCCCCTTTAAGACGTAATTCAGCTAAAGCGGAGGCAGTCATTAAAGGTAAATCAACGGGTAATATTAAGAATGCTTTAGGTTGTAAATGTTCAGGGCTATTTGCAAAGTAATGAGCTAACACACTGTAAATTCCGCCAACAGGCCCTGCTTTAGGAACCAAGTCAGGAATTTGATGATTATCACCACTGATAACAACATTTTTTATACCAGCATCTAGTAATAACCGCTTTGAAAAATCAAGCATGTTTTGAGCTGAGTTACTTGCTAGGGAGCTAGAAGCAGAGGCTACTTTTTGACGAGTTAAGTGTGCTTTATCTTGCCCCATGCGAGAAGATAAACCGCCAGCAAGTACTACGCCTAAACAATCTATCGCCTGATTTTTTGCTAGGTAAGTCATCATTAACCTCCAAGCATTGCAAGGTGTTTAGTCGCGCCTGTCAGTTTTTCATGCAAGTAATGAGTCGCTTTTTTATCACCCAGTAGTCCCAATATTTTTGCTTGCAACGGTTCAATGTCATCGCTTTGTAATTCTTCTCGCAATGACAAGCCTTCTTCACCAAATAAACATAAATGTAACTTGCCACTTGAACTAATGCGTAAACGATTACAGCTATTACAAAAATCTTTAGAGTAGGGCATGATTAAGCCAACTTTACCTTGATAATCTGGGTGGTAAAATTCTTGTGCAGGACCGGCTGATTTAGTTTGAATAACAGGAAGCCAACCATCAAGAATTAAATTTTGCTTAATGCGGGAGCCTTGAACGTGTTGAGCATCAAAGAATTCTTTATTATCACCCGTTTGCATTAACTCGATAAAACGTAAAGTAATAGGAGTATCTTTAAGCCAGTCGAGGTAGGTTTGAATGTCTTTGCCGCTGTATTCACGCATTAATACGGTATTAACTTTTACTGAGGCTCTGCCATCGGCTAAAGCCATATCAATACCTTTGAGAATGGTTTGGAGCTTATCGTGCCCCGTTATTGCGTGAAATTTACGAGGATCTAAACTATCAATACTGATATTAATCGCATCAATACCCGCATCTAACCAATGAGGCAAATGTTCAGGTAACTTAAAACCATTACTGGTAATCGCCACCTTTTTAATGCCGGGAGTATCTTTACAGATTTGAATTATTTCAGGTAAGTCTTTACGTAACGCAGGCTCACCACCTGTGATGCGGATCTTTTCAGTCCCCAACTCAGCGAAAGCTTTGGTTATACGTTTGATTTCAGGTATTGATAAGAAATCACGCGGCTGATCGCACTGATAGCCATCGGGCAAGCAGTAATTGCAACTAAAATTGCAAACGTCAGTAATCGAGAGACGCAGGTAAGAGAACCTACGGCCAAAGTTGTCTGTTAACATGTCACCTTTCCAAATGTAGGGAGGCTAACGCGTTTCCTTGTTAGCCCTGGCAACTAAAGCCAATGATAAACATTGATTTAGTTACGGCATATTACAACATGATGACTTTGAACTTGCTTATAATTAATTTAATAAATCAAAAATAAGCTAATAAAGCCACGTTAGTGGTAATAGCTCGGTGTTATAAATAAAATTATGTTCGAAAGTTTTTCTAAATAAAACTTCAAATCAGTATATATTACTCTGATAGCGAGAGGGTAATTCTTTTTCGATACCCCATCAATGATACAGATCAATAAAACAGGGCTTTACCACTATGAAATAAGAAGTTACATAGGTGATACTAGCACCATTAAATTGATTGATTCTACCAGTATTTTTTTTAAGCGAGTTTTTATGTCTGATTGTTGCTCAGCTCCAGGGCTTTTACCTTTTGAAGAAGCTTTAGCTAACATGCTATCGCAAGTCACATCTATTACTGAAACATTAACCTTGCCTATTGATCAGGCATTACATTATGTTTTAGCCCAAGATATTACTAGCCCACTAAATGTTCCACCGCATGATAATTCTGCGATGGATGGTTATGCTTTTACCCTTGAAAGCTTACAAGCTAACAAAGCATTAACGCTTGTAGGTAGATCTATGGCCGGAGCACCGTTTCAAGGGGTATGTAAAGCAGGTGAGTGTATTCGCATTATGACAGGCGCTAAAATGCCAGATTGTTGTGACACTGTAGAGATGCAAGAAAACGTCACCACTGACGGTGAACAGATTACTTTTTTACAAGAAAAAAGTTTTGGCGCTAATGTTCGTAATGCAGGCGAAGACATTAAACTCGATCAAGAGGTTTTGTTTTCAGGTCACAAAGTAACAGCCGTAGATATTGGCGTGCTTGCTTCTTTAGGTGTGGCAGAAGTTGTTGTTTATCGTAAATTAAAAGTTGCATTAATTGCTACGGGTGATGAATTAAAATTACCGGGGCAAGCATTACGGGCAGGCGACATATATGAATCTAATAGTTTTGTATTGTCAGCCATGCTTAAAAAATTGCATGTTGATGTGATTGACTTTGGCATTATTGCAGATGATTTTGAAGCAATAAAAGCAGCCTTTGTTAGTGCTGATAAACAGGCTGATGCAGTTATTTCTTCTGGTGGAGTGTCAGTTGGTGATGCCGATTACACTAAAACGGTTTTAGATGATTTAGGCGAAATTGGCTTTTGGAAAATAGCAATGAAGCCAGGTAAGCCTTTTGCTTTCGGTAAGTTAGCTAACAGTGTTTTCTTTGGATTACCGGGCAACCCTGTATCAGCTTTGGTTACTTTTCATCAATTAGCTTTAGTTGCGTTAACTAAAATGCAACATTCAACCCCTTTAAAGCGTACACATTTGTCTGTTAAGTGCGGCTCTAATTTACGTAAATCACCAGGGCGTATGGATTTTCAACGAGGTGTGTTGTCAGTTAATGCAGAGGGTGAGAATATAGTTACCTCAACAGGCTCACAAGGCTCAGGCATTCTTTCTAGTTTAGCTAAAGCGAACTGTTTTATAATATTACCTAGCGATCAGGGTAAGGTAACTGAAGGTGAAAAGGTAAACATTCAATTGTTTGATCATTTTTTACAATAAAAAAATGAATGCTGAATAATTTTAGTATGATATACGGTCTTATATAGTACTATTGTTCAAACGTACAAAATAATTCCATAGGCCATTATGATTAAGCACCAACTCAGCTTTGCTAAAATAAATATTTTACATGATCATATTGCAGAAGTTATTGTCGATAAAGATATTGAAATATCGCTAGAAATGTCTGAAGAGTATGATGATTTTTTAACAACATTATTTTCTAATAACTTTGCTTTATTAGTGAATAAAATCAATCAATATGACCTTTCATTTGAAGCTAAACTAAATATGGCTTCTCATGAAAATTTAACCGCGATTGCCGTCGTTACCTATGATGATGAAAGTAAAAAAGCGGTAAAAAAAGTTGCGGCTATGCGTCAACTTGATGGTTGGAATTTGAAAATATTTAATGGTTTAAATTTAGGTTGGCAGGATGGCTTAGATTGGGTGACAAATGAGTTGAATAGATGATTATTGTAAAATAAGTTAATCAAGTTGGTACTAGTTATAAAAAACGCTGCCTGTAAAATAATAGGCAGCGTTTTTTATCGTTTACAGTTGCGCAAAGCACCTATCGGCGGCAGCCAGCGTTTTTTCAATAATTTCATCACTATGAGCAGTAGATAAAAATCCCGTTTCATAAGCCGATGGTGCAAGGTATACACCTTCTTCTAACATTAAATGGAAGAACCGCTTGAACATTTCGCCATCACATTGCGTGGCTTGCTCATAGGTTGTGATTGGATTAGTATCTTCAGTAAAGAAGAAGCCAAACATTGCCCCAACATAATTAATACTTAAACTAATACCGTTACGTTCTGCAGCCGCTTTTAAGCCCATAGCTAGCTTTTCTGTAGCCGTAGATAACTGTTGGTGTTTGTCGCCTTTAGCTAACTCATTAAGTGCAGCTAAGCCTGCAGCCATAGCAATAGGGTTGCCAGATAAAGTACCTGCTTGGTAAACAGGACCAACAGGTGCAATATAATCCATTATTTCTTGTTTACCACCAAAAGCGCCTACAGGCATGCCACCACCAATAACTTTTCCTAATGTGGTCAGATCCGGTTTGATATTATAATGAGCTTGAGCACCACCTAAGGCTACTCGAAAACCTGTCATAACTTCATCAAAGATTAATACGCTACTGTATTGGTCGCATACGGCGCGTAAACCTTCAAGGAAACCTTCAATTGGCGGAATACAGTTCATGTTACCTGCAACAGGCTCAACAATAATACAGGCTATTTCGTCAGCATATTTTGCGAAAATTTCTTTTACTTCTTCTATATTGTTATAACTAACTGTTAGGGTATGTTTGGCAAAATCAGCAGGAATACCTGGAGAGTTTGGTACGCCCATTGTTAATGCACCAGAGCCAGCTTTTACTAATAAAGCGTCAGCATGGCCATGGTAATTCCCTTCAAATTTTAAAATTTTATCACGACCAGTATAGCCACGAGCTAAACGAATAGCTGTCATGGTAGCTTCGGTACCAGAACTTACCATGCGTAAACTTTCCATCGAAGGTACTAATTCACGTACCTTCTCAGCCATGGTAATTTCAAGTTCAGTTGGCGCACCAAAACTTAAGCCATTTTGTGCTGTAGTAATTACCGCTTCAAGGATTGCAGGATGATTATGACCTAAGATCATAGGTCCCCAAGATCCTACGTAGTCAATGTATTCTTTATCATCTGCGTCATAAATATAGGCACCTTGAGCACGCTTTATAAAGCATGGAGTACCACCAACACCATTAAATGCACGTACTGGAGAGTTAACGCCACCAGGAATGATTTGTTGAGCTTGTTCAAATAACTGTTCTGATTTATTCATAATTGTTTCTTCTAAAAGTCGTTACTATTTATAATTATCGTTTTTAATCAATATTTCTTGTCAAAACATGGCCACTAGGCATTTTTATTTGTGAACCAGTTAACGGGTTTTTCGTAATCGGTTAATTGATCTTCAACGCCTAAGGTTAAAGCAAATAATGCCATACGCACTAATACTCCATTTTGCGCTTGCCTGAAAATAGCGAGGTTATCCAAGTCATCTAAGTCAGTATCAAGTTCATTCGCTTCGGGACGAGAATCACGTGGTAAGGGATGCATGAGAACGGTATTTTCCTGACAATACTTTTGATAAACACTCTTGTTTAAACTGAAATGCCCGCGATATAAATCAGCTTCATCTTTACTAGCAAAGCGCTCTTGTTGGATTCTTGTTTGATAAATAACATCAGCAGATAAATTTCCAGCCATCGTTTCAGTTATGACAACTTCATGGCCTGCATCACTCAATGTTGAAATAACACTATCAGGCATTTGTAACGCTTTAGGCGCTACCATAGTTACTTTCACGTTGTCATAGAGGCTGAGTAATTTTGATAAAGAATGCACGGTACGACCATGTTTTAAATCGCCCATCAAAACAATATCTAAGTTGTCTAAACCTTTATTAAAATGCATCATCTCTGATTGAATAGTAAATAGGTCAAGTAAGGCTTGAGTTGGATGCTCATTAGCACCGTCACCACCATTAATAACTGGCACAGTGCTGCCTTTAGCAAACTGCTCGACAGAATGCATTTGCGGATGGCGCATGGCAATAACATCTGAATAGCCGCTGATCACTTGCGCAGTATCAAATAAAGATTCACCTTTACTGAGAGATGAATTTTCTTGACCAACTGTTTCTCGGACAAAGCCGCCTAATAAATTAAATGCGGTTCCAAAACTAACTCGAGTTCGGGTACTTGGTTCAAAAAACAAGTTACTTAATATCGCGCCATCAAGTACATGACAACGTTTTTTTCTTGATGCGTAAGGAGTCATTTGGGCTGAAACTTGTAATATCTTAGCGATAGCTTCACGGTCAAATTGTGATACCGACAGGATATGGTTGCCTTGGAATTTCATCATCTTGAATAGTTACATTGAAAGGTAAAAAATTTGACGTAATTTAGCATAAAACAGCTAGTTTGTGAATTGAAAACAATAGGAGAATAAGCAATGTAGATTTGCCATAGGAACAATAAAAACTGTTTTATCAACCTTTATTGTTTTTAGCTTACGTTCACTAATTGGAGGGTAATGGCCGACGGTGAAGGAAAATTAAAAATAATATAAGCAAAGATAAATTTAGACTACCCCCACTAGATTTTGTCGTTGGATTATTCTCTGAGGAAAGAGTTTCTAAAGAGGAAAAAGTGATGTTTTTTAAATAACCATTAAAATTTCCGTCATTGGGGACTTCGTTTTTCTTATATAACCACGTGACTTGATGTGGACCTGCAGAAAAATCATCAATGGTTATATTGTTATAAGTCATTTTCCCAGAAATAAGATCGATCTGTTCACCATCAATGATTAAATATAATGCGTCAAAATATATATTAGAGTTAGACGTGCTTTCTTCTGACAAAACAGCCCAATCAAAAGATAAACGTCCTTCTCCAGAAAAGGTTAATATAGCAATACTTTGCTGACCTGCCTCAAGTTCACCACTGATTATCGTAGACTCGTTATCATCAAGTCGCCATGCTTTTTCTCCTCCGCTAAACCAGAGTAATTCGTCAGAATCATTCGTTAAAGAGGTATTGAAATGGCTATTAAATGGGATAGCTTGTGCGCTGACAACTATTTGGCTTGTAGGAATATTTTCATCTCCACTATCCATCACAATTTTTACTTCATGCTGGCCCGGTATTAGTGCATCAAAAGTAACTAGAACCTGACAAGTTTGTTTTGAGGCTAAAATAGAGCAACTATCACTTGTTAAATTAAAAACACTGCTATTTAATGTGTCAGGAACGAGGGTAAACGTTAAGTTTGCAGTAAAGTCACTATTATTTGTGACTGTTAGTTGTTTTTTTTGCGCTTGGTATTGTGGAGTGATTGCGAAATCATAATTGGGTTCAAATTCGACTGCTTTTGTAAGTGTATTAATCCAGGTTGCGAAGTTACCTACACGAGTAAAAACATCAGGAAATGCAGCATTAGCACAACCTATTCCGAAACTTACAATACCTATTTGTTGCCAGCCTTGATTTGTATTCACAATTAATGGGCCGCCGCTATCACCTTGGCATGAACCTTTAGCGCTACCTGAATAAGATGCGCATATCATGCCATCAGTTAGACCAACATCATCGGTCGAATACGTGGCGTTGTCTAATTCCTGATAACTTTGTACTAATTTTTCTTTACATTGTTCATTGCTCAGTAATGATAATTCAACTTGAAGTAACTTATCAGGTTGGTTATTTTCGGGAACGGGATCTTCACTGCCATAACCATCAATATTTCCCCATCCCATAACTGTTGCAGGAGAGTTGAATTGAGCTAATCTTGTACTTTCATCGCGATCCAGCAGTGTAATAGCTGGGTGGTCAATTGATTCTACTAACTCAATTAGTGCAATATCGTTATTAAAACCTGAGTCCTCATTATATTCAGGGTGTATGTGAATACGATTAATTGCGATAGCATTGCTGGCACCATTTCTTAAATCATACTCTCCAATATTAACTTTTAGTTCATCAATATTAGCCTCCTCCACACAATGAGCTGCAGTAAGTACCCATTTTGTGCCAATAAAACTGGCACCACAACTGACACTTTGGCCTATAACTGTCGGGGGATTAACGATGATAGTTGCAACACTATCGAGATTACTTAGCAATATTAAACCATTATTCTGGCTTACCCCGATGACTGGGATCGTACTGATAAAATTTTCACCCAAGGTGAAGTTAAGCTCACCAGAGGTGTTATTAAATATAATGGCAGCTATGCCCCCGGCAGATTGACAATTAGCTACTTTAACAGTGAAGTCTATTTCTCCACGGGAGATTAAGCATATTTTATCTACAGCAAAATCACATTGACTATCACCAATACCGCAGTCAACCATAACAGCACTTGCTTGCCCTATTGGGCCGAACAAAAAAGGAACACTATCGTAATTAATCCCTGCAACGTCTAAAGAGTTAGTTGATCCACTATAGGTATAAACTAATGCTGTCATCCATGGCCAGTCACCTTCACTTGCCAACTCACCTCCTACAATCATAGGTTTTTCTATAGGTAGTGTAGAGTGAACTGTTGTATTTGCTAGTGATAGGAATGACGTAATAGATAATAAAATCAACACAATAAATTTCATCAGAATGATTCCTAATTAAGCGTTAAAGTATAGGAAAAATACCCTACATTGAATACAACTGCAAGTTTGTGTAAATATGGTGTAGTTATCTTTGGTAATGAAAATTATAGATATTACCATGTAACTTTTTTATATTAAAAGTTACATGGGTTTAACGTAAGCTAAAATAATCACTGCAAATAATATAAGTACAGGCACTTCATTAAAAATACGATAAAATCGTCCTGAACGGCTATTTTCATCTTGTGCAAAAGTCTTAACTAATTTGAAACAATAGGCATGATACACATAGAGAATGATGACTAAAGTTAATTTGATATGTAACCACCTAGCGGCAACAAACCAGTCGTACCCATAAGCATAAATGATGGCTGTTCCTAGTAAAAATGTGAAAAGAGCAAAGGGGGTAACAAAATAAAGTAAACGTTTCTCCATACCTTTAAGGTGCTGAGTCACTTCGATTGAATCAGATTCTGCGTGGTTAACAAATAAGCGCGGTAAATAAAATATACCAGCAAACCAAGCGACCATAAAAATCACATGAAATGCTTTAAACCAAAGAATATTGCTAAGAATAAAGGTGTTCATTAAATAAGTTTTCCTTCCACTAAATAAACTCTGAGTTGTTCAAAAGTCACCAGACCAAGACAATGGTTAATATCATTATCATAAATGTATACGGCGCCGGAACGTTGTTCTACTAATGCTAAATAAGCTTCTGCCAAGGTCGCTTGATGATTCAATGGAACGAGTTTATGTAATATTAGCATGTCAGCAGGGTCGTTTTTAATATCCATACCTTTTTCGTCAGTGATTTTTTCACCTACCACTCGCCCTAACTCTACGTCCAATTCGGCCCAATAATAATTATCAATGTTTGTAGACGAATCAAATTCTTTATTAATGATTAATTGTGATTCATGGGTATTAAGCAGGTTGCCTATAATGCCACGGGGACTTGCTTGGTTTAAAATCAATAAGTTGTCTTTCATCACCGCCAATACACCAATGTTTTGCAATGATTCTTCAATGGGTGGTTTTTTGTAGAGTAAATTTTGCGCATCTAATTGCATGGTAAAGATTGACTCATTTTTACAAAGTTGCCTTGAAACGATACTTGCGATAGTAATCACAATCATACCAGGTACAATTAATTCAAGTTGCCCTGAGAGTTCAACAACAGCAAGTAAAGCAGCAAGTGGTGCATTTAAACTCGCGGCCATAAAACCAGCCATACCCATTAAAATAAAATCATTACCTAAGTGTTCACCAGGTAATACTTGTATAACAATAGCCCCTGCACAAGCACCCGCAATAGCACCAATACCTATGGTTGGCCCAACAATACCACCCGGTATACCTAAACCTAAAGCAAACATTGTCATTAATAATTTCGCGAAAAGTAAGCTGAATAAAAAAACAAGTGGTAAATCATTTATTAAGGAAATATCAATAGCACTTGTGCCAGTCCCCATTGCACCAGGTACTAAATAACCTAAACTTCCGGTGATAAGAGCAGCAAGCATTAAGCGGGGAACTATATGATATTTCGAGCTTTTTTTTATTATTAATACCAGATACTTATTAAATGCTGCGGCAAGTAATCCTAATGCTATTGCGAGCAGCACTAATGAAAAATAATGCTGTTGCTCAAGAGCAATGGTATGAAAATATTGAAAATTATGACTAGTGCCAAAGACAGTTCGTGTAATTAAAGACCCTGCAAGCGATGCAAGCATAATAGGAATAAAAACATGAACCTTATATTCACGCATAATGACTTCCATCACAAAAATTACGGCTGCAATGGGTGTATTAAATGTAGCGGATATTCCTGCCGCTATGCCACAGGCGCATAGAATTCGTATGCTGTTATAGGGTAATTTTAAAAGGCTACCTAAATAACTACTGCATGCTGCACCAAGGTGTACAGCGGGACCTTCTCTGCCAACAGAAAATCCTGACGCTAGTGCGACAGCACTGCCCCAAAACTGGTTAAGTGTATTTTTAAAAGGTATTACACCATGCGCTATTTTCAAACGGTGTAAAACAAAAGGAATACCTGTGCGAAGATATTTGTAACCGGTAAGCCAACCAATTAGTAATATTATAATCGAGCCTATAATAGGTAAATCAAAACGACTTACTTCATCTAAACTGTTATAGTTATCTCGTTTTATAAGGTAAAGCTGCTGAATTTCTTCAATTGTTAAGGTAAAAAGCACAACCAATAAGGCGGAAGCACAGCCACCAATTATGGCGAGTAAACATATTTGCCACGATGTTTTGGGCAAAGCTAGATGTTTTCTTATGGATGCGATTGATAATATCATTACAGGATTATAATACTTTACAAATGAAATGGTTAGCAAAAATAAATCTTAGTGTTGTGATTGAACGCATAGGCACCTTTAAATCGGCTTTGTTTTTATTCGCCGTTATTGGTCTTTGTCTATTTACCGGTTATCGCTTAGGCAATTATTATCATCACTTTCAAGAAACTAATCTTGAACAGCAAAAGCAAAGGCTAGTGCAGCTTTATAATCAACAAGAAGAAAGTATAGCGCGTATCCACAGTTTAGAGGTTGAATTAGCTATTGAGCAACTTGCTAATAATGAAGTTCAAGAATTACTTAAAACTTCAGCCGAACAAAGTTTTGAAGTGAAAAAACAACTGGCCTTTTACGAAAAAGTGATGGCACCAGAGAAACAAGCAGAGGGCTTGTTCGTTGAAAGTATTAAAATAGTCGCGACAACAACACCCAATAAATATCACTTTCAAGTGGCTTTAGTGCAGCAGCAGTTAAAACGACGTTACAGTAAAGGTTATATTGATTTAGTCTTTAAAGGTAAAGAAGGTGAAAAACCTGTTAAATTGAAGTTGACGGATGTGTCGCAACTAAACAAAAAAGATCTTAGTTTTAGCTTTCAATACTTTCAAATTATTAGTGGTGAGTTTACCTTGCCTGCAAATTTCTCCCCTGAAAATGTCTTAGCCTCTGCAATATTAACTAAATCTCGCTGGCAAAAATATGCAAAAAAAGAAATGAACGTAATATGGCAGGTCAACCAATAGCGTTAAAACTATTGAGCTTAAAGCGTTTTTTTGTAAAATAATACCTTCTTATGCAAAGAGAGATAATCACAGTAGCGAATAATACTTGATTAAATTAGTCAGGTTTAAGATAATTAGCGTTGTTAACTATTCTTTCACGTTAAATCACCCATATTGAACGTAGTTTTTTGTACTTTTAGTACTAAGTAGAGCACCATGTCAAACCCTGAATTACCCATTAAATTTACCGATGCCGCTGCAAATAAAGTTTTATCGCTAATCACCGAAGAAGAAAATCCAGAACTTAAGCTACGTGTCTATGTTACCGGTGGTGGTTGCTCAGGTTTTTCATATGGATTTACTTTCGATGAAAAAGTGAATGACGGTGATATGACCATTGAAAAGCAAGGTGTATTAATGGTTATCGACCCTATGAGCTTGCAGTACCTTGTTGATGGCGAAGTAGATTACCTAGAAAGCCTTGAAGGCAGTCGTTTTGTGGTTAATAACCCCAATGCAACAACAACGTGTGGTTGTGGTTCTTCATTTTCTATCTAAATTTCTAACGACTTTGTTTAGCCGTTATCTATAACGCTACGATAAAAGTTTAAAAATATTCATGACTATGTTGTTAGCTCAAGGACTTGTTGTAAAAGTCATCTTCGAAATATCTGTTCGAAGAGCCTTCGCTTTTATAAATAGAGTTCCCGATTAATACGCATCGAGATGACATTTCTGAGTCAGATACTTAGGAACAAGAATATTTAATACCGACATTTGTCGGTATTTTTATTTCTGGCCACATAATCTTACTAACCTATACCTATACCTATACCTATACCTATACCTATCAATAAAAATGATAATTTTTATTATTTTCAAAAAAAGGTAGCTACACTTACAAGAGAAATTTATACCCGTTAGCATTCAAAGTGCTCTGAAACCTGCATCTTGAATGGTAACGGGTATATTAGTTGTTTAGCTAACTTTGAAATACTCTAAAGCAAGGTTAAATTTTCTAGAAAATATTCTTTCTTTACCTAAAAATTTTACCGAGTTGTTATATTGTTAAAATCAATCTAAGGAGTTAATTATCAAAATACTTGTAGTAGATGATCAAGGATCGATGAGAGATGTCATTTCGCATATCTTAAGGCAGTTGGGTTTTAGGAGTGTATTTACCGCCGCGGATGGAATTGTTGCTTATCGAATGTTGAAAAAAGGGAATTTTGATTTTGTCGTGTCTGATTGGAATATGCCAAATATGACGGGTATTCAATTATTAAAAGCCATTCGCCAAAATGACGATTTAAAATCCTTGCCTATGTTATTAGTCACTTCTGAAAATAAAAAAAAACAGATCATGGAAGCTGCAAAGTCAGGCGTTAATAGCTTTATTGTTAAGCCTTTTTCTCCTGCTGAGCTAGAAAGTAAGATAAAGAAAATATTTCCAGAGTGGGAAACGAGTTAACTTTATTCTTTTATTAAGGAGTAATTTCTCACTTTCATTTTAGTTACCTCATTTCATTACTTACAAAGCGTTATTAAGTTTGTGGGGTTTAAAATACATTTATATCGGTAATTGTTGGTATTTCGACTTCTTTTTACCAAAACCATCAAAAATTATACAAATTATACAAATTATACAAATTATTTAAATTATTTAAAGTTAATTTCTCTCATCTTTATAAAGTGCGTTAGTATATTATCTCTTAATATGGAGATACTTTAATGACATTCACCTTTAATTCTCGCTGGTTAGCTCAACGCCCTTATTTCATTGCTTTAATTATTACGTTAATTCTTCTGTTTTGGATGGCATCTGGTCCTAGTTCTGAGGATCAAAAATTGGCAATCAAAGCCGAAATCCCCAGTCATAATGAAAAGCAGGTGACAGCACAAGTTAAAGTTGAAACTCGCTTCGGAAAAAATATTCATAAAACACTTGAGCTATATGGCCGAACAGAGCCCGATCGTGTCACTACCTTAAAAGCTGAGATAGACGGAAAAATTACCGAAGTATTAGCTAAAAGAGGCTCAAAAGTATCTAAAGGGCAAGTTATTGCAAAAATTGCTTTAAATGACTTACCCGCGCAACTATCACGAAGCAATGCATTATTAAATCAACGCGAAGTGGAGTACGAAGGAGCATTAAAGTTAAATAAACAGGGCTATCAAGGCAAGGTTCAATTAGCACAAGCATATGCGGCGCTAGAATCAGTCAAGTCCGATATTCTTCGATTAGAAATAGGCATTGCTAACGCCATTATTAAAGCACCATTTACCGGTATTCTTAACACACGTTTTGTCGAGGTGGGTGATTACGTAAAGGCAGGTGATGATATCGCTATGATTGCTGATTTAGACCCCTTAATTGTGCGAGCACATGTAACCGAACTTCAAATAAGTCAGTTATCGGTAGGTCAACAGGCTGAAGTAAGTTTATTAAACGGTGAAAAGGCTCAAGGAGAACTTCGTTACATTTCCAGTGTTGGTAATGACGCGACTAATACTTTTAAAATTGAAGTAAAAATAGATAATGAAAAATCACAGTTGTTCGCGGGTTTAAGTGCAGAATTAACTATTGATTTGGCTCAGATGTCAGCTATCAAAATATCACCAGCACTACTCGCTTTAGATGAGAAGGGTAATATTGGCGTTAAATCGGTCAAAGACTCTATTGTGCTATTCACGCCAATTGAGATTATTAAAAGTGAAAGTGATGGCATATGGTTAACTGGGCTTGGCGAAGAAGCCGATATTATTGTCTTGGGGCAAGGCTTCGTGCGTGCAGGGGATAAAGTTGAAGCCATTTTTGACAGTGGAATTGAAAATAAGGGCGAAAATCCCAAAGAAACCGCAGACGAAAAATTGGACGAAAACGCTGATAAGCAAGACTCTTCCACTACTGCCGCACAAGAATAGGAGTAATTATGTTAACGCTTATTGAAGCCGCATTAACGCGTACTCGTTCAGTGCTTATGCTCTTTGTCTTGCTCCTTATTTCTGGCGCGGTGACTTATAATAATATTGCCAAAGAAGCCAATCCTGACATCACCATACCTATTATTTATGTGTCTATGGTTCATGATGGTATTTCACCTGAAGATGCTGAACGTATGCTCGTTAGGCCCATGGAAAATGAGCTTAAATCTATCGCAGGTATTAAAGAAATGCGTTCTAATGCAGGCGAAGGACATGCCTCAGTAACCTTAGAATTTATTGCTGGACTTGATCCTAAAGAAGCCCTAGCCGATGTTCGCGATAAAGTAACTTTAGCAAAAGCGAAATTACCTACTGAAACAGAAGAGCCAGTAGTGAATGAAGTCACTATGGCAAATCAAGAAGCAGCACTTACTGTTGTTTTATCAGGAGCGGTTACCGAACGTGGTTTGATAACCATCGCGCGTAATGTCAAAGATAAAATTGAAGGCATGCAAGAGGTGCTCGAGGTTGATATTGGTGGCGACCGTGAAGACATGGTTGAGATTATTGTCGATCCGTTATTGATGGAAAGTTATGGACTCGATCAAGCCGATATTTATAACTTAGTGGAGCGAAATAACCGCTTAGTACCAGCAGGTACAATGGATACAGGTAAAGGTCGTTTTGCCATTAAAGTTCCTTCAGTTTTTGAAACTATTCAAGATTTATTAGAGTTACCTATTAAAGTAGATGGCGATCGAGTTATCACCTTTCAAGATGTATCAACGGTGCGTCGTGCTTATAAAGATCCAACCAGTTTTGCCCGTTTAAATGGTCATCGCTCTGTATCAATAGAAGTCAAAAAACGCTCTGGTGAGAATCTGATTGAAACCGTTGAAAAAGTTAAAGCCATTATCGAAGAAAATCGCGTTAAATGGCCACAACAAGTACAAGTTAATTATGTTGGTGACCAATCAATAGAAATTAAAAATACCCTAACTGATTTACAAAATAATGTATTCTCAGCTGTTCTATTGGTTGTGATTGTTATTATTGCGACCTTAGGTGGTCGTACTGCTTTATTGGTTGGTTTAGCTATTCCTGGGGCATTCTTAACAGGAATATTAGTTATTGCCTTAGCAGGTATGACGGTAAACATTGTTGTTCTTTTTGGTTTGATTATGGCAGTCGGTATGCTCGTAGATGGCGCTATTGTTGTCACTGAATTTGCAGACAGGCAAATGAATGAAGGACAAAGCAAGCGTGTTGCTTATGGCACTGCTGCTCGCCGTATGGCCTGGCCTATTATTGCTTCAACTGCGACAACTCTTGCTGCCTTTGCACCGCTTATGTTTTGGCCGGGTATCATGGGTGAATTCATGAAATACCTTCCTTTTACTTTAATCTCCGTGTTAACGGCTTCTTTAGCCATGGCGCTAATATTTGTACCGACATTAGGTACTGTTTTGGGTAAAGCGCGTACTGTAAGTAGCAAAGAGCAGCAACAAATTGAATATGCGGAATCGGGCGAGTTCAATAAATTATCGGGCTTTACCGGCAACTATATTCGCGTGCTAACTGCCGCTATTCAACACCCTTGGAAAATAGTTGCGAGCACTTTTGCTATATCTTTTGTAGTGATGTGGTTATATGGCGCATCAGGCCTTGGCGTAAGCTTTTTTCCTGAAGTTGAGCCGCAAAGTGCCACTATGGTAGTGCGATCACATGGTGATTTATCGGTAGTAGAAAAAGACGCAATAATGCGCTCTATAGAAGACCGAATTTTATCATTAGAAGAGATCGAAACCTTATACACTCGTACTGGAGGCTCTAACCAAATAGGTACTTTTAAAGTTAACTTTGTAGATTGGCAGGTAAGGCGTCCAGCAGATGACATTGTTGCCACTATCCATGAATTAACAGATGATTTAGCGGGTGTTGAAATAGAAGTAAGGAAAAATGAAAACGGCCCGCAAAGTGGTAAAGATTTAAAGCTTGAATTGAGCTCACGTTTTCCAGCAGAACTTGAACGTTCAGTCGAGATTATCCGTAATGCATTAGAAGCCTCTGGAAAATTTACTGATATTGAAGATACTGGCGCTAAACCCGGTATAGAATGGCAGTTGTTAATTAATCGAAATAAAGCGGCTACCTATGGCGCCGATGCCGCATTAGTTGGATCAAGTGTGCAAATGGTTACTAACGGTTTAAAGCTTGGTGAATACCGTCCCGATGATGTTGACGACGAATTAGATATTCGAGTTCGTTTTCCTGAAGAAAAACGTAATATAAGTCGTTTAGATTCATTACGTTTAAAAACACAATCAGGTTTAGTACCTGTTGGTAGTTTTGTTGAGCGTAAAGCAGCACCTAAGGTTGATACTATACTTCGTGTTGATTCAAAGCGCGTTGTTACAGTACAAGCTAACTTAATTGCGGGTGCTCAACTTTTGAATGAGCTTCCTATTTTGGAAAAACAACTACCTACACTTGGATTACATCCATCAGTTGATATTGACGTAAAAGGCCAGAATGAAGACCAACAAGAGTCGCAAGAGTTTTTGGTGAATGCTTTTGCTATTGCTTTGTTTGTTATGGCAATGATTTTAGTCACGCAATTTAATAGCTTTTATCAAGCATTACTGATTTTAAGTGCGGTAATTTTCTCAACCGTCGGCGTATTTTTGGCGCTGTTATTAGTGCAGAAACCTTTCGGTATTGTTATGGGGGGGATTGGCGTTATTTCGTTAGCCGGTATTGTCGTGAACAACAATATAGTACTGATTGATACCTATAATGTTTTACGTAAAGAAGGTTACCCTGTGGTAGACGCCATTTTACGTACAGGAGCGCAGCGCTTGCGACCTGTTATGTTAACAACAATAACCACTATCTTGGGCTTGTTGCCTATGGTTTTACAAGTGAACTTAGACTTCTTCGAACGTACTATTGTTTTTGGCGCTCCTTCTACGCAATGGTGGACTCAGTTGGCAACGGCTATCGCAGGTGGCTTAGCGTTTGCGACAGTTTTAACCTTAGTCCTAACCCCTTGTTTGCTAGTCTTAAGAGATAAGCGTAAAGAAAGTAAACTTGCAAGTACAACAATAATGGTGAAAAATTAACGTATACAAATTATGTGTGTTCCTTAATCATGATGCCTGTTTTATCCTCACAAATATACGGGTATATACCCGTTACCATTCAAAGTGCTCGATTTCAGTGGGAAT
>Ga0308012_10000521_pt1 | contig 23068 bp, 21 predicted proteins | sample Neamet179_FD_203133 | JGI IMG/M metagenome (GOLD analysis project Ga0308012, IMG submission 203133) | Marine microbial communities from water near the shore, Antarctic Ocean - #179 | ecosystem: Environmental > Aquatic > Marine > Unclassified | place: Southern Ocean | collected 2014-07-25 | reverse complement strand
TTTATTACCTTAGGGTAGCTATATAAATTGGTGACTGATTTCGACTGAACAATGCACTTATTTGCAAAGCTTGCCTCATCTACACCCACTCTATTAAAAATTGGTGCCGTATTCTACGTCTAACCGATAACCAATGTAAAGCTTAATTTAATAACATTGTTCTGAATGAATTAATTAAATCCGCTGGTGTACTCCTTATAAACAAAGTAAAATTGCAGCGTTAATGATTAATGTGCTTAATCTCGATAATTATTAGTTATTATTCCTATTTTCCAGCTTTTTTTGAGCCTTCTTTTTTTAGAGTAAACTTATGCGTATTTTGGGTATTGAAACGTCTTGTGATGAAACTGGTATTGCCATTTATGATGATGGTGAAGGTGATAGTCCAGAGGGGATACTTGCCCATCGTTTATATAGTCAAATAGCTGTTCATGCAGATTACGGTGGCGTAGTGCCTGAGTTGGCCTCAAGAGATCATGTACGTAAAACTATTCCTTTAATTAAGCAGGTATTAGCCGATGCTAATCTTACCCCCAAAGATTTAGACGGCGTTGCTTATACTGCAGGTCCGGGTTTAGTTGGTGCTTTGTTAGTAGGTTGCTCAATTGGTCGAAGTTTAGCGTATGGTTGGGAATTACCTGCTGTACCTGTTCACCATATGGAAGGCCATCTATTAGCACCGATGCTTGAAGATGACGTACCTGAATTCCCTTTTGTTGCTTTATTAGTTTCCGGTGGACACACCATGCTTGTGCGTGTTGATGCTATTGGTGAATATAAATTACTAGGTGAATCCGTTGATGATGCCGCCGGTGAAGCCTTCGATAAAACTGCTAAACTGTTAGGGTTAGATTACCCCGGTGGTCCTGCTTTATCTAAAATGGCTGAAAGCGGTGAAGTAGGTCGTTTTAAATTACCTCGCCCGATGACAGACAGACCTGGTTTGGACTTTAGTTTTAGTGGTTTGAAAACAGCGGCAGGAACTTTAGTTCGTAAAGAATGCACCGATTTAGCTGAGACGGAGTTAAAACAAACACATGCTGATATTGCCAATGCATTTCAACAAGCCGTGGTAGATACCTTAGCGATAAAGTGTAAACGTGCTTTACAACAAGAAAAATTAAACCGATTAGTCATTGCGGGAGGAGTAAGTGCGAATACAGCCTTAAGAGCACAATTAGCAATTACAACAAAAAAACTGGGTGGTAGTGTTTTTTATCCTCGCCCAGAATTTTGTACAGACAACGGTGCTATGATTGCATATGCCGGTATGCAGCGTTTAAAAGCAGGTACTGATGCTGATTTAACCTTTAAGGCTAACCCTCGATGGGCGCTGGATTCACTTCCACCAGTAAAATAAAACCGAAAAATTAAAGGGTTAAAATAATATTTAGTCAGTTGCTTTTATCGCTAATTGACTACATCTTTGAATTCATTTTTATGAGTGATTTTATTTTCCGTGCCTTTAAGTAAACGTTTAATGTTATCTCGGTGGCGAAAAATAATAAGTGCGCTAAGCATTAATGTTGGATAGACATACTGCGGTTTTAAGAAGAAAACATAAAGTGGTGCAACAGATACAGTAACAATAGCCGCTAAACTAGAATACTTAGTTAATTTCACTACCAGTACCCAAGTAACGATTAACAAGCCGCCCAGCGTAAAACCGATAGGCAATAACGTCCCCAGTGCTGTAGCAACAGCTTTACCACCTTTAAAGTCGAAAAATATCGGATAAATGTGTCCTAGGCAAGCAGCAACACCAACAAAACCTAAATATATTGGATCAATTTTTAAAAAATAAGCTCCCCACACAGGTATTGTTCCCTTAAGAATATCAAGAAATAATACCGTTCCAGCCGTAAATTTATTGCTTATACGTAATACATTAGTTGCACCAGGGTTTTTTGAACCCGTTGTTCTAGGGTCTGGTAAACCTAAAAACTTGCAAACTAATATAGCACTCGAAATAGAGCCTATTAAGTAAGCCGCAATGATCATAGCTAAAGTGAGTAATAACATCTAAATGATAAGATCCGTTAATGTAAATAAAAATATATGTATAAAAAATTTAATACTGAGAAGTTAATTATTATTCTATCTTCATCTCTGCTAGTTTTTCTACAACTTCGCAGGTAAAATCGCCCTATATTTTGTAACAATTATGTAGCTTCTGCAATAGTTGTTCCCACAGTCCTCTCAAAACGCAATAGGTAAGTCATGGATAAGGTGTTCATTAAAGGGTTAAGCATTCAAACCACTATAGGTTTTTTTCAATGGGAGAAGGAAATAAAGCAAACCCTAATCATCGATCTTGCTATGGGTTGGAATACAGCCAATGCGGCGATAAATGATGAACTAGACAAAACGTTAGATTATGCCGATATTTCAGTCGCTATAGAGCGGTTTGCGAATGATAACCCTGTTGATTTAATTGAAACACTTGCTGAACGTTTAGCAAAATATTTAATGACTCAATACAATATTCCATGGTTAAAGCTCAGTATTGGAAAACCTGGTGCTGTTCATAATGCACAAACTGTTGGCGTGGAAATAGAACGCGGCAAACAAATTACCGAGACTACTACCGAGAAAATAAGTTAATGGCTCAAATCTATATCTCACTAGGTAGTAATATTGAACGTGAATATTATGTTAAACAAGGCTTAATTTCATTAGCCCAAGCTTTTGAGTTACCTTTTGAACAATTAACTTTGTCTTCATTATTCGAAAGTGAAGCCGTTGGTTTTAATGGCGCAGCTTTTTATAATATGGTAATTAGTATAACCTGCTCACAAAGTGTGGAAGAAGTAACAAATATCTTACGTGATATTGAGTTTGCTCATGGCCGTGACCATAGTGCGAAGAAATTTAGCCCTCGCAGCTTAGATCTTGATTTATTATTGTATGATGATTTAATTATTGACCAACCCGCGCAGTTACCCCGTGATGAAATAACTAAAAATGCTTTTGTATTATGGCCGCTTAGTCAAGTAGCCCCTGAGCTTTCACACCCTATTGTAAAACAAAACTATCTCGAATTATGGCAAGGTTACAATAAAAGCAGTCAAAAAATCAGCATTGTTAAAAACTGCTGGTAAGCATTTAGAACCTAATAATCATAAAATAAATTTACTTCATACAGTTAAAGGACAACTAACAACACATGAGCACTTTAGAAATAATTATCCTTGCCTTATTACAAGGATTAACCGAATTTTTACCTATTTCGAGTTCAGCGCATTTAATACTGCCTTCACAGATTTTAGGTTGGCAAGATCAAGGCTTAGCCTTTGACGTTGCCGTACATGTTGGCACTTTATTAGCCGTAGTTATGTATTTTAGAAAAGAAGTTGGTGTAATGGCTGTTGCATGGTTTGGCACTGTCGGCGTTGGCCCTGAAAAAGGTAAGGCAAGTTTTGACGGTAAGTTAGCATGGTGGATCCTACTCGCGACTATTCCCGCCGGTTTATTTGGTTTATTAGGTAAAGACTTTATTGAAGAGCATTTACGTACCGCATTAGTTATTGCTGTAACAACCTTATTATTCGGTTTTTTATTAGGCTTTGCTGATGTAAAAGCAGGAAACCGCACGTCACATAAACCTATGGAAAAATTGGGCCTAAAAGGTGCAATGTTAATAGGCTTAGCACAAGCTATTGCATTAATTCCAGGAACCTCGCGTTCAGGAATAACCATGACAATTGGTTTAATGTTAGGTTTAAGCAGAGATAATGCTGCACGGTTTTCGTTTTTACTTTCGATACCGGCTATCGCAATGGCGGGGAGTTATTTATCATTAAAATTAGTATTATCGGCTGAAGCCGTTGATTGGTTAGCTATGGGGTTAGGCAGTTTAATCGCTTTTGTTAGCGCCTATGCTTGCATTCATTACTTCTTAATTTTATTAGAAAAATTAGGAATGATGCCATTTGTTATTTACCGATTAATTCTAGGTGTTGGCTTACTTTGGTTTATCTTAGGTAGCAGCCAAATTTAAGGGTTAAGCTAGCACTGTTTATTTTGTTAAAGCATTTGAGAATAAAAATATGATTGCCATCACCGTAGATAATTTTCAACAAATTATTGTTGAAGAATCAAAAATTAAGTTAGTGCTTGTTAGCTTTTGGGCAGACCAAGTTCCTGAGAGTGTTCAATTACGAGATAAACTTGCCGCTAAACTTTCAGGTTTAGGTGACTACATCACTTTAGCTACGCTTGATTGTGCAAGCCAAGGACAAATTGCCGAACAATTTGGTATTCAAGGCCTGCCAACCGTTATTTTATTAAAAGACGCGCAGCCACTTGATGGTTTTTCTGGACCACAAGATGATGAAAGTATTGCTGTATTTTTAGATAAGCATTTACCTAAACCCGAAGATGTTTTATTGGGTCAAGCAAGGGTCGCACTCGCTGAAGCTCTTATAACTGATGCGCAAAGTGCTATCACTCAAGCTTATCAAATAGATAATAGCCGCGCAGATATTAAGCTCGTGTTAATAGATGTATATTTACAAACAGGAAAAACCAGTGAAGCAAAAGCCTTATTAGACACAATAATGATGGTTGACCAAGACAGTGATTATCATGCTCTGATTGCAAAGGTAGAATTAGCGGAAGAAGCAGAAAACTCGCCTGAAATTCAAGCCCTAGAAGCGCAAATAAAAGTAACGCCCGATGATGTTAATATCAGTCAACAACTTGCTGCTCAGTACAGCCAAGTTAATCGTCACGAAGAAGCCTTAACGATATTGTTCCGTTTAGTACAAGCTGGTGATGAGAACACAAAAGATAAAAGCAAAGAATTGTTTTTGGATGTATTAAAAGCTTTACCTGATGGCGATCCTCTTACTACCAAGTTTCGTAGAAAGCTTTATACCCTGATGTACTAATAATACATTGATATAAAAAGGCCCGCTTCATAAATTAATGAACGGGCTTTTTTTAGTTTTAAGTTAATGAAACAGATATAAAAAGCGCTATGGAAGATGCTCACTAGCTAGGTAGTCATGCGATTGCATTTCTTGTAAACGGCTCAAACAACGTTTAAATTCAAAAGCTAAACGACCACCACTATATAGGTCTTCTAAAGGAAGTTCTGCCGACATAATTAATTTTACATTACGTTCATAAAACTCATCAACTAAAGCAATGAAGCGACGTGTTGTATCATCAGTATCTGGACCCATTTCTTTAACGTTTGCCATTAATACGGTGTGATAAAGTTGACTAATTTCCATGTAATCACTTTGGCTACGAGCACTTTCACAAAGCACTGAAAAATCAAAATATACTACACCATCACTCACTAATACTGTTTCTAACTGCCTATTCAAAATTTCTATAGGTTGATTCGCTTTGCCTTCATCAGTCGACAGCTGCTTAAAATAATGCTTTAAGTTTTCATCTGCTTGAGAATCAAGCGGGTGATGAAATATTTCCGCCTGCTCTAATGTTCTTAAACGATAATCTACACCGCTATCAACATTAACAATTAACGTATGCTCATTAATGAGCCTTATAGCCGGTAAAAAACGTTCCCGTTGTAAACCATTACGATACAATTCATCAGGAATAATATTAGATGTAGCGACTAAAGTAACATTATGAGCAAATAACTCTTCGAATAATGTTCCTAAAATCATAGCATCAGTGATATCTGACACAAAAAACTCATCAAAACAAATGATTTGCGTTTCGTCGGCAAATTTCTTAGCAATAATTTTTAACGGGTCAGACTGCCCCGTGAGTCCTTTGAGTTCTTGATGAACTCTGTGCATAAAACGATGGAAGTGCACGCGCATTTTATTATCGAAAGGTAAGCTGTCAAAAAATGTATCAACCAAATACGTTTTACCTCGACCTACTCCACCCCAAAAATAAAGACCTTTAACAGGTTGAGGTTCATTTTTCGTATAAACGCTCTTCCAACGATTAAGTACTTTTTTAAAACCTGAGACAGCTAAAGGCTTATTTTTCAAATCATCATATAAACGTTGTAAATGAATAACAGCATTTTCTTGTGCCGCATCAAATAGAAAATCATCTCTGGTTAAATCTTGTTTATACTTATCAAGCGGTGGAAGCTTTATCATTGAGAGCCTATTTTATTTTGAATCAGTAAAAATATACTTGAAAATAATTATTTTGCTACGATACTTTTACTAAGTAAATTGTTTTGATGGTTTGTTTTGATGGTAGTATAATCTATCTAGGCATCATATTTAATTTCTAATTACAATACTCGTTACAATACAAGGTACACTCTATGAATGTAGTAATAGCGCTAGTCATCTTTATCATCGGTGGAATTGGTGGTTTTTTCGCAGCTCGTCTTTTATCCAGTACAAGCCAAGATCAACGTAAATTATCGGAACAAGTCAGTAAGAGTGAAGCTGCTTTAGATCAGTATAAACTTGATGTTGCCGAACATTTATCAAGTTCAGCTACGCTTCTTAATCAAATGAATAGCACTTGTCAAACTGCAATGAAGCAAATGCAAGAAAGTACTCAATTATTGCAAAGAGCCACAATAGAAGAAGTGGAAAGCATGCCATTTTTCTCAGCTGAAACTCAACAACAACTTGAGCAAACAGCGACTTTGCGCCGTCAAAAAAGAACAGATGAAGTAACTGAAGCAACTGAACCCCCACTTGATTATTCAGGTAATCCAAGCGGTTTATTTATAGATCAGAAACAAAAAGTTACATCTACCGTGTAATTTGATACAAGATTTACTGAACTAAAAACTTTCAGTTCAGTCTATTTAAGAGTATTTATTAAAGCTAACTACATTGTAGTTAGCTTTTTTATTAGTATAAAAATAAGTCTCGGAGAACTCCTAAATATGAAAAAATCATTAAAAAACTCTACATCCTCACTGTCTTCTAAATCAATGCATTCTAAGTCAATTTATTCTAAGTTAAAGTTTTCTAAATTATCACTTGTCGTCGGTGCTGCATTATTCTCATCTACCTTAGCACTTACAAGCGCACCTGCCTTGGCTAGTTGGCCATCACAAGTAGATGGTCATGTAATGCCAAGTTTAGCTCCTATGCTTGAACATGCTACCCCTGCCGTCGTCAGTATCTCTGTCGTCGGTACTCATAAAGCACCTCAACAAAATGTACCCGAAGCTTTCAAACGTTTCTTTGGAAATAAAAACCAGGGACAAGCACAACAACGACAATTTCGTGGTCTCGGTTCAGGCGTAATCATTGATAGCGATAAAGGTTATATTGTTACCAACAATCATGTTATAGAAAATGCTGACGAGATAATGATCACCTTAAAAGATGGTCGTCAGTTGGAAGCTAAAAAACTGGGTAGCGATGCTAAAAGTGATATTGCCTTATTACAAATAGACTCCGAAAATTTAAGCGAAATAAAATTGGCTGATTCTGATGAGCTACGCGTTGGTGACTTTACTGTAGCGATTGGTAGTCCATTTGGTTTAGGACAAACTGTTACCTCCGGTATTGTTAGTGCATTAGGAAGAAGTAACTTAAACATTGAACAATATGAAGATTTCATTCAAACCGATGCGGCCATCAACAGTGGAAACTCTGGGGGGGCTTTAGTTAATTTACGGGGTGAATTAATTGGTATAAATACAGCCATTATTGGTCCCAGTGGTGGAAATGTTGGTATTGGTTTTGCCATCCCCAGTAACATGATGCATAACCTTGTTACACAAATCATTGAATTTGGTGAAGTTCATCGAGGAATTCTTGGCGTATCAGGCCGCAGTGTTAACAGTGAAATAGCTAAAGCGATGGAGCTAGATAGCAGTCAGGGCGGGTTTATTGAGCAAGTAATGCCAGACTCAGCGGCTGATGAAGCAGGAATTAAAGCCGGTGACGTTATCGTAGCTATAAACGGTAAAGCCATTAAAAGCTTCTTTGAGTTACGTGCAAAAATAGGCTCGTTCGGGGCAAATAAAAAAGTTAAGTTAACAGTGATAAGAGACGGTGACAGTAAAGTATTCACAGTTAAGTTAAAGCAAGATCAAAGTGCAGATATTGCCGCAGCTAGTATTCATCGTATGTTAGATGGTGCACAGCTAGATAATGACGCAAAAAAACAAGCTATTATAATTAAGAACGTTGTAGAAGGATCGCCGGCTCAAATGGCAGGACTTCAAGCAGGTGATTTTATCACTGGCGTTAACCGTAGTCGTATTAAGGATATTGCAGAATTACGTGATTTCCTTAAGGATGAAACGGGTGTACTAGCCTTAAATATTGTTAGGGATAACCATTCTCAATATATAATGATTCGTTAAGATATTTTTAAAATTTATTATCATTAAGGTAATAGTATAAAAAATACGTTAGCCTAAAAGCTGATTATACTGAACTGGCCGATTCAATAGCCAGTGATAATATGATCAGCTTTTTTATGTTACACTGAAAACATAAGTACAACATAATAATAAGATATCTTTTGAAATTACTCTCTTCAATAAAATACATAATCACAGCAATAAGTTATGGCGTACTATTCGCTTTGGTACTCTTACTTATTATACCAGGCTTAGTGCCTGGGTTAAACGATACAAGTTTAGCAACAAGCCTTTTTAAAGGAAGCCAAGGACAACAAGCTCCATTATCTTTTGCTAAAGCGGTTAGTATTGCAAGCCCTGCTGTGGTTAATATCTATTCTGAACAAATTGAAGTGAACCCGCAATACGGACGTAAGCCGCGTAAAAGTACTCGCTTAGGTTCAGGGGTAATTATGAATACCCAAGGTTATATTTTGACTAATCTACACGTTATTCGTCAAGCAGACCTTATTCAAGTCCTCCTACAAAGTGGTCAAATCTATCCTGCAGAACTTATAGGGTTTGACCATTATACTGATTTGGCTGTGCTAAAAGTCAATGCGAGTAATCTGCCAGTTATACCTCACAAAACACAACAAAAATCACTCGTTGGCGATATAGTGCTTGCCATTGGTAACCCACTAAATTTAGGGCAAACAGTAACCCAAGGTATTATTAGTGCGACGGGTCGTAGTGGTTTAAGTAACACTAGTTATTTAGAGTTTTTACAAATGGATGCGGCTATCAACGAAGGAAATTCAGGTGGCGCACTCATTAACAGTAACGGTATTTTAGTTGGGATTAACTCAAGAAAATTCACTCAGTCAGATCCTCAGTTATCAATCCAAGGAATATTCTTTGCCGTACCTTATCAGCTCGCTTATAAGGTAATGCGTCAGATAATTGAAAATGGCAAAGTAGTACGAGGTTGGCTAGGCATAGCTACTAATAATTATAACACACTGTTAAAAGGCTTTGTGGTTGATGAGATAGTGGATAACAGCCCTGCACAGATAGCTGGCATACAATTAGGGGATGTAGTCTACCAAATAGATAATAGCTTGATAACAAGTGTAACTGCCGCTTTAGATATTATTGCAGAAACACCACCGAATACAGTGTTAACGTTTAAGATTTATCGACAAGGCAAAGCGATAGAAGCCGAAGTTAATATCCTTGAATTAACTAATTAATCTATCCGTTTATTTATCGATTAGTGAATTAATTATTATTTGTTACCTATAAAATAGTAATTAAAAAAAAGGCAGGCTGTAAAGATACAGTCTGCCTTTTTATTAAGAGTCTCTTGTTATAAATTTGAGACTAATATTATTAGCTAGCTAATACTCTAAGTAGATACTATGAGTCTAACTCAAGTAAATATTTAACTAAATCTTGGTAATCTTTTTCAAAGTTATCTTTATCTAATTTAGCAGGGTCAATTTTATATTTTCCATTAACAATAACAGTTGGAACACCTGTTATTGCACGTTTAGCGGTCATCTCTTCTTGAGACTTCTTAAGTGATTTTGCTTGAGAGTTAACACTAAAACTTTTCATTAACTTATCAAATTTATCGCCATCTGCGCCGTTTAATACAAACAGATTACGTAAATCTTTTTCTGAAGTAATCACAGCACGTTGTACATGAATATACTTAAATACAGCACCGATTAATTTATCACCATCACCTAATTGCTCGGCAACTATTGTTGCCTTAGTGATCATTTGTTGAATTTTAGGGCTAGCAGCACGAAGAAAATCTACATGGTTACGCTCAAACGCAACACCTTCAGGTAAAGTTTTCTTAAGACCGTGCATCATAGGCTCAAACTTAAAACAGTGACCACAATATACAGAGAAATACTCTCTCACTTCTTTTTTCTTCGTGATGGTCTCATTTACTTTAGTATACTGTTCTCCTTCGGTATATTTTTCCGCACAGGCACTAACAGATAAAGCCAACAACGGCATTAACAGAAGAGATTTTAGTAATTTATTCATTATTATTTATTTCCTAAAGTAAAAAGTAAAGTTGCCCCGTTAACACTAACGAAAGCTAAAAATTTTGTAAGCTAAGTGGTGGTTGTTGCAGAGCTGACATTTGCTCTTTAAGCATTAATATTTGCTGTTCCCAATACTTCTCAGTATTAAACCAAGGAAAGTTTTGAGGGAAAGCAGGATCATCCCAACGCTTACACAACCATGCCATGTAATTAACAAGTCTCATAGTCCTTAATGATTCTATCAAGAGAAGCTGCTCGTTTTCAAACGTAAAGAACTCCTCATACCCCATTAATAATGTATCAAGTTGTAACAGTTGTTGTTGTCTATCTCCTGAAAGCATCATCCAAAGGTCTTGAATCGCAGGACCTGTTCTACAATCATCTAAGTCCACAAAGTGAGGTCCTTCATCACGCCATAAAATATTACCTGCATGGCAGTCACCATGTAAACGAATTTGTTTGGTTTGTTGTGCGGGTAGATACTGCTTAGAGGCAACGGCAATCACTTGATCTAATATTGTAAAAAAAGGTGTCGATAAACTTTTTGGTACATAGTTAGAGGCAATGATACTCTCACGTGCTTGATAAAGTAATTCATTACTATTAAAATTAGGCCTTAAATGGAAGTTATTTTGCGATGACACCGCATGGATCCTCCCTAAAAATCTACCCATCCACTCTAACTGATTAAGGTTATCCACTTCAAATATCCGACCACCTCGACAAGGAAATACAGCAAAGTGATACCCTTCATATTCGAATAAACTTTTTCCATTTATTTTAAGTGGTGCAACAATGGGTAATTCTTGCTCCTCTAATTCAAAAGAAAACTCATGCTCTTCCAGTATTTGTGTAATTTCCCAGCGTTGTGGTCGATAAAACTTAGTTACATATTTGACTAAGTTGTCATCATGAAATTGATAAACACGGTTTTCATAACTGTTAAGAGCCAATAAACCACTATCAACAGTAAAACCTGCGCTTTCTAAACCATCGATAATTAAATCAGGCGACAGTGCACTAAAGTCAAATGATGCCATTAGCGTTTATTAAAAAATCGGCTTTCTTGCTCAATTTTCGCTTCACTTTCAGGTGATATTTGTTCTACGACAAAAGTAATATTACTCATATATTTTTCCAATTCATAAGGGTCAACCGCAATACTAATAGGTAAGGTATAAACTGTCGCCGCTTTAACTACGACTTCTTGCTTACCGTGCCATTGTGCATTTTCAATGCCTTTTACTGTCAGCTTATAAGTATTATCCGTTTGTGACATATTAAGAATTTTTAACGTGTAAACATTTTCAATTTCGCCATTAAAATTTTCTCTGGCCAACTCAGTACGATCACGAATGATATCTAAAGATAAAGGTACACGGTTAGCTATTTCAAGTACTAACATGGTACTCATAATAATAAGTAATACTGCATATCCAATAAGCTTAGGGCGTACTAAGTGAACTTTTTTGCCTTTTAGTTCATGTTCTGTCGTATACCTTATAAGCCCTTGCTCATAATTCATTTTGGTCATAACACCATTACAAGCATCAACACATGCTCCACAGTTAATACACTCATATTGCAAGCCATTACGTATATCGATGCCGGTTGGGCAAACTTCAACACATAAATTACAATCGATACAATCCCCTAACCCCATTTCTTTATGATCTTGTTTGCGACCACGAGGGCCTCGGCTTTCACCACGATTATGATCGTATGAAACGGTGAGGGTATCTTTATCAAACATCGCTGACTGAAAACGTGCGTAAGGACACATGTGTAAACAAACAGTTTCTCGCATCCAACCGGCATTACCGTATGTGGCGAAAGTGAAAAAAGCTAAAATACCAGCCATCATCACGCTTGTATCTAGAGTGAAAACATCGATGAATAAATCTTGCATTGGCGAAAAGTATCCAGCAAATGTCATCGCCGTTAATAATGAAAAAAGCAGCCAAGCACTGTGTTTTAAGGTTTTTCGTATGACCTTATTAGCATTAGTATTTTGTTCATCCAGTTTTCTGCGTTGGTTGGCGGTTCCTTCAATTTTTTCTTCAAACCAGATAAAAATGAAAGTCCAAACAGTTTGTGGGCACATATAACCACACCAAACGCGTCCTAAAAAAGTAGTAACAAAAAATAGTACAAATGCGCCAAGTATAAATAACCATGCTAGCAAGGTTAGATCTTGCGGCCAAAGGGTCAAGTTCCATAAAGTAAACCGCTGCTCACTGATATCGAATAATACAGCTTGGTGACCGTTAAACTGAAGCCAAGGCAGTAATAAGAAGAAAGCAAAATAGACTAAGTTCATACGCTGCCTTAGTTTTTGAAAAAAACCAGACACTTTACGCACATATATTTGATCACCCGGTGTATAACGTGTTTTCCCCGTATTTTTACTGCCATGAATTTTGACATTTTTAATGGGGATATGTTGCCCTACAGATGCGTTATTTTTTACAGGGGTTTCCGGTGTAGAAGATGAGAGGTCGTTTTTTTTCACGGTGAATCCTTGATAAACGGAAAATACCTACTAACTAATTTAGCGCTAGCACCAACAATAGTAATGATTTTATTAACAATAGCGCACAATAGCTAATAATTTATTACCTTAATCGACCTAATTAAGATAAAATTGGCCCTTCTTATTTATTATCTGACATTTTATGAAACATTTATTATTTTTAATCGTTGCTGCTTCAGTTTATCTACATTTTTATCCTAACGCAGAAGTGACTAAATTTTATAATGATAAGAAGCTAGCTGTCCTTATATGGTTCGCTGATTTTAGTGATACAAAAGTACGCTTAAAAGCTGATAAAATATATACAGATTTAGAACATAAAATTGACCACTTTTCAGATAAAGAGGTTGAACACTTAAAAGTACTAACCTCTTCAAGAAATAATGTTAAAACATTTTATTTCACCATTTGTAAAACCGAAAAAAGAGATATTGTTTTTCGCCTTAGTAATGAGAAAGAAGTGTGTTCAGTCATTAACCGCTATACAAGTATGCTTTAATTCAAGTAATTAAAAACGAATAACTGATGCTATATACCCGTTAGTATTAAAGATATTATAAGAATATTTTTAACTATCGCTCCCTCCTTGGATATTGACTTCACAGCACATAATCCCTGTAAATCTATTTATAGCCCTCAGTATTGATAGCTACTACCTATCGTTACAATAGATTTAATCAACTTTACCTAAGAAAGTTAAGCTATCATAATAGCTTCATCTTAACGAGTTAAAGTAATTAAGCTTTATTCTTAGCTAATACAATCAATCTATATAACAAATAAAGGATCTCATTATGTTTAACGATATTACCGGTAAAAAAGTCCCTGCGGTTGCTTTTCCAATCTTCGCTGATGACACATGGACTTCTCGTGATTATGACGATATTTTTGCTAACAAAACAGTGGTAGTGTTTTCATTACCTGGCGCATTTACTCCTACATGTTCATCTTCTCATTTACCACGTTATAACGAATTAGCACCGAAGTTCTTTGCCGAAGGTGTTGATGAGATTGTTTGTGTATCAGTAAACGATACTTTTGTTATGAATGCTTGGGCAAAAGACCAAGATGCAGACAACATTAACTTTATCCCCGATGGTAATGGTGAATTTACAGACGGTATGGGCTTGTTAGTTGATAAATCAGCAATTGGCTTTGGAAAACGCAGCTGGCGTTATGCCATGTTAGTTAAAAATGGCGTTATTGAAAAAATGTTCATCGAACCAGATTTACCTGGCGACCCGTTTGAAGTATCTGATGCCGATACAATGCTTAACTTCATCAATCCAGAAGCAGCTCAAAGTACAGAAATAGCTATATTTACAAAACATGGTTGTTCACACTGTACTAAAGCCAAAGCTTTATTAGCTGAAAAAGGTTTGCAGTACGAAGAGTTAGTTTTAGGTGAAAATACAACTATTACAGCTATGCGGGCAGTTTCAAATGCAGATACCACGCCACAAATATTTATTGATGGTAAGCATATTGGTGGAAATGATGAATTAACAAAATACTTTAGTTAATTCATAGATATACCCGTTACCATTCAAGATGCAGGTTTCAGAGGGCTTGAGCGATTTCAATTCAAGGCACTGTGATGAAAGAATGGTTATTCAGGAGAATAGCTCCTGCATTCTCTAATAAGCTACATCCATGTAGCGTCCTTCTGAATCGCCGTAACGAAGAAGTGATATTGCTCAAGCCCTTCTTCGATGGGTTTAAAATGCCTTTATCTGGCGTTAAATAATCAAAGTATAGAACGACCATACTTAAATTATTCTCCTTACCTAAAGTCATTTTAATTCCCACTGAAATCCAGCACTTTGAATGGTAACGGGTATAGTTACCTTTCTGTTTAGGGGAGTAATACAGATCAATTACTACAGAACTATTATTAAATAACTGTAACTAAAGTTCTAAGCTATTCTCCATAAAAACACAATAATGATATACTATCGTTATTGTGTTTTTATATTTACGCTTGATTATTCCTAATCGACAACGCGTACTGATGTTACTTATTGGAACTAATAATGGATAACCAGCCTTATAACCCTCTTCACGGTTTAACCCTAAAAACGATTGTCACAGAACTAGAGGCTTATTTTGGTTTTGAGACTTTAGGAAAGACAATTAAGATTAAATGTTTCACTGATGATCCTAGTATTCAATCAACCTTAAAGTTTTTACGCAAAACACCTTGGGCACGAGAGAAGGTTGAACAGCTCTATATTAAAAATAGAATTAAAATTCAGGGTTAGTTTAATAAAAGTACTTAGCCAATAGCTTATTAATTCTATAAGATATAACAAGACAAGCTATTATTGCTCTGATTTATTAAGCAATACTTAAATATAATCACAATACAGATAAACTTCTTATGCCTTCTGCTACACAATATATACTCACTTGGCAGTGTCCTGATAATACAGGCGTTCTAGCTAAAGTATCGCAAAGCCTTTTTTTACACGGTGCCTTTATTACCGAAACCTCACAATACAGTGATCCTTATAGTGAAACGTTTTTTTCACGTATTGCTTTTGATGACCGTAACTTAACCGTTTCCAGTCATGAATTTATTACAGCCCTCGATGAATTAGCCAAACCACTCGGTATGGAATATCAATTCCGTAAACGTGAAGACGTCCCTAACATTCTAATTGCAGTGTCAAAAGATGATCACTGTTTGGTTTCATTATTAACAAAATGCAAATCAGGTGTATTGCCGATAAATATTGTTGGTGTAATCTCTAACCATAAAGATTGCCAAGCATTAAGTGAATGGCATAATGTTCCCTTTTACCATTTGCCTGTAACTGCAGAAACGAAGCGTGAGCAAGAAGCACAAATTACTAGTTTAATGTCAGAACTTAAAGTCGATTTATTAGTACTAGCCCGTTACATGCAAATACTTTCTGATGATTTATGCCAGAAATTACAAGGTAAAGCGATTAATATCCATCATTCGTTCTTACCAAGCTTTAAAGGCGCTCGTCCATATCACCAAGCACATTCTCGTGGTGTTAAAGTTATAGGCGCAACAGCTCATTATGTAACAGCTAACCTTGATGAAGGGCCGATTATTGCCCAAGAAGTAAAACCAATAAATCACACCTTTACTATAGAACAGATGGTCCATATGGGACACGATTTAGAAGCCACGGCATTGAGTCATGCTGTTAGAATTCATGCTGAGCAACGAGTTTGTGTTAATGGCGATAAAACAGTCATTTTGGCTTAATGTAGCTTGTTGAAAATAGTAGATACAAAACACCATACTTAATCACCATGGTGTTTTTTTTGAGCCTTTTTTATAGGTAACCTAAATAATTGAATAAATATTAAATTAAGGGAAGCAACCATGTGGTATCAAACTGAATTAACATTAAAGTCGAGAAAACGTGGTTTTCATATAATCACTGAAGAAATACTAAGACAGCTGCCAGAACTTAGACAAATTAACTGCGGCATTCTGCATTTATTTATCAAGCACTCATCAGCATCCATCACTTTAAATGAAAATGCCGACCCGACTGTACGCTCAGATATGGAAGCGCATTTTAATCATTTTGTGCCAGAAAGAGCGCCCTATTACCAACATACTTACGAAGGGGATGATGATATGCCGGCACACATTAAAGCAAGCCTATTAGGTAATAGCCTTAGTTTACCTATTAGTCATGGGCAATTGAATATAGGGATTTGGCAGGGAATGTATCTAGGTGAGCATAGGGACCATGCCGGAAGTCGTACGATTGTAGCAACGATTAATGGTGAATAAGAAAAAATACAATGTTAATTATATTTAAAGTACAGCCCCCATTCTTCCACTTTTGATATACTATTTTACGCAAAACAGCTAAGTCATAACGGTTACCTTTACCGGTAACCACAACTGACCTGCGCCTTTTCCTAGATACCTTTTAAGGTATTCCAAACTCGTTACCATCATTCTCGATGTTACTTATCGCGTCAAATTTTTAATTTGGTATATACTTAATAAACCTCATTTTTTTGACTCTCGTTTTTAATAAACCGTCTATGAAATTAAGAAACCAGGTACTCAATACATTGGTCATTTGCGGCTTATTGCCACTGGCCTCCGCTTTTACCTATGCTATATGGCATAGTTCTATTACCAGTAATAATTTAGTGATCAAAGCGGTTGAAAGTCGATTAGCAGAGTCTGCCGCAACCCTAGCTAGTTTTATCGGCGCCCGCGAAGCTGAAATGAGTGTCTTAGCTAGCCTGCCGACTATAAAAACTATGAATTTCGTCCAAATGCGCCCACTATTAATGGACACTCTAGCGCTTAAAAATGCACACTATGAAAAATTTATCATTGGTCGAAATGACGGCAGTTTTCATAATACCGCTGGCGGTAACAAATTTTTAAACTTGCTTCGAACTAGCAATGATAAAAGCTCTGATGCCAAGCCCAAAAATATTGGTAAAAGAGATTATTGGCAAGCAACAGTTGGCAATAATCTTCAAGGAGAAAATACGGTATATTTATCAAACCCGATGATCTCTTATACCACAGAAGTGAAACAGGTAGTTATCGCGGCAACGATTACGCGTAATGGAAAAGTACAAGGGTTAATTGGCGGAGCAATGCCCTGGAATAACATTCAGCAACGCGTAAACACTATTCAAACATCACTAGAAAGCGAATTTAATGGTTTAGCAAAGCTTGCCATGATCAGTACTGACGGTACTTATTGGTTCCATTGGGATAATGATAAAGTTATTCACTTCAAACGAGATGATCACAACAACTTCATCCTCAATGACCAAGGTAATAAACAAACTATTTCAAGTAACATAAAAGATGAGATGGAAACCATTGCCGCGGAGTCAGTATCTGCAATTATGGCTGGAGAAAATGTGCATGTAGTAGATGAACTTTCGCCAACCAAACAACATCATATCTTTCGGCCTATAGGTCAATCAGGTTATATATTGCAACTAACCGTTGACGACAAAGTACTGACATCAACAACTCAATCGCTCATTAGCGCGTTAATCATCACGCTCTGTGTTGCTTCTTTAGTGGCTTTGTTATCCGCCTTTATATTATCTAAGCGTATCTCCGATCCCTTATATCACTTTGCCAAAAAAATGACTGAATTAAAAGGTGTTACTTTAACGCCTATTCCTTATACCGCTAAAACCCAAGAGTTTGATCATCTTTTTCAAGTATTAAATGACATGATTTCAGATATTAAGAACGACGAAATGTCTCTACGTATTAGTGAAGAGCGCTTTTCAGCGGCAATGAAAGGTGCAAACGACGGCTTGTGGGATTGGAATTTAAACACTGATGAAGTCTATTTTTCGCCGCGCTGGAAAGGAATGATTGGTTATGAAGATAATGAAATAGACAATGTTATATCATCATGGACAGGCTTGTTATTTGAAGATGATATTGAAAGGGCATACGATCATGTTCAAGCCTATTTATCAGGTAAAATTGATCAATACCAACTGGAATTTAGAATGAAGCACAAAGATGGCAGTTTAGTAAATATTCTTGCCAGAGCACAAGTCATTCTCCATCCAGAAACAAAAGAGCCGCTGCGCCTTGTCGGTACGCATGTCGATATAACGGAACAAAAACGACAAGAACAACAGCTTAATGAAATCAATTCACTGCTCGAAGAAAAAGTAGAAGAACGTACCAAGAATTTAGCCGAGATAAATACTGAACTATTAAAAGCCACTGAAAAAGCAGAGCTCGCCAACCAATCAAAAAGTATGTTTCTAGCCAATATGAGCCATGAAATTAGAACACCAATGAATGGTATTATTGGCTTAGTTGCATTGACCAGACGGACAAGCCTCGATGAACAACAAAAAGAATATTTAAAAAATATAAAACTTTCTTCTGACAATTTAATGCACATTTTGAACGATATTCTCGATTTGTCAAAAATTGAAGCGGGTAAATTGGCGATAGAATCAAGACGCTTTAATTTTGATAACATGATTAATAATGTGATCCAAATTTTCGATTCGAGAGTGCAAGATAAACAACTTTATATCACTGTGCACATTGACCCAAATGTTAATCATAATGTAATAGGCGACTCCATAAGGTGCTCACAAGTACTGTCTAATTTAATTAGCAATGCGATTAAGTTTACATCTAAGGGGGGCATTACTATTAATGTCAACAGAATTGACGATAGTGATTTAATATCAATATCGGTGACTGATACTGGTATTGGTATATCGGAGGAGCAACAACAGAAGCTTTTTGCTTCATTTATGCAAGCCGATGATACAACGTCGAGAAAATATGGTGGTACCGGTCTTGGTTTAGCCATCTGTAAACATTTGATCACATTAATGGGCGGTAAGGTGCACCTCACAAGTACGGTAGATAAAGGCAGTTGCTTTAAATTTACGCTTGATTTACCTATTGATAAAAATGTAATTGATAGCCAGTCAACGTTAGCTGAAAACAATGCAACTTCTGACAATAAATATGCAGCAGCTCTTCTCAACAAAGCCGTACTATTAGTAGAAGACACCCGCATTAACAGAATTATCGCAGAAGAAATTTTAAAACAAGCGGGTATGATAGTTTCTATTGCAGAAAATGGCTTAGAAGCCTTACAAATGGCAGAACAACACTATTACGATCTTATTGTCATGGACATTCAAATGCCTATTATGGATGGTTACGAAGCGACTCAAAAAATAAGATTATTACCACAGCATGCAACAACGCCTATCGTCGCGATGACTGCAAATGCGATGTCAGATGATAAAGAGCGCAGTTTAGCCGTAGGGATGAATAGTCATTTAACCAAACCGATTAATCCCGCTGAAGTGCTGGCTGAGTTAACACGTCTGCTTAGCTGATGATAATCAATGAGTACTTTTAAGCACTTTTTCAAAAGTAAAAAAATAACACAAAATGACATCCAACTTTAAATTGTAAAGATCAAGTTAAAGGAAATAGCACAGAGCTGAGGTTAGTCAATACTCCGTACATCCGGTACTTCCTGTACTTCGCCTTTCAGGACACCCTTCAAGTGGGCAAACTCTTTCCCAAAGAATTTGTTAGTACTTTTGACGCCTAAATTGAATCATACAATGACAAGGTGAATATCATTTAACTAATAATTTAATCTTCTTCTAGCACATGCGGCCCAGCATAATTATCAAAACGCGAATACTTACCTTGGAAGGTTAACGGAACACGGCCTATTGGTCCGTTACGCTGCTTACCAATGATTATTTCTGCCATGCCTTTAAATTCACTGTCATCGTGATAAACCTCATCACGATAAATAAACATGATTAAATCGGCATCCTGCTCTATTGAACCAGATTCACGTAAATCGGAGTTAATTGGACGTTTATCTGACCGTTGCTCTAGACCACGGTTCAACTGAGAGAGCGCAACAACAGGCACTTTTAATTCTTTAGCTAAGGCCTTAAGTGAACGAGAAATTTCAGCAACTTCTAAAGTACGGTTATCTGAGAATTGTGGTGCACGCATCAATTGTAAATAATCAATCATGATCAAGCTTATACCACCATGATCGCGATGAATTCTTCGCGCTCTTGAACGAACTTCAGTTGGCGTTAAACCGGCAGCATCATCAATAAACATTTTACCTTTTTCCATGAGTAAGCCCATGGTTGAAGATAATCGTGCCCAATCTTCATCTTCTAATTGACCCGTACGAATTTTGGTTTGATCGATACGACCTAAAGAGGCCAACATTCTCATCATAATTTGATCTGCAGGCATCTCTAAGCTGAAAATAAGCGCAGGATGCTCTTGTGTCATTGCTGCATGCTCAGCCAAGTTCATCGCAAAGGTTGTTTTACCCATCGAAGGACGAGCTGCAACAATAATTAAATCAGATTTTTGCAAACCGGCAGTCATTTTATCTAAATCCGCATAACCACTTGGTACACCGGTAACACCACCAGATGGTGTTGAACACAGCTTTTCAATGCGATCAACCGTTTTTTCTAATACAGAGTTAAGGCTTTCAGGGCCTTCATTTTTATTTGCACGTTTCTCGGCAATAGCAAAAACTTTGGTTTCAGCAAAGTCGAGTAAATCTGCGCTGCTACGACCTTGTGTGTCATAACCGGCTTCAGCAATTTCATTAGCCACGCTGATCATTTCACGCGTTACTGCACGTTCACGAACAATATCTGCATAAGCAGCAATGTTCGCGGCGCTTGGGGTGTTCTTCATCATCTCTGCGAGATAGACAAAACCACCGGCATCATCAAGTTTTTGATCGTTTTCTAACGCTTCGGAAAGGGTAATTAAATCTACGGGTTCGCCTAATTCAATTAGCGCACCAATAGTTTCAAAAATAAGACGATGTGACCGACTATAAAAATCAGCAGCAACGGCTTTTTCAGCAACACGATCCCACGTTTCATTATCAAGTAATAAACCACCTAATACCGATTGCTCAGCCTCTAACGAGTGCGGTGGTACTTTTAATTCATCAATTTGAGCGTCTTTGAGGAAATCTCTGTCTTTTGAGAACTGTCGATCTTTTGAAAATTTGCGCGGCTTTTGTTCGGCCATTACTCTAACCCTACTCTGATTCTAATTTGCAACATCATAATACTCTATTGATTGAGCCATATATTACGCCACGAAGTAATCCGTACAGCAGAATATATAGCAACAGTATTGAGTATTTTAAAGGACTGCTAATGTAGCAGAATTTCACTTATTCTAATATAAAAGTTTGTAATCTTGTTGCACGTAGGAAGATATATCAGGGCAAGACGCTCAATTGACCAATAGCTATCTATTGGGATTGAGAACAACGGCGCACTGGAACATTTAAACCAGTACAAGTGAGCAATAATTAAATGGAATGGGTATAACGGTTTCATAAATGTCAGGCACAAAAAAAGCGCCAATTGGCGCTTTTTTTACGTTTACTTCAAGTAAGTAGTAATTACTTCTTACTAAGTGAAGCGAAACGTTTGTTGAATTTATCAACACGACCACCGGTCTCAGCAGCTTTCTGCTTACCAGTATAGAACGGGTGACAAGCTGAACATACGTCTAAGTGAATGTCTTTACCTGAAGTAGAACGTGTAGTGATAACGTTGCCACAAGAACAAGTAGCTTTAAAGTCAACATAATTAGGATGGATATCTTTTTTCATAGGAACCTCGATCTCTTTTATAAGAGAAAATGGGCGCATCGCCACTTAGTCATTTACTTATTGTTAGTCTTGCAAGAAGTTACTTTATTAAGCGCATTCTATTAAAAATAACTGAAATACCAAGCACCATACGTAGTTAAAAATTAATGGTGGCGAATAGTAAAGGATAGCCTAAGTAACTGCAACATAAATCAGCTTAAACGGACTAAAAAAGGGCATATAAGTATTATTTAGTAAGAAAGCATCAATGTTACTTGGCAGCATTCATTACGATAGGCAAAATAGTGCCAACAATTACTCTCCATGCTAGCGAATAAAGTGCCTGAATACATTCAAGTTGCTATTCCTGTCCCTATGCGACAGCTATTTACTTATCAAGTACCAGAATCACTCAACTCACCCGCGATAAAAGTGGGTGAACGTGTTGCTGTTCCTTTTGGTTCGCGACAAGTGATAGGCTTAGTAATAGATGAGCAAGCTCAATGCGACTTTGATGTCACTAAAGTTAAAAGCATTAGCGGGCGATTAAATGACAACTTTAATTTAAGCCAGTCCTTGGTTAGTTTTTTACAAACCTGCGCACATTATTATCATCATCCTGTTGGTGACGTTTTTCAACAAGCATTACCTGTATTACTTCGAAAAATAGAGAATATTACCTTAACGCCCCCTATGGTATGGCAAGCACAATCTTCAAATGAAGACAGCGAAATGGTATTAGCTAAACTAGAGAAAAAAGCAGCGAAGCAATATGCGCTCTATCAAATAATAAAAAATCATCATGGCATTAGTTGGGTAGAGCTTCGTACGTTGGGGTATAGCAAAGCGCAGTTAAACGCGTTGCAAGCTAAAGAACTCATTATAGAAGAAGAGCAATTAGCCACTCAGTTTTCTTGGCAAGATGACACTCTGAACAAATCTGACAAATTACTGCTTTCAAGTGAACAAGCGATTATTGTCAGTGCTATCAACCATTCTCTAGGAGAGTTTTCTTGTCACCTCATTGATGGTGTAACGGGCAGCGGTAAAACCGAAGTTT
>Ga0308012_10000520_pt1 | contig 23069 bp, 18 predicted proteins | sample Neamet179_FD_203133 | JGI IMG/M metagenome (GOLD analysis project Ga0308012, IMG submission 203133) | Marine microbial communities from water near the shore, Antarctic Ocean - #179 | ecosystem: Environmental > Aquatic > Marine > Unclassified | place: Southern Ocean | collected 2014-07-25 | reverse complement strand
ATACATGTAAAAAAATACATATTAGCTGGAAAATAATAAATGCTAATATTATTAAAAAGGGATAAAGGGAATAAATTTTTGCAGATTGTAGCAGTATTGGTGAATTAACTCATCTATTGTTTGGGCAAGGTTACAAAAAATAGCTATAGGAGTTAGATGAACGTATTTTTTTCAGGTAAAATGTTTGATTTATCATCGTCTATTTATTCGGACTTAACTTTATTTAAGTCTTTCATCTATTAGGTATAGTGTTTTTATGGAACCGAACTGCGTATTATTTATTCCTGTTTCCTCACCTTCGGGTATTGGAGAATATATGCGCTCAATGATCATTGCAAAATCACTGACTTTGCGTTGGCCTAATGTCAAAATACACTTTATTTTAAATGATCAAGTTTCTTATTTAAACGATTGTCATTATAGCGTTCACACTTGTAAGGGCTCCCCGACTAAAGGTACCTCAAGAGTTAATGAGATTATTGAAAGCGTTAATCCTGATTTAGTTATTTTTGATGCTTCAGGTCGTGCAAAACAGTTTAAGCAAGCTAAAACTGCAGGAGCAAAAGTAGCTTTTATTTCGCAGCATAATAAAAAACGTAGTCGTGGCTTAAAATTAAACCGCTTATTCAATACTGATATTCACTGGGTCGTGCAGCCTGATTATTGCATCAAAGGTTTAAGTTATTGGCAACGAGCCAAACTTGCTTTTTTAAATAAGAAGGCTCCTAAAAATATAGGGCCAGTCTTTGAGTTGAGCAACCGAGACCATCAAATAAAGCTACTTGAACAATATCATTTGATTAATCAAGCTGTGGAAAATGAAGATTATTTTGTTTTTAATGCTGGCTCTGGAGGGCATAAAATTAAAGATAAACTTGCCGCAGAACTCTATTATCAAGTAGCACAGGCATTTCAGCTTAAAACCAAAATGAAATGTATTATCCTCTTTGGTAGTAATTATCCAAATGCTCTACCAAAACATAAAGATATCATCTGTATAAAGAACATTGAAAATAAAGACTTTATTACTTTGTTATCTAACGCTAAAGGCTGTGTTATCAGCGCAGGAGATACCTTATTACAGTGTATTGCATTACATAAGCCCTGTGTAGCTGCAGCGGTATCTCCAGATCAACCTGCACGATTAAGGTTATGTCAAAATGAGCACTTAGTACTTGCAGCAGATCCTAATCATGAAAGCATAGTTCAACAGGCTCTGCTAATGATGGATGAAGAACAATGTGAAATATTGATTAATAAGATGAAGAATAAAGCGCCAGTTATAGCATTAGAGACAATTGTCAATGATATAGCTTTACTTTTCTCTAGTGCCGACGAAAATAATACTGATGCAGCTCATGTCTATAAGTAAAGTTAGGGTAATCGTTAAATGAAAAATATTGTAATTGTTATAGACGGCTTAACAGGTGGAGGGGCAGAGCGTGTAATGATCAGTTTGGCAACTGAGTTGGTCGGACAAGGGCATTTAGTGACTATTTTATCATTAAGTAACCGTTGTGATTATGAAATTCCAGACGGTATTAATGTTTGTCATCTCTTTGACCATAAAGCCTCTAAAGTTGATAGGTTTTGGCAAGTAAAAGGAAGTGTTGCCAAGCTTGAAGAGTGGTTTGCTAAAAGTGAACTGCAATCAAGCCCTTTTGATTTAGTCTTATCAAATTTAGATCGCAGCAATAATTTGCTTTCCAAAAGTAACATCACCTCAGTCTATTATATTGTCCATAACAGTGTTGAAGAAGAGTTACAGCGACAAAAAAAATTAGGGCCTTTAGCTTATTGGTATCTGCGTAAATCAAAGAAAAATTTATCAGGTAGAAATCTAATTACTGTTTCTAAGGGAATTGAGCTGGAAGTTATTCAAGGGAATAAAATCACCCCTAATAGTATATGTACTATCTACAACCCTTTTGACATTAATGATATCCAGAAAAAAGCATCAAGTGAAGATACTAATATTCCGAATGAACCTTATATTATCCATGTTGGCCGGCTAGCAAAACAAAAGCGGCATGACATATTATTTGCTGCATTTTCTCAGGTAAAAGAGGATGTGAAGTTAGTATTATTGTGTAACAAACCAGAGAAAGCGTTTAAATTGGCTCAAAAGTATGGTGTTGCAGAACGGCTTATTTTACCTGGTTTTCAAGCTAACCCTTATAATTGGATAAAGCGAGCTAAGGCCTTAGTATTGAGTTCTGATTATGAAGGTTTTGGAAACGTATTATTAGAAGCAATCGCAGTTAATACTAAAGTGGTTAGTACAGCTTGCCCACACGGACCAGATGAAATATTAACAGGTCAATTATGTGAGTTCTTAGTCCCTAGAAGAGACCCAAAAGCATTGGCTGATGCAATTACTCGTGTATTAAAGGCTGAGCTAAACTTAAACGATGTAGATATTCTTAGTAAGGTATCATCAAGAGATATTGCGCAACAATATTTAAAATTAGCGGTGTAGATAACTTGGGGCTTTAGTTAATTTTCTTCAAATATCATTTTTGATATCACTAAATCATACTAGCACCTAAACGTGATGGTTGAGGTGCTTAATCATTTTATCTTTTATTCTCAATTTATGACCAACTCTCCATGGCGCCGCGGCGACGAGAGAAAAACCTAGGTAAAATTAAGCCTAAGATTAAACCTATACCTAATACCAATGCACCATTGAAAAACCATTGCTTTTTAATGTTGGTATCTTGATCTTTAATTTTAGATTGGGTTTTATCTAATGTTTTGTTTAATTTTTTAAGTTCTGCAGTAAGTTTTTTTTTATCATTTGCTAATGAATTAAGCTTACTCTTTAATTCATTTACTTCACCGTCGAGTTGGCTAGTAAAATCACTACTACTAGCAATTTTTCCATTAAGCTCGGCAACAACAAAGCGAAGTCCAGCTTGTGTAGTTACATACTTACTTTCAACCCAGCCTGTTCGATCAGTCTCATCTATAACTTCACTATATTCATTGTCTACTGAACCAGTAATCTTAATTTCAGAACCGGCGACAATAGTACTTAAAATTCTGTAGTTGGTACCAGGTCCTGCGTGCATATATATGAATAATTCATCAGAGATATAACCCTGCTTGTAATTATTTTCTGCAGCCTGAGCCGATAAAAAAAGCGAGCTAGATAAAGTTATAGCAATAATTGCTATGACATTAATAACGTTATTCATAGAAAAACCAATGTAGTAAATAAATCAAAGAAGACCAGATATTATGTGTTTGCTGCTTTGATGGCAAGCTAAGAATGACATCACGACCACAAATGTGATGTTATTTTTATGTAAATTAAGTTTTTAGGGAGTTAACTTAAGTTAAATTGTAATTTCATATAATTCATTTATAGAGGAGAACGTGAGTGAATCAATATAATTAATTACTCGCTGTATAAGTCTTCTGGTAAACTAACGATAATATATTAATTCAATAACTGCAGTGCTTGTAACTTTAATGACCCCATCTACCACCTTTTCTGCCAGCTTTACTTTAGATAAAGCCCATTATACTGAGTGCTATACCCAATCTAGTACTTTATCGCATGATAAAAAAACCTACTTTAAAGCGAATGTTTTAACGGTATTTGGTTTGATCATATTATTTGCTACACCGGTGAACCCTTATGCCGCTTGGTTTGTTATCGCACTAGGTATCTTAGAGTCAGTAAGTGTCTATTACCATAAACCGTGGTGGGTGATGAGACAGATGATGAGTAAGGCATCGGGCAGTGAAGTAAAACTTACCATTGATGACCAAGGCATACTGACCGAATCATTTCATATCAATAATAGAATTTTATGGACAGATGTTACCTGTGTCTCAGAAACCGCATTAGGTTTTTTGATTTACTTTAGTTTAGGTAAAAGTCTCACGGGTAAAGATATTGCCAGCAAAAGCTATCTATCTAAAAGTTGCTTGTCGGATGAAGCAATCGCTTTCATCGTTAAGAAAAAACCATCTTCGGCTACTTAAATTTAATGGCTCAATAAAAGTGGAAAAAACGTTCCCTAAACAAGCTTTCATGAGGTTATCAAACCCAAAGTTCATAACACTATTTTTACTGTTATGGGGAGGGTTACTCCTCAGCTCTAACTATACTCTGAATGAACTGGTTGATTATAGTTTATTTACCTTTTTAGGTAGCTTAGGTGCTATTTTCGCCAACTCAACTGGCGCGGGTGGCGGAGTGGTATTTATTCCTATGTTTACCCAACTTAACTTTACGGAGCAACAATCAGTCGCTACAAGCTTTGCTATTCAATGTTTTGGCATGACAGCAGGTGCTGTTACTTGGTGGCATCATTATAAAGGTGAGAAAACTGAATTACGTTTATGGCAGGGCTTTAAACGTATAATTTGTGTGACTGCCGTGGCTTCGGTAATAGGTCTTAGTTCTGTATTTTCCTCTCAGGTTAACTCTCCAGCTGCTTTACATATTAGCTTTAGTTGGTTTTCATTATTGCTAGGTTTTTTCATTATAATCACCATATATTTACTGAAGCCACATCGTGAACGTAGCCAGCTGTTTTTTGTCGATTATATTGCGCTCGTGCTCATTGGCTTATTCGGAGGTGCCGCTACCGCTTGGTTGAGTGTTGGTGTAGGTGAGTTATTAGTTATTTATCTATTGTTACGACATTTTGATATTAGTATGGCAGTTGCTGCTGCTGTGATTGTTTCTGCTATTACAGTTTGGGCTGCAATTACACAAGTTAATAGTGACGTGTACTGGCAGGTTGTTTTATTTGCAGGTCCTGGAGCTGTATTGGGCGGTATATTTGCTAAAACTGTCGTAACACACTTATCAGCAACCAAGTTGAAATTATTTTTTGCTTGTTGGTTACTTATCAGTGGGATTGTAGGTCTTAACTAATCTTAACTAAAAAACTAAGCTTTAAGTTAATCTTAATGAGAATAATTCTCAAAAGCCTTGACAGTTATCCCTGTCATTGTACAATTCGCGCATAGAATATTATTGAGATACCACTTATGTTGAAAAAATTGTTTATTACCTTATTTCTTCCATTAATTTTTATAACAAGCTTTAGTGCTAGCGCTAATGAAGAAGTGAATGTTTACTCTTACAGACAGGCTTTCCTAGTTGAACCGTTATTTAATCAATTTACTGAAAAAACAGGTATTAAAGTTAATGTAGTATTTGCTAAAAAAGGTATGGCCGAGCGCTTAGCACGTGAAGGTAAGTACAGTCCTGCCGATATATTATTAACGACTGATATTAGTCGTTTGATTGAACTACGTGAGAAAAGCTTACTGCAATCTGTTAACTCCCCAATATTAAATAATGCTATTCCTAAGCAGTATCAAGCAAAAGATAATACGTGGTTTGCCTTAACGACTAGAGTGCGTAATATATATTCAGCGAAACGCTTGGGTAAAATGGATCTTAATTATGAAGATTTAGCGGATGAAAAATATAAAGGTCGTGTTTGTACTCGCAGTGGTAAACACCCTTACAATGTTGCTTTAGTTGCGTCCATGATAAGTGAACATGGAGAGGTATATACATTAGATTGGTTGAAAAAAGTTAAGAATAATTTAGCACGTAAACCACAGGGTAATGATCGTGGTCAAGTACAAGCTATTCATCAACAACTGTGTGATATTTCGTTAGGTAATAGTTATTACTTTGGCAAAATGTTAAGTGATGAGAAACAGAAAGTATGGGCTGATGAAGTGTTTATTAATTTCCCGAATCAAAAAAATCGAGGCGCTCATATTAATATATCAGGTGTAGGAATGGCCAAGTTCTCACCTAACGCCAAAAATGCTCAAGCGTTAATGGAGTTTTTAGTATCGAAACCGGCACAGCAGTTATATGCAGAAACAAATATGGAATACCCTGTTCGCGAAGGTGTAGCTGCTTCAAAGCTTGTTGCTTCATGGGGAACTTATAAAGCGGATGCTTTACCATTAGAAGAGATAGCTAAAAACCGTAAAATAGCATTAAAGTTGTTAGACCAAGCAAAGTTCGACTTGTGATAGCGGATCTGTTTTATCTAAATAATGCTTGCTGAATTAGAGTAGCTCCGTGATTGCATTGTACAACAGTAAAATATGGAAATTATCTAGCTATATAATTGCACTGGTATTGATTATACCGGTGTTAGTAATGCTCTTTGGTGGTATTAGTGCTTCAACTCAATTGTTTGATCATTTATGGCAGACAGTCTTGCCAACGTATCTTGAAAATACTATTTTACTTGCCTTTTGGGTAGTGTTATTAGCACTGTTTTTTGGCGTATTAAGTGCAGCTATAATTACGCAAACTAATATTATTTTTAAGCAGCAGTTACGTTGGTTACTACTTTTACCCTTAGCTATGCCTGCCTATTTAGTTGCTTACCTTTACACCGACTTATTTGATTACGCTGGCCCTGTACAACGTACTTTAAGAGTTTGGTTTGGTTGGCAATCCCCCAATGACTATTGGTTTTTTGACATTCGCACCTTAGCAGGTGCAGCAGTAATGTTAGCACTGGTGTTATTTCCCTATATTTATATGCTAACGCGCGGCGCTTTTGAACAACAAGATCAAAATCTAATTCGTGCAAGTCGATTATTAGGCTTAACAGCAAAGCAGAGTTTCTTTAAAGTGGCACTCCCTTTAGCTCGACCTGCTATTGCGGTTGCGGCTAGCCTAGTATTAATGGAAACTTTAGCTGATTTTGCGACAGTACAATACTTCTCCGTTAATACGTTAACAACCGCTATTTATGATACGTGGCTTGGTTATGGTGACCTTGGCGCAGCGAACGCTTTAGCCAGTGTTTTAATGTTATTAGTACTCTTTGTTGTATTAGCAGAACAACGCAGTAGGGCAGGGTTGCGTCATCAAAGTGCTAGACCTAACTTACAACGCGAAGTCATTCAATTATCTATAAGCCAACAAGTTATCGCTAGTATTTTTTGTTGGTCGCTGGTTATTCTAGGCTTTTTATTACCAATAACTTTGTTAATTATTATGGCTGTTCAATACAGTGATGTAGCGCAATTATCTGTTTTGCTTATCACGGGAGTCAACTCTCTCAAAGTGTCTGTTTTTGCAGCGACAATAGCTGTAGTTATCGCTTTATTTTTGGGATTTTATCAGCGTTTACATAACGACAAGTATCGTAACATTCCTCAAAAAGTTTCAGGTTTTGGTTATGCTATCCCTGGTACTGTTCTCGCTATGGCTATGTTATCTACGTTAGGTCCGCTGGATCATTGGCTTAACTCGGTAGCAGAGTTTTCAGGGTTTACTGCTCCAGGCTTAATATTATCGGGTTCACTATTTGCTATTGTATTTGCGCTAGTGGTTCGCTTTTCAGCTATCGCTAACGGCACTATTATTAGTGGTATTAAGCAAATCCCACAGTCACTGGATTATGCCCCTGCATCCTTAGGCGCTAATTTAAAGGAAACAATAACTAAAGTACATTTACCACTTTTGAAACCAGCAATATTAATGGCTTGGTTATTAGTATTTGTTGAAGCGATGAAAGAGTTACCTGCCGTATTACTGCTTCGACCGTTTAATTTTGAAACGTTAAGTAGCCAAATCTATCAGCTTATTTCTGATGAAATGTTAGAGCAAGGCGCATTAGGCGCCATTCTTATTGTACTGTTTGGCTTATTACCTATAGTTCTACTGAATAAGAGTAAGGAAAAATTATGACCGCGTTGTTAACTATTCAGGGACTTTCGGTAGAGCTACAAGAAAAAAAAATCCTATCCGAACTGGAATTAAGCCTAAATGAAGGTGATATTTTAGGGCTTGTTGGTGCGAGTGGTTGTGGAAAAACAACGTTACTTAATGCCATTGCAGGGTTTACTAAACCAAGTAAAGGTACAATAGAAGTTGGCGGGAATTTACTCAACGATCATAAACACAGCGTACAAGCTGAGAAACGTCAAGTAGGGATGATCTTCCAAGACTATGCGCTTTTCCCCCACTTAACCGTAAAAGAGAATATTGCTTTTGGATTAGGTAAGTTAAACAAAGTAGAGCAACTTGAACAAATTAATCACTTACTCACGATATTAAAACTAAACGATTACAGCGAAAGCTATATTCATCAGCTCTCTGGTGGACAACAACAACGAGTGGCGATTGCTAGGGCTCTAGCGCCTAAACCTAAGTTACTTTTACTTGATGAGCCGTTTTCTAATATAGATGCACGGCTTAGAAATGAATTAATGGTAGAGATTAGGCTGTTATTAAAACAGTTTAAAATGACCGCAATTTTTGTCACGCATAACAAAGATGAGGTTTTTACTTTTGCTGACAAAATGGCAGTAATGTCACAAGGTAAGTTATTGCAATTCGATTCTCCTAGCATTATTTGTCAGCAACCCAATAGTTACCAAGTCGCAGACTTCTTGCAGCTTGGTAGTTGGCTTCCTTGCCAAGTCAATGCATCTTGCGTATCTAGTTTATTAGGTGACTTCGTTATAGAAAATAGCAGTAATAAACAATCGGGCTTAGTCCATCTACTCATTAAACCATCGCAACTAGTACTCAATGTTGTAGTCGATGAAAAACACCCTGCTAATGCACAAGTTGAATATATCAGTGTGACTGAGCAAGGGTATCATTATTATTTAAGTAGTTTAGAAGAAACTACTATGTCTACAATAGACAACTCATCTATAGATAACTTATCGATAGACAACTTATCGATAAATAAAGCTACATCAAATGATTCGATGGCCTTTTCTAAGTTAAGTTTGTACAGCGATATTGCACTCTCTTTAAAACAACAAGTTGTATTAAGCATTAAGCCGCATGATTTTTTATTTTTTAATCAAAGTAGTTAATAGAAAATTTATTAAAATATCTCCCACGTGTTTGCACTTATACCCGTTACCATTCAAAGTGCTCTGAAACCTGCATCTTGAATGGTAACGGGTATAAATACTCCAAGGCAGAGTTATTTTTAACTCCAATAGTCAGCTCTTGCTCAACAGCGAACTGATCTTAAGTTAATATTTCTTCGTATAGAAAGATCAGCCTCTTATATAACCAGTTTTTTATTTAATTCTTTAAAATCATGTGATTACCATTTGATTGCAACTTGTTACATTCAAGTAACAACACCTTACAGTCTCTTCATCGCATTGCTTTTATAATTTAATCATCAAAACAAAGCGGTTAAATCTTAAGGAGAATGTTATGGGTACAAGCATTAAACTTGTTGAAAACACACCATCACTTGAAATTACCAAGGAAAATAAATTACAGCAAAAATTATTGTTAATTGAGAATGATCATTACCTAAGCCAAGCTTTCTTAATTAATGATAACAAACCGTATTACCAAACAACTAAAATACGAACAGATGAAGTCGCGAATCAGAAGTTGAAAAGTTACTTAGTCGACAACAGACCAAACATGATCGTATTGAATGTAGGTTTTTCAGCCAATGAACAATTATCGATAATACGTGATATCCGTGCTTTATTTGACGGACTACTGATTATCGTATCTAGTAACCACAGTGAGCAAGAGCAAATTGATGCTCTTACGTTAGGTGTTGATGATTACTTATCAAAACCGATGGATAGTAGGATTTTAATGATGCGTATCGAAGGGTTATTTCGTCGTCAGATTAATAAAATCAACTCTCCTGAGCTAGATAGTTTGACAATGGGCGAAGTCTGCTTGAAGCCTAATTCACAAAAATGTTTTATTAACGGATCGGGAGTGAAATTAACAAAATTTGAATTTAATTTATTAACGTCGCTCGTTGAACATGAAGGGAATATTTTATCTCGAGATGAGCTTTATAGCACGTTACTTAGACGAACATACAATGGTGTTGAACGAACGCTTGATGTAAGAATGTCTCAACTACGTGAGAAGTTGACGATAGCAGGTATGAAGGATAACCAAATAGAAACAGTTTGGGGGCAAGGGTACATGTTTAATCATGTTAGTGCCTAAAAACATTAATATGATAAAATAAGTACTAATAATTAAAGTGGAGGGCTTAATGCTCTCCGCTTTAGTTATAACTGCCCAAGCACTCTGAAGCCGCATCTAGAGTGGCAACGGGTATATAGCCTTTTAACAACATCTTTTTTCTTCTGTAAATAAACAATAGCCTTACCCTATTATTTGTTTTTTCTGTATACTCGCCATAACCTTTTTTTGGCTACCAATTCTGGAGCTTTCTTTGTTAGCAATAATACGCATGATTTTAATGACCTTAGCATTGGTCATCATATGCTCCATCTCCATTTTATATTGTATGTTGCGACCTTTTCATCGTGATAATGTTTACCATACCTCAAGGTTTCTTGGGAAAGTCACCAAAATTTTTGGTGTTGAAGTAGAATTGAGAATTCCAGATTCTGTGAAAAATGTAGGGCCCGTTGTATGGGCGGCAAATCATCAAAATAGTTATGATCTTTTTACTCATGCTAATGCTGTTATGCCAGGTACTGTAAGTGTTGGTAAAAAAAGCTTAAAGTGGATTCCATTTTTCGGACAAATGTATTGGTTAACAGGCAATATTTTAATAGACCGACAAAACACCAGTAAAGCAATGAATACTATTGACTTAACTGCAGATAAAATTAAGAAAAATAAACTATCCGTCTGGATGTTTCCTGAAGGAACTCGTAGCCGAGGCAGAGGTTTACTGCCGTTAAAAACTGGCGCTTTCCGCACTGCTATTCAAGCAGGTGTTCCACTTGTTCCTATTTGCGCAAGCAATCAACAAGGTACTATCGACTTAAATCGGTGGGATAATGGAAAAATTATTATAGAGTTTTTAGAGCCGGTTCACTTTAATGAGGACAGCCGTGAAAATTTACGCTCAATAATAAATGAGACTCATGAATTAATGAAGAATAAAATTGAGCAGTTATCGCTTGAAGCCGCTGCTTATCATAATAAATAGTGCTGCAGTTTATAAAACAGATATAGGTAAAAAATATGATTGATGAAGAATTACAAGAATGGTTTGACCATACTAATATGCTCGTCACCGAGTTGCTTGAAGACGGTACTAATGAAGAAGTTTATCACACTATAGAGCATCATTTCGCGAGTAGTGATTTTGAACTATTAGAAAAATCGGCTATAGCTGCTTTTAAACTTGGGCTTGAAATTGAAGATCCAGAAGAAGCCGAGCTAGAAAATGGTGATAAGGTGTTCGCGTTTGATATTGTTACAGAGCAAATGTTAGATGTAGAAGTCATTAAAAAAGAAACTCAAGTGATGTTTGAGTTGGCAAAAAAATGTGGCGTTGACTATGATGGTTGGGGTACTTACTTCGAAGAGTAGGTTTTCGCTAATTTTAAAATAAGCTTTAAAGTAGACCTCTATAATTACAATGACATAGTTTTAATAACTGTAATGACATTTTTAATATGTACCGCAGGCTATTTGTTATAAAAATGTAAATTTAGTTGACAAAAGTCACTAACACAAGTTATAAATAGAGATATAACTAGTACGATAGTTTTAAAAAAATTAATACAAGGAATGTAGCCCATGGATTGGCTCAAGAGTACATTGTCACAAGAATATAGCGTATTAATTATTTCAATTACCATTGTGGTGAGTATATTTATAATAGCGGCAAGAAAAGCGCATTTAAATCATTTAGACAAAATCAAAAAGATTGACGCCTCTTTCAATATTAAACAATAGTTAAATTAATAGTTAAGTCTATCGTAATCGTTCACGCACCCCATTCTAAATCCCTTTAATTACATCACTAGCTAGTTACTTCAAGACTCATTGTAAACGTCACCTTCGAAGTATCTGATCGAAGATCCATCACTCTTATAAACTGGATTTCGATTGAGGCACCTCGGGCATGACATTTATTCCATTGTTTCTGAATATTTTGCTGTAGAGTCTCTTACTATCAATTTTGGTACGTATTGGCTAATGGTCGCAGGGTTTTTCTGTTTACGTATTTGGCCTAGCAGTAAGTTTGTTGCATCTTCTGCAATTATATTGTTTGGTTGATCTGCTGTCGTAAGTTTCGGCCATGTTTGTCGGGAAAAAGGACTGTTTTCAAAACCAACAATAGATAATTTCTCTGGAATAGAAATCCCCATTAATCTAGCTGCGAATAATGCTCCAGCTGCAATCTCATCATTACAAGAAAAGATAGCGGTTGGACGAGGTTTATCATTTTCCATAGACATTAATTCCTTTGCACCACTAACACCTGAATCAAAAGAATACTCACCTTCAATAACCAATGATTTATCAAAATTAATATTACTGGCTTTTAAGGCTCGTCGATAACCCTTATAACGTTCTATAGTTGACATATGTTGAGCATCACCTGCGATAAATCCGATGTCTTTATGGCCTAAATCGATAAGGTGTTGGGTAATCGTTTGTGCTGCGTCCCTATCATTCACCATTACACAAGGACATAGATCATCTGGAGCCACATCCCCAGACATAATACGCACAACTTTTACATCAAGTGCTAGTAATGAATTCACAAAATCAGGCATTTCAGACAAGGGTGGCGTTAACACTAACCCTGCCACACGAGACTGCTTAATCATGTTAACGACTTCTTCGGTAATGCTTTCATTTTTTGAGTCACAAGGGTGAATAAGCAATTCGAAACCTTGTTTTTTACACGCAGATAAAATACCTGCTTGCATATCAATAATATAATAAGCATTTGGATTATCGTAAATATAGGCAACAGAATAAGATTTTGCACTAGCAAGGTTACGTGCGGCGAGGTTAGGTTGATAATTAAGTTCATCAACCACCGCCTGAACTTTTTCACGGGTTAATTGGCGTACGGAGGTTTCATTATTCATGACACGTGAAACCGTTTTTATCGAAACACCGGCTTGTTTTGCTACGTCATTAATAGTCGCTTTCATCTTCGGGTAACCTTGATTTTATTATTAGGTATTAACGGATTGTACTAAATTTACAATAATTATTAGCATGCCTGTAGGTCGTAATATTTATGTTTTACAGTAATGTATAGAGTATAAAAATTTGACAACGCTGTCAGTGCTTTATAGGGTATCATGATACTTTCACATGTCATAACCGTTAAGTGGATCAAAGGCTCAACTTTTAAACTGTGACAAACCGAAAAAATCTATCTAAACCAGCGTCTAGGAATCAGTTTGCCATCCCCTCAAACATTAGTTCGCTACTAAAATCCAGGCTGAACTTGCAACATACATCAGAAGCATGATTGCTCAACAGTAAGCTTATACAAATTTATCAAGCGGCTAAATAACAATTTACCATTGGCGCTATAAAATATAACCATTAAAATCTGTGTTTTAGTGGTTAGCTAATCGAAAATTTTAAATTAAAGGTAATAATAGTATTGACTGTTATTACCTTTTTTTGATCTGAAATTAAGTGAAAATTACAACATTTACACTTTAAGAGCCAATAATCACTTAAAATACAAATTTAAATATGAAAATAACCACCGTTTAAGGTATTGAAATATAATATCTTTTAAATAAATATTATCCCAGTCGACTTTTTTTGTTAATTTTTACTGGTCAAATACAATAATAACCGTTATGGTTTAGTTAGCTCTATGACAGCGTTGTCATTTTCGCTACGGGGCTGTTGTGAGTTATAAATGACAGCGCTGTCGTAAGGCCAGTATTAATATTATAAGTTAAAATATAACTATTCTGACAAAACAAACATGTGAAAGGGGAAGACAATGTCTACTAACAAATTTAAAAAAGGCGTATTAGCGAGTTCAATTACTATGATTTTAGCTGGTGTATCATCACAATCGATGGCAGCGGAAGAAGCAACTTCAAAAGTAAGCAAAGAAGAAGTTGAAGTTATTCAGGTAACAGGTATTCGTGGCTCAATGAAAGAGAATATTAATGCTAAGCGTTTTGCAAATAGTGTTGTAGATGTTGTCACTGCAGAAGATATTGGTAAGTTTCCTGATAAGAATGTTGCAGATTCTTTAGCACGTATAACGGGTGTTTCGGTAAGCCGAGAATTTGGCGAAGGTGAAAAAATCAGTATCCGTGGTGCTGGGCCGAAATATAACCGCACTTTGCTAAATGGTCAAACGGTAGGTACTGCTGATTGGTTCATACTTGATGAAGCATCTCGTAGCTTTAATTACACATTATTACCGTCAGTTATTGTTAAAACCCTAGAAGTACATAAATCCCCTACGGCTAGCTTAGATGAAGGCTCAATAGGTGGTACCGTAATACTTAAAACAAGTCGTCCGCTTGATATGGAAGCTAATAGTGTATCTTTAGCGTTAGAAGCTGCTTATTCAGAGTCATCTGAAGAAGTAGACCCTTCAGTGGATGCAATGTATTCATGGAAAAACGACAACGAAACATTTGGTGTAATGGTGTCAGCCGTAAACCAAAATAGAACGGTTGAGAGAAAAGGTTTTGAAGTACTAAGTTGGCAAGAGCAAGGTGAAAATCTAGTTCCAGGGAACATAGGAGTACCATTATTCAAACAAGACAGAGAGCGTACTACCTTCTTTGCAACACTACAGGCAGCACCAATAGACGATTTAGTCATTACTTTTAATGCACTAAATTCTGAAATGGATGCTAATAACCAGAACTCTAACTTATTACTTTGGTCTGAATCAGCGGTAGATATTGCTAATGCGACTAAAGTTGGCTCGGATGGTGCTATTTTAGCCACATCAAATCCAGCAGGTAAAGTTGGTTACAACTACATTAACCGTGTCTCAAGTACGGAAACATCGCAATACCATTTAGATGTAGATTACGACACTGATGATTTCTCAGTGAACTTTGAACTAGGAACTACCTCAGCAAAAGGTGGTACATACCGTGAAACATCATGGGAATATGTAGCAGAGGGGGCTGGTTATAATTATGATTTAACAGGTACTCCAAATGTTGACTTTGGTGTTGACTCTTCTGATGGCTCTGCTTTTAAAGCGGGTTGGATTTGGGGGGGAGAGAAACCAACAACAGATGATGAAGATTTTGTTCAGGTAGATTTTGATGTACCTGTAGATTTAAGTATATTTACTGCAATCAAAACGGGTGTTAAATACCGTAATGCAGAACGTACACAAGATCGTAATGTATACAGTTGGCACGCACCATTTACGGATGGTGGAGAATCTGACAACTATTTAGGTCATATATTTAGCTCTTGTCCTACGTTAGCTAGTTGTGATTTAAACGCTGTAGGTACTGTTAATGTCGACGTTGCGGCTACAGGTAATATCACTAAACAACTGGGTCAAAATCGTCCTGTAATGGAAGACATAGCATTCAATGGTGTTAATGGAGTATCTGCTAGCCATGCTATCAGTCAAGAACTAGCTAACATCTGGGATGTTGGTGAAAAGAACCTTTCACTCTACGTACAAGGTGATTTTGAAGGAGATAACTTCCGTGGTAATGTCGGTCTTCGTTATGTTTCAACAGACCAATCATCATACGGTTATGAGTTTTCTACCGACAGTTGGGGTTTTAATACAATCAATGGCGATTGGTTGAAACCTGAAACATTAAACTGGGTCGGTGTTGATAATGATTATAGTGAGGTTTTACCAAGTTTTAATATGAGTTATGACGTAGCACCTGAACAAATAGTTCGCTTTAGTGCCGCACAAGTTATGGCTCGTCAAAACTGGGCTGATATATCTTCTTCTGAAAGCTTTGGTAGCTTAAATGGTGAAGATCCAAAAGGTACTCGTGGTAATCCAAACTTAGCGCCAACGTTAGCGAACCAAATTGATCTTGCTTACGAATGGTACTACTCAGATGCATCAATATTGTCAGCTACATATTTTTGGAAGGATCTTGACTCACTTCGTGCCTCAACATCGATTACAGAGCCGCGATTCAATGAAGAAACAGGTGAATATGTTGATGTAGACTTTATCCAGCCAACTAACGGACCAGGTGGAACAATTAGTGGTTTAGAGCTTGGTTTACAACATGATTTTGGCGGTTTTGGTGTGTCGGGTAATTATACCTACACAGATATGAGTGCTGACGGTGAACGTGACCCTACACAACCAGGCTCTGGTTTGATTGATGGCACTTCTGAGAATATGGCAAACCTAACGGCGTATTATGAAAATGATACATTCGGTGCTCGTATAATGTATAACTACCGTAGCGAATGGTACACAGGTCTTCACTTTAATGGTGATGAGTTATGGACTGACGGTTATGGTCAACTCGATGCTAGTGGTACTTATAACTTAAATGAAAACATTTCATTTACGCTAGAAGCTATTAACTTAACAGATGAAGAAGTCGTTCAATATAACACTGAAAAAGACCGAGTAATGTCTATTTATGCTAATGGACCTCGTGTTGTTGCTGGTGTAAGAATTAATTTCTAATCTATATTTAATCAGCAATAATGATTAATTAAAGTCGAGCTTAGGCTCGACTTTTTTATGATTCACATGTCTATTAGAAAAATTATGAAGATAGGTAGCGAGTTAAATTGTTACTGCTTTTAAACCCATCGAAGAAGGGCTTGAGCAATATTACTTCTTCGTTACTGTGATTCAGAAGGGTGTTACAGGGATGGTGTTATTAGAGAATTCAGGAGTATATTCTCCTAAATAACCCTTCTTTCATCACAGTCCTTTAATTAAAATCGCTCAAGTACTCTGAAACCTGCATATTGAACAGTAGTGGGTATATAATAATCAAAAAACTAAAGCAAGCCGGTATAAAATAAAGCTAAAAAGGCCTTTTAAGATGTACATTAATAATATGAATAAAAAATTTTTAGCGCTCACCATCGCAGCGAGTATAACCTTACTAGGATGTAACAAATTTCCGGAGCCTGCGGTTGATACTGGCGAAAAAATTAATCTCCAAGCCATATATTCAGTAGTTCAGCATGACATAGACGCCATTGCTAAAAACTTACACGTTAACTACCGAGTAGTTACCAATATACCCAGCGATAAGTGCGATAGCACCATTGCTAATGGTGCCTGTTTTGAAGTTGAATTAACGTTTACCGCTAAGCAAGAAATAGCAGCGAAAGACTGGACCATTCACTTTAGCCAAGTTGCCCCTATTCAATCATTTGAAAGTGATGACTTTAGCGTAAAACACCTTAATGGCGATTTACACCTTATTAGCTTAAAAGACACATTTTCAGGTTTCTCTGCCGGAGAGCAAAAAACATTAAATTTCCGCGCAATGTTTTGGTCTTTGTCTGAATCAGATGTTATGCCTAATTATATTGTCAGTGCACCGGGCTTAGAAGCCGAGGTCATTGAAAGCACTAAACCATTTATCGATAAAGACACGGGTTTAGAAGTACTGCCACATGTTCAAGCCTTTACTAATGAGAACACACAGTTTAAACGCACAGCTGCAGACAATACAAAATGGCTAACAAGTGAAGACTTATATAACCGTAATGCAGTCTTGGTTGAAGATAAAATAGCCGTTTTTCAAGCCATTATTCCAACGCCTAAATCCGTTGAAATTGATTCCTACGACGGCTTTACTGATATCAGCAAAGGGGTTAATGTTTCATTAGGAAATGTTCAAAGCAATGAAGTAGACGCAGCGCTATCTCGTTTAGATACTTTAGGGCTTAAGCAAAACATCAACGGACTACCTTTGCGATTAAGCATTGTTAACAGTCTCGAAAATAAAGAAATAAAACCAACAGGTAGTTACACATTAACCGTTGCCGAACATGAAATTACTATTGTGGGTGTTGACGGTAATGGTGTATTTAATGGCATACAATCATTAGCGAGCTTAGTCACTGTTGGTGAACCCAGACTTCCTATGATGGTGGTTGAAGACGAACCGCACTATGCCTTTCGTGGCATGTTAGTTGATGTTGCGCGTAACTTTCATTCCAAAGCATTTATCCTAAAGTTACTTGATCAAATGGCGGCATACAAATTAAACAAATTACACCTACACCTTGGTGATGATGAAGGCTGGCGTTTAGAAATTCCAAGCCTGCCAGAACTAACTGAAATAGGCTCAAAACGTTGTTTTGATGTGATGGAAGAAAACTGCCTCATGCCACAGTTAGGTGCAGGTATCGATGAAACATCATCAGTAAATGGCTATTACAGCGTCAGTGATTATCAAGAAATATTACAAGCAGCCACTGCTCGCCATATTCAAGTGATCCCATCACTTGATATGCCAGGTCATTCACGATCATCGATCAAAGCGATGACTGCTCGCTATAAAAAATACCAAGCTTTAGAAGAAGGGTCTAAAGCAAAACAGTTTTTGCTCGAAGATTTTGACGATACAACGCAGTATTCCTCGGTACAATTTTATAATGATAATACCATTAATGCCTGTCTAGACTCTTCTTACGATTTTGTCATTGAAGTGATGTCTCAAGTAAAAAGAATTCACGCATCGGCAGGCCAACCACTCACTCGTTACCACATAGGTGCTGATGAAACAGCAGGTGCGTGGTTACAATCACCAGCGTGTAAAGCCTTTGTGGCAGACAACGACAAAGGAGTGACTAAAATGAGTGAGCTTGGCGCTTACTTCATAGAGCGTGTTGCCGGTATTTTATCAAAACTTGATATTGAAACTGCAGGTTGGAGTGATGGTTTAGAACACACGCGTATTGAAAATATGCCTGCAGTTGTGCAAGCCAATGCTTGGGATACTTTAGCTTGGGGAGGTCATGATAAGGTGCACACGTTAGCCAATAGAAATTGGCAGATTGTAATCTCTAGCCCAGATGCTTTATATTTTGATTTTCCGCATGAAGCAGACCCTAAAGAACATGGTTATTATTGGGCCTCGCGTCAAATCAATACTGAAAAAGTATTCCAATTTATGCCAGACAACTTACCCGTACATGCCGAGTTTTGGTTAGACAGAGAAGACAACGCCTATGTTGCCGATGACACCAAAATACCTTTAGCTAAGGGACAAAAGTTCTTAGGTATTCAAGGGCAACTATGGAGTGAAAATACTCGAACTGATGACATGGTTGAGCATAAAGTTTTCCCACGTTTATTAGCACTTGCTGAGCGCGCATGGCATTCTGCCAATTGGGCTGTACCCTATAATAATCAAGGCGCCAAATATTCACAGCAGAGTAATACTTTTACCAAAGAATTGAAAGCTAGGCGCGATACACAATGGTCTTTATTTGCTCATACACTTGGCCAAAAAGAGTTTTCAAAACTAGAGCTAGCGCAAATCGATTACCGACTACCAACCGTGGGAGCTGTTATAAAGGCAGGTAAATTACACGCCAATATCGCCTTTCCGGGATTAACCATTGAATATCAAGTCAATGGTGGTGAATGGCTTACCTATCAAGAGCCTGTTGCAGTTACTGGCGACATAAGTATTAGAAGTCGTAACACCAATGGCTTGAGAGCTAGCCGTATAACAAAAATTAAATAATATTATATAAATATAAAGTAACTTGTATTAATTCAAAGTACCAACTGGTTTATCTTCAATTAATCAGCTAGTTACAGCATTTATAATTTTATAAATTAGTCACTTTTAGTCACATTTTAATATAAATTTGTAATTTTATTTAAAAAAACAAATGACAACGCTGTCATTTGTGGTTAAGATAAAAATATAAAGATAATGTATAACAGTTAAATCGGGGGCAATATGCTGACAAGTAGCAACAAAAACAATGATTTATTCTTAGGTATTGATGGTGGTGGTAGCAAATGTAAAGCCATAGTTATGAATAAGGATAATGAAATACTTGGTACAGGAATTTCAGGCCCAGGCAACCCGTTACATGGTTTCGAACAAGCGACCGATTCAATTACTAAATCTGCAATGCTCGCGCTTGAAGATGCCGGACTAGCTCACATTAAATTGAGTGAGCTAGTCGCAGGTGTTGGTTTAGCGGGAGTTAATATTCCTATGTTGTTCAACAAAATGGCAGCATGGCAACATCCTTTTAAAAATATGTATTTAGCGACTGACTTATTAATCGCATGTTTAGGTGCTCATAACGGCGGTGATGGTGCGGTAATTATCAGTGGTACAGGCTCATGTGGCTTCTCGTGCATTAATGAAAAACATAATATTGTCGGTGCACATGGTTTCCCACACGGCGACAAAGGCAGCGGTGCTTGGTTTGGTTTACAAGGGGTTAAGCAAGTGTTGTTATCCCTTGATTGTTTAGTTAAGCCCACCTTAATGTCAGATATACTTTTGCATAAGCTCAATTGCAATAACGATACCGACCTTGTTGAGGCCGTAGCTAGTCAAAAGGCAACATTCTTTGGTCAGCAGGCACATATTGTATTTGATGCGGCAAAACTAGGGGATAAAGTTGCTTTAGAGATTCTAGAGGAGGGCGCTGAATACATGAGTAATATGGCGCGAACCTTAATCGTGAATAAGCCTTCCCGTATTTCAATGTTGGGAGGTTTAACGCCAATATTAAAACCTTGGTTATCGGCTGATGTTAAAGACAAACTTGAAGAGCCATTAAACCCACCTGAAGTCGGGGCTGTTATTTTTGCTAAACAACAAGAAGCAAAACAGACTGAACATAAATCGGTGTAATTACTGAGCTAATATTAAGTAAATGCGGTGTAATATACTCAGTACGTTAATTTTATAACCTAGGACATTTCATGACACAAACACGCTTTCATGCGCAACGACTCTTTGATGGACATACCTTCTTTGACGAGCAAGTGCTAACAATAGTTGATGGTAAAATTATCGCAATTGATAGCGATATCAGCAGAGTTGATGTTTCTGTAGAAGGTTTAGTGGTACCAGGTTATATCGACTTGCAAGTTAATGGCGGTGGCGGAGCGTTGTTTAATGACTCGCCTTCAGTTGAAACCCTAAAAATTATTATGGCAGCACATGCAAAATATGGCACTACCGCAATGATGCCTACGTTAATTACCGACAAGATTGAAGTTATGCAGCAAGCTGCAGACGTTATTGCTCAAGCCATAAATGAAAAAACGCCTGGTATTGTAGGTATTCATTTTGAAGGGCCTCACTTATCAGTTGAGAAAAAAGGCACCCATTGCGCTGACTATATTCGTTCAATTTCAGATGCCGAATGGCACGTTTTTTCTCGTCAAGATATTGGCCAAGTAATCATTACAATAGCACCAGAAAATGTCAGCCCTGCCGATATAACACGCATGGTTAAACTAGGTATAAAAGTTTGTTTGGGTCACACCAATGCTGACTTTAAAACAGCGCAAACAGCTATTGATGCTGGAGCAAGCGGTTTTACACATTTATTTAATGCCATGTCTCCATTGCAAGGGCGTGAGCCCGGTGTTGTAGGCGCCGCGTTATTAAATAATCACACCAGTTGTGGCCTAATTGTTGATGGTTTTCATGTTGACTATGCAAGTTGCCAATTAGCGATACAAGCCAAACCGCAAGGTAAAATATTTTTAGTTACCGATGCTATGCCGCCAGTAGGTACTGATTTAACTCAATTCGCCTTATATGATCGCACTGTTTATGTTGATAATGGAAAACTCACTTCAACAACGGGAGAGCTTGCAGGTTCAACGTTAACAATGGCGAATGCCGTAAAAAACACCCATGAAAAATTAGCAATTCCGTTGGATGAAGCCATTCGTATGGCGAGTTTATACCCAGCACAATATCTCTATCAAAATAAAAATACAAACCAAAGCCAACAGATTATTCGGGGTGAGCTTACTCAAGGTAAACAAGCGGATATGGTTGCCTTAAATAAGGATTTATCAGTAAAAGAGACTTGGATTTCAGGTAAACGCGTTTAATTAATACGCTCGTTCACTACTAAAGTTACACAACAAGTTTTCGAAAAAACGTATACAAGAATGCACTTAATAATGTACACAAGAATGCACTTAATAATGTACACAATAATGCACTAAAGAAATCACTGACAAAAGACAACCATTTCAACATTACAATTATAAAAATACAATTACAGACCACAATGAGGTTATTAAAATGACGATACCACAAGATAAAAAACAAAGTAACGCACTACCTATGGCTATCGTCGCGGGGCTATTTTTCATTCTAGGTTTTGCTACCTGGTTAAATGGCTCGTTAATGCCGTATTTACAACAAATACTGCAGTTAACGCCATTTCAAGCTTCCTTAATCTTATTCTCCTTTTATATTGCCGTGACTTTTACTGCATTACCTTCTGCTGCGATTATTCGCAAAGTAGGCTATAAAAATGGCATGGCACTTGGTATGGGCACCATGATGGTTGCGGGTTTACTGTTTATTCCTGCAGCTAAAACACAAATTTTTCCATTGTTCTTACTTGCTCAATTAGTTATGGGTACAGGGCAAACCCTACTACAAACAGCCGTTAATCCATATGTTGTTCGCATTGGCCCAGAAGAATCTGCCGCCGCACGTATTTCCATTATGGGCATATTAAATAAAGGCGCAGGCGTTGTTGCACCTATCGTTTTCACCGCGCTCATTTTAAGTGGTTTTACTGACACTGTGGGTACTGAATTAAGCCAAGTTCAAATTGATGCAATGGCAGATAAATTAATTTTACCTTATTTAGGAATGGCATTATTTATTGGTGCTTTAGGCTTTGCCGTTAAAAAATCACCTTTACCAGAGCTAGCCAGTGAAGAACAGGAAGGAGCAAGTGACAGCAAAGGTCAACTTAAAGAAGCGCTTGCTCACCCTAACTTAGCACTTGGCGTAGTTGCCTTATTTTTATACGTTGCTGTAGAAGTTATTGCTGGCGACACTATTGGTGCGTTTGCGCTTGCTTTAGGTGTTGAAAACTACAGTGTTATGACCTCGTATACTATGGGGTGTATGGTTATAGGGTATATTCTAGGTATTACGCTTATCCCACGGTTTATCTCTCAACAAAAAGCTTTAATGGTGTCGGCTGTCTTAGGCTTGCTTTTAAGTCTTGGTGTCATTTTAGGCGACAATAACTCTTTTTTTATTGCTAACTCGTTATCATTTATTCTTGGCGGTGCGCAGTTACCTGATACGTTAATACTTATCGCTTTCTTAGGTTTAGCCAATGCCATAGTATGGCCCGCCGTATTCCCGCTAGCGCTTTCAGG
>Ga0308012_10000519_pt1 | contig 23099 bp, 23 predicted proteins | sample Neamet179_FD_203133 | JGI IMG/M metagenome (GOLD analysis project Ga0308012, IMG submission 203133) | Marine microbial communities from water near the shore, Antarctic Ocean - #179 | ecosystem: Environmental > Aquatic > Marine > Unclassified | place: Southern Ocean | collected 2014-07-25 | reverse complement strand
TTTAGTTCAAATACTTGTAACCAATTAGAAGAGGCATCTAATTTCAAGGTTTTTGGAATATCTAAAGAATAATGTTCAGCCCAAGCATCTGTGCTTTTGCAATGTAGTTCATCTACATCAGATCCTTGCCAATGAATATTGTGAAAGTGTTGTGCGAAGTTACTCAGATGCTGTCCGGTTCCAGATCCAATCTCCAAGGCATACCCATTCATTTTGTTTAAATAAGGAGTCAAATGCCGTCGAATAGGTCCATTATTTCGATCAAAGACGCTAGTTGTTAAGCGGAAATCACCGCCAGAGTCATTTAATTTAGATCTGTAGCTTTTTGAATGTGAAGTGGTAGGAGTGGTCAAGCGTTTCTAGCAGGGCCAATCAACATAACCATTTGGCGTCCTTCTAGTTTTGGCATATTTTCTACTTTTCCAACTTCTAAAAGATCATTTTCTACACGATTTAGCAATTGTAGTCCGAGACGTTGATGTGCCATTTCGCGCCCTCTAAACCTCATTGTAATTTTTACTTTATCACCATTTGCTAAAAACTTAACAACACTTTTCATTTTCACTTCGTAGTCATGCGTGTCTGTATTTGGTCTGAATTTTATTTCTTTTATTTCAATGGTCTTTTGTTTGCGCCTTGCTTCGGCTTCTCTTTTCTGAAGTTCGTATTTATATTTACCAAAATCCATCACCTTACAAACAGGTGGGTTAGCATTCGGCGATATTTCAACTAGATCTAATCCAGCTTCTTCAGCGAGCGTCATTCCATGGCTTGGGGTTGTTTCTCCTACATTGCCACCATCGGCACCAATGAGACGAATCTTTTCTGACGTGATGCGTTCGTTTACGCGTGGGCCAGTTTCGCGCTCAGGTGGCGCGTTGTGAGGTCTTCGGGCTATTTTTTAATTCCTTTGTTCATTTTCGTTAGCTACTAGAGTAATGCCGCTGAATGTTAGGTTCAAGTACATAAAACTTTTTTATGCGATAAAAATTTAATATAATCATATTTTTGGATGTAAAACTGAATTATTTTAAACTTATTTAAAAATACATAATTTATTAATTTTTAATGAACATTTTTCTAGGAGTTTCACAAAGACATTCTGAACCAGAATCAGTTATTACAAATGGTTCGGTAATTTCTAAGCCGCCATCATTTAACCATAAAGCTGGCATGAAATGAAAGGTCATACCGGGGAGCATAATCGACGTATCTCCATCCCGAAATGACATTGTACGCTCACCCCAATCTGGTGGATAAGAGACACCTATTGCATAACCACATCTACTGTCCTTTTCAAACCCTAGCTTGTTAAGTGTTTTATTAAATGCATGAGCTATATCCTGACATTGGTTTCCTGGTTTTGCCATTTCTAATCCAGCTTCTATACCTTCTAGAACAGCTTTCTCAGCGTCCAAATATTTTTGAGGAGGGGATCCTAAAAATAATGTTCGAGATTGTGGGCATTGGTATCTTTTATATGCACCAGCTACTTCAAAAAATGTAGTTTCGCCTTCTTTCATTGGTTGATCATTCCAAGTTAAATGTGGGGCAGTTGCGTCCATACCAGATGGTGCCATTGGGACCATCGAAGGATAGTCCCCCCAAAAACCATCAACACCCATCACTGATGCATGATAAACATCAGCGATTAATTCATTCTTTGGCAATCCTACTTCTGCTTTTTCCACTATAACTTCGTGCATGTGCTGAACAATCTTAGCTGCTCGCTTCATATAAGTGATTTCAGTTTTACTTTTAATGGCTCTTTGCCAGTTAACCAAACCTGTTGCATCTATAAATTCAACGTTTAATTCTTTTCTTAACGTTAAGAAAGCAGAAGCTGAAAACCAATAATTATCCATCTCAAGTCCGATGAGTCCTTTATTCAATTTCAGTTCTTTTATAATACTTGCTAAGTCTGACATGGGGTGTTTCTCTGGGTTTTGAACATATGTATCTTCGTATCCAAAAATATTCTGAGTTTGCATAAAAGCAGTACGCTTGGCGCCATTAGAATCCATTCCGCGGCCCCACCAGATAGGTTCTCCCTCTAGAGTAAGAATAACAGCTTGGTGAACATAGAAAGACCAACCGTCGTACCCCGTAAGCCAATTCATGTTTGATGGATCAGAAATTATTAACGTATCTAGTCGACGTTCAATCATCTTTTGGCGAGTTTTTTTTATTCTTTCTTGAAATTCATCTAATGTAAAATTTAGTGGTGAATGCATGATATATGACCTCGTTTTCCAATATCTAATTAGATTTTAACAATCCCATTAATAATGCCAAGTCAAAATTGCGAAAATCAGAATATTTGATTTTGGTAACTTGTAAATTAATGTTCTTTTCATAGCTAGGCTTGCTTTGTTCTGTGAATAAGTTTTTCTGTTGAGAATATTATTTTTGGGGTTTTTTATGGTTGAGTTTTTAAAAAGTGCAAGTAAAAAAATATCTGAGGAAAATAATACTACTACGTCTATAGTTTCGCATATGCTTAAAGAAATAGAATCGGGCGGAGAGGAAATAGTTAAAGAATTTTCCCAAAAACTTGATAATTATTATGGTATGGTACGTGTTTCAGACGAGCAAATTTATAAAGCAGAAACTACTTTGCCTGATGTTATAAAAGACGATATTAAATATGCGCAAGAAAATGTGGAAAAATTTGCATCAGCACAAAAACATTCAATTAACGACTTTCAAGTTGAAATTAGACCTGGTTTACTTGCTGGACAGAAATTAATCCCTTTAAATTCTGCGGGTTGTTATGTGCCAGGGGGGCGTTACAGTCATATTGCTTCAGCTATTATGACTGTAGCAACAGCAAAAATGGCAGGAGTTAAGCACATTTCAGTATGCTCGCCATCTCGAGATGGTAAACAAATTCCAGATGAAATAATTTATGCAGCAAGCTATTGTGGAGCTAATTCCATCTTAACTTTAGGAGGTGTTCAAGGTATTGCATCTCTGGCTTTTGGTTTATTTGGTGTGCCCTCTGCAGATATTATTGTAGGTCCAGGCAATCAGTTTGTTGCTGAGGCTAAAAGGTTACTGTTTGGCCGAGTGGGTATTGATATGATTGCGGGTCCTACGGATAGTTTGATAATTGCGGATTCAAATGCTGATCCCATGTTAGTTGCCACAGACTTGGTTAGCCAAGCAGAACACGGTTACAATTCTCCAGTTTGGTTGTTAAGTGAAGACCGAATGCTTTGTGGGGAAGTCTTAAAACTTGTTCCAAGTTTAATTAGTACTCTTCCTTCAATAAATAAAAAGAATGCGAATGAAGCTTGGAATAATTATGCAGAAATTATTTTATGTGAAAATCGTGAAGAAATTGCGGTAGAATCTGATAAAATTGCACCTGAGCATTTAAGTATACATGCAGATAAACTAGATTGGTGGTTAGGCCGTCTCACTGCATATGGTTCCTTATTTTTAGGTGAAGAAACTACTGTATCGTTTGGAGATAAAGTTTCAGGCCCCAATCATGTTTTGCCCACATCTGGATCCGCTAGGTATACTGGTGGTCTTTCGGTCCATAATTTTCAAAAAATAGTTACTTGGCAAAGCTCATCTAAGGATGCAGTGAAAGAGCAAGCTATAAGAACTGCGCGAATTTCTCGAACTGAGGGTATGGAAGGACATGCAAGGGCTGCAGACATTAGGTTGAAAAAGTTTTTCCCAGACCAAATATTCTAAATTAGATAGACTAAATATAATATTTTGTATTTTTTGCTTATTTTTGGCTTGCGTCTTCCTTCAACTAAGGGAAATGCTACCGCAATGGATAGTGCAGAAGAAAAAGAAAATATCGTTGCTGGCATAATATGGATGGTAATTACTGGGCTAATGTTTGTAGCTGTTACTGGCATCGTGCGACACGTGGGATCAAGTATACCGGCTGCTGAAGCGGCATTTATTAGATATCTGTTTGGGGCCGCATTAATGGTGCCTTTTTTGCATAAAATGTTTAAGAAAAAGCGTTCTAAATTTGTGTATTCTATTTTTGCAATAAGGGGATTTTCGCATGCACTTGGTGTAATTTTATGGTTTTATGCGATGGCTAGAATAACGTTAGCTGAAGTTACCGCAATTGGTTATGTGTCCCCAATTTTTGTTACATTAGGGGCTGCCCTTTTTTTGGGTGAAAAGTTAGCATTGAGGAGAGTATTAGCTGTTATTATTGCTTTTCTGGGGGCGCTAATTATTTTAAGACCAGGTTTTCGAGAGATAGAGATTGGTCATTTGGCTCAATTGTGCACGGCGCCGTTGTTTGCAATTAGTTACCTACTCACAAAATTTATGACAAAAACTGAAGATCCAATCGTCATAGTTGGTATGCTTACTATTTTTGTTACAATTGGTCTTGCTCCATTTGCAATTCTTCAGTGGGTTACGCCGTCTGCAGAAGAGGTCGCATGGTTGGCGCTTGTTGCTGTTTTTGCAACGGGCGGTCATTATACCATGACGAGGGCGTTAAAAGTGGCGCCAATAATGGTAACTCAGCCAATACATTTCCTTCAGCTGGTTTGGGCTACTTCGTTGGGGTTACTTGTATTTGCAGAACCTTTAGACGTGTTTGTTTTAATTGGTGGTGGAGTAATAATTTTGGCAGTGACATTTATTTCTTATAGGGAAGCAAAATTAAACTCAAAATCTAAAACACCCACACCGATTACCACAAAGAATTAAATTTATTGGAGATCTTGATGGAGGCAGATTATATTATTGTTGGCGCAGGCAGTGCCGGTTGTGCTCTAGCCTTCCGTTTGTCAGAAAGTGGAAAACATTCTGTATTGATTATTGAACATGGTGGTTCTGATGCAGGTCCGTTAATCAACATGCCAGGTGCTTTGTCCTATCCCATGAGTATGTCACGTTATGATTGGGGTTTTCGATCAGAACCTGAGCTTAATTTGAATGGGCGATGTATGGCGACCCCTAGAGGGAAAGTGATAGGCGGGTCATCGTCGATCAATGGTATGATTTATGTGCGGGGCCATTCAAAAGACTTTGACTATTGGGCGGAAAGTGGAGCTAAAAGTTGGGCATATAAGGATGTTTTACCATATTTCAAAAAAATGGAAAATTGGTCCTCTGGAGGGCATGGGGGGGATAGCTCCTGGCGTGGTAATAATGGACCACTTCATGTTACTCGCGGACAGAGAGCGAACCCATTAGTTAAAGCATTTATTAGTGCTGGAAAAGAAGCTGGCTATCATCAAGTGGGTGATTACAACGGTTATCAGCAAGAAGGGTTTGGCCCTTATGATATGAATGTTTATAAAGGACAAAGATGGTCTGCGGCAAAGGCTTATTTACGACCTGCGCTAAAACGTGCAAATTGTCGTATTATTCGAGCCTTGGCTTTAAAAATAAAAATAAATAATGGATGTGCAGTAGGTGTTGAGGTTTTTCATAATGGAGTGGAAAAACTACTAAAGGCTAATAAAGAGGTTATCATTGCTGCCTCTTCGATTAATTCACCAAAACTTTTAATGCTATCAGGAATTGGTCCTGCTTCCCATTTGCGTGAACATGGGATTGATGTTGTTGTTGATCGTCCTGGAGTTGGAAGAAATCTACAAGATCATCTAGAGGTTTATATGCAAATGGCGGCCAGTAAACCAGTTAGCTTATTTAAGTATTGGAATTTTTGGGGCAAAGCTTACGTGGGTGCCCGTTGGTTGCTAACTAAAACTGGTCCCGGTTCTACAAATCAGTTTGAAAGTGCGGCCTTTATCAGGTCAGATAAAGGCATTGAGTATCCAGACGTTCAGTATCATTTTTTACCAATCGCTGTTCGTTATGATGGTAAAGCAATAAGTGAAGGGCATGGATTTCAGGCCCATGTGGGTCCAATGCGATCGCCGTCTAGAGGAGAAATAACTTTAAAATCTAAGGATCCTTTTGATCCTCCAAAAATACAATTTAATTACATGTCAACTGAAAAAGATTGGAAGGATTTTAGAAAATGTATTCGATTAACTAGAGAAATTTTTTCTCAAGATGCCTTTAAACCCTATTTGAAATATGAAATTCAACCTGGAGCTCATGTAAATTCTGATGACGAAATTGATGATTTTATTAAGAATGAGGCAGAGAGCGCTTATCATCCCTGTGGAACCTGCAAAATGGGTTCTGAAACTGACAAAAATTCTGTAGTGAATTGGGAAACTAAGGTAATTGGTGTTAAGAACCTGCGGGTGGCTGATAGTTCAATTTTTCCTAGAATTACGAATGGTAATTTGAATGCACCTTCGATAATGACTGGAGAGAAGGCAGCAGATCATATTTTGGGTAAAAGTTTGCTATCTGCTTCAAACTCCGAAACTTGGATTAATCCTAATTGGAAAATTAGCCAGAGGTAATTATGTCAATACTTATAGATTTGTGTGATGAAACTTGGATGTTAGATTCTGACTTAAAAAAAATAATTGCTTCTGATTTGCCAGGAGTAAATATTATCTGTGGATCGGCCGATCATCAAATGCCTGAAGTTATCATGGCAGTTGTCATAAAAACCTTGGGTAAAAATACTTTGAAAAACTTACCGAATCTAAAATTAATTCAAAAAGTGGGCGCAGGTGTGGAGAAGATGGTATCGAGTTCCGACTTACCTAAAAATATAAAAATTTCGCGTATGAGCAGTAAAGTCCAGGCTATAGAGATGGCGGAGTACTGTTTGGCTGAGATTTTAGCCTATCAACGACGGATTCGGGATTACAGTAATAACCAGGCTCAGAAGGTGTGGGAGCAATATCAACCAGCAAAAACTAAAGAAAAAATCGTATGTGTGTTAGGATTGGGTTTAATAGGAATGCAAATAGCACAAATGTTGAAAAAATTTGGTTTTGAAGTTGTGGGTTGGAGTCGGACCAAAAAACATATCTCTGGAATCGAAACCTATAACGAAAAGGATGGTTTGATAAAAGCTATATCTGTGGCTGATTACACCATTGGAATTTTGCCAGAAACAAAGGAAACAAGTGGGTTATTAAATTTAGAAATTTTGAAAAAATTTAAAAAAGAAGCGGTTTTAATAAACATTGGTAGAGGTTCCCTTATTGTTGAACAAGATTTGTTAAAAGTTCTTGATGATGGAATTTTACAAGGTGCAACTTTAGATGTGATGCAAAAAGAACCAATGCCAGTAGAGCATCCTTTTTGGAGTCACCCAAAGATTGTCATAACTCCCCATGTCTCAGGTTGGAACGTAGACGATGCAATAGTAACTATTGCATCTAACTATCGAAGAATTGTAGCAAACCAACCACTACTTTTTGAGGTTGACCGTGGCCGGGGCTATTAAATCCAAACTGATTAAGTGAATTTTTTTTAAGTGTAAATAAAAGATAATTAAGGTGATAAAAAATGAAAAAGAAAATATTAGGGATGGATGCTTTAGAAGTATCTGAGCTTTGTTTGGGTTCGATGACTTGGGGAACACAAAATAGTAAAACTGAGGCATTCGAGCAAATTGATATGGCGTTAGATTACAATGTTAACTTTATTGATACTGCAGAAATGTATCCAGTGAATCCCTTATCAAAAGAGACGCAAGGGAATTCAGAAAAAATTATTGGAGAGTGGTTGAGTAAATCGAAAAGGCGGACTGATCTGGTAATTGCTACAAAAGTGTCTGGTAAAGGCTATCAAGCAGTTCGAAATGGAGATGATATTTCTAAAAACTCTATAAAAATCGCTGTAGAAAATTCACTTAAAAATTTAAAGACAGATTATATAGACCTCTATCAGTTGCACTGGCCAAATCGAGGATCCTATATGTTCAGACAAAATTGGACGTTTGATCCATCAAATCAAATTACAGATGAGGCTCTAAGCCACTTTTTGGAAGTTCTAGAGGTGATTGACGAGCTAGTTTCAGAGGGAAAAATACGACACTTTGGACTTTCAAATGAAAGTGCTTGGGGTACTGCAACATGGATAAAAATTAGTGAAAAACATAATTTACCAAGAGTGATTTCTATACAAAATGAATATTCTTTATTATGCAGGTTATTTGATACTGATCTTGCAGAATTATGTCATCACGAAAAAGTTGGTTTATTATCATTCTCGCCTATAGCCGCCGGGTTATTAAGTGGTAAATACCAAAATGGAGCTATCCCTGAAGGTTCACGGATGTCGATAGCTAATAATCTGGGTGGGAGAGTTACGAAAAATGTATTTAAGGCTACTGAAGCTTACCTTGAGATATCGAGGCAGTTTGGCCTTGATCCATGTCAAATGGCTCTAGCATTTTGCAGAACACGTAGTTTTATGGGTTCGGTAATTATTGGTGCTACAAAAAACACTCAACTTAAAAATGCACTCGAATCGTGTTCTTTGCAGCTTAACCCAGAAATTTTAAAAAAAATTGATGAAGCGCATAGGCAGTACCCGATGCCATATTAGAAATCTAAAATTCACCTATTACTTCTAATTTTGGAACGATTTATTTAATTATTTTTCATTTTTGCATTTTCAGGGTTGCTCAAATTGTCGAAATCATTTTTGGTTTCTGGAAAGGAGTGCTGATATGCCATTGGAAATGAATAGAGAAGTTTTTATTACGTGTGCGGTGACAGGATCGGGCTCTACTCAGGACAGATCTCCAAATGTCCCAAGGTCCCCAAAAGAAATTGCTGATAGCGCTATTGCTGCTGCAGAAGCAGGAGCGGCAGTGGTTCATTGTCATGTTCGCGAGCCAGAAACAGGCCTACCATCACGCAAGTTAGAATATTATCGTGAACTTACGAGTTTGATCCGATCCTCCTCGGTAGATGTCGTTCTTAATCTCACGGCAGGGATGGGTGGAGATATCGTATTTGGTGGAGCTGAGTCTCCATTGCCACTTAATCAAATTGGAACAGATATGGTAGGATCAACAGAACGCGTGGCGCATGTTGCAGAATGCTTGCCAGAAATTTGCACATTAGATTGTGGTACAATGAATTTTGCAGAAGCTGATTATGTAATGACAAACACCCCTGGAGTTCTTCAGGAAATGGGTCGGCAAATGACAGCAATGGGAGTTAAACCTGAGATTGAAGCCTTCGACACTGGACATCTTTGGTATGCCAAACAACTTGTTGCAGATGGAATTTTGGAGCCTGACGCCTTAGTTCAACTTTGTATGGGCGTCCCTTGGGGCGCGCCAGATGATTTAAACACTTTTATGGCTATGGTGAACAATGTCCCTAAAAATTGGACCTTTTCTGCTTTTGGTCTTGGTCGAAATCAAATGCCATACGTCGCAGCAAGTGTGTTAGCAGGTGGAAATGTAAGAGTGGGTTTAGAAGATAATTTGATGTTAGAAAAAGGTGTCTTAGCAACAAATGAAAGCTTAGTGCATCGGGCGGCAGGTATTGTGAAGGATTTAGGAGCTAAATTAATAGGTCCAGACGAAGTTAGGAAAAGATTAAATTTGACTAAGCTAACGCCAAATTTTTAATTTTATATATTCTATGTTTGGGGAGTTTTAATGGTTTCAGACTTTATGAAAGAGAGTTTATCTTCATGCTTAGGCCCAGTGGAAAATGCATTTTGCTTACCTCCTTTAGCTTACACTTCATCAGAAGCTTTGAATTTTGAAAGAAATTCTATTTTTGATAAGGGATGGGTGCCAATTGGAAGAGCAGATAGGCTCTTAGGTATCGGAGATTATGTGGCATTAGACATAATTGATAGACCAGTTATTTTAATAAGGAATAATGAGAATGAACTTAATGCACTAGCTAATTCATGCCGTCACCGAGGTGCTAAGCTACTTGAAGGAACTGGAACCATAAAGGGAATAAGGTGTCCTTTTCATAGTTGGTTGTATCGAACTGACGGGACTTTAGCTGCGGCACCAAGGATGGAGAGGTCAATCTCATTTCAGGACTGTTCTAATGATTTAATAAGATATGATTTAGTTGAAAGATTGGGCTTTCTGTTCATCAGTTTTCAAGAAAAACCAATAGATATTGATGATTGGTTGGGAAACTTCGCTCTGTTGCATGAAAGTTGGCCATTATCTGAGATGATAACTACCAGAACATGGACGAGAGAATTTCCTTTTAATTGGAAGTGTTTCCTAGATGTTTTCAATGAGTATTATCATCTTCCGTTTGTGCATAGAGATAGTATTGATGCTGTTTATCATACGCCTAGAGAAGGTGATATTGTGACTGGAAACTTTGCAACGCAATTTGGAGAAACGGATGGGACAGGCGGATTACTTGAAAGTCAACAAAATTTTGCGTTTGGCAATATGCCTGGGCTAAAAGACGACGCGTTGGTGGGTGCCCGTTATACTTGGATGTTTCCGACAATGACATTTGCGTGTTCAAATGATGCTTTATGGGTTTACGAAGCCCGACCAATTTCCGAACACACATGTGTTGTTACTCAATCAACTTGTTTTCATCCGGATACAATAGCAAAGCAGAATTTTACAGAAGTTGCAGCGGTTTATTATGATAGAATGGACACAGCTTTGGAGGAAGATCTTGTCGCATTGCAAAACCAGTTTGCTGGATTAAGTTCGCCTGAAGCTAGACAAGGACCTTTTTCTCCAAATTTGGAACATAATGTGGCTGCTTTTGCAAATTGGTATTCAGAAAAAATTCTCAAGATTTCTTAAATGGTTATATAGGATTAACAAATATGGAAAAAACTGTAGCAATTATTGGTGGTGGAATTATTGGTGGTGGTTGGGCTGCACGGTTCACACTAAATGGATGGGATGTTAAAATTTATGATCCTGATGTACACGCAGAGAGAAAAATTGGAGAAGTTTTTGAAAATGCTTGTAGGTCACTACCAGGGCTTTCAGACGTTGAAATGCCAGAGCCTGGTTCTGTTACATTTTGCAAAACTATTGGAGAAGCTGCTAAAAGTGCGTCATTTATTTTAGAGGCTGTCCCTGAAAGATTAGAGATTAAACAATCTGTTTATGCACAAGTAGAATCTGTAAATAAAACTGGTATCATAGCATCATCTACCTCAGGAATAATGCCAAGTGATCTACAAAGTAAAATGAAATATCCAGAGCGTCTAATAGTAGCACATCCATTTAATCCTGTTTATTTATTACCATTAGTTGAATTGGTTGCAGGAAAGAAAACAAATAATAAATATATAGAATTGGCAAAAGAACTATTAAGTAGTTTAGGTATGCATCCCCTCCACTGCCGTGTTGAAATTGAGGGGTTTCTTTCTGATAGACTTCAAGAAGCGTTATGGCGAGAAGCTCTTTGGCTTTTGCATGACAAGGTTGCGACCGCTGAAGAATTAGATGCAGCGATTGCTTTTGGACCGGGACTTCGGTGGGCGCAGATGGGTACTATGCAAACTTTTCATTTGGCGGGAGGCGAGGGTGGAATGAGGGCCATGCTTGCGATGTTTGGTCCTTGCTTGAAGTGGCCTTGGACCAAATTGATGGATGTACCAGAGTTAACTGATGAGTTTGTTGATATGGTGGGTGATCAATGCGACACACAATCCTCAAGTTTTTCTGCGAGAGAACTAGAAAAAATTAGAGATAATAACCTAGTTGCTACTTTGCGAGCCCTTAAGGGACAAAATTGGGGTGCTGGCAAAACACTGAATCAATATGATAAAGAAATTAGTCTAGTTCAGGCCAGTATCCCTAATGTGCCATTGCTTACGGCGATGCGTGTAGTGCCTTTAGATTGGACTGATTATAATGGTCATATGAATGAAGCTAGATATCTACAGGCTTTTTGTGATGCTACAGATAAATTTATGGAAGAAATAGGTTGTGATGCTAATTATATCAAAACTGGCGGTAGCTATTTTACCGCAGAAACACATATACGACATATAGAAGAAGTTCATGCAGGTTCAAAAATTTCCATTCAAACGACTTGTCTTAATAGTACAGACAAGAAAATTCATATATTCCATGAGATGTTGGGTGGAGAAGGTCAATTGCTAGCTACTGGAGAGCACATACTCCTACATGTGAGTTTGACTACACGCAAAGTAAGTAAAGCTGCTAATCATATACAAGAAAGGCTTACTAAATTAACTATTGCTCATTCTGAAATTCTTAAACCAGAGGGTGTCGGTAGGTATGTGGGGCAACCTAGATGAAGCAACGTGTGTTAATTACAGCAGGAGCAGATGGTATAGGACTTGCGATGGCTAATTGTTTCTTAAAAAATAATGCCTCTGTGTGGGTCACAGATATCAACCAAGAAGCCTTAAAAGCCCTGCCGGATGGAGTTCAAGGTAGTTGTGTCAATGTTTGTGATGAAGTCGGTATGCGTGATTTATTTTGTGAAATAATGCAATCTTGGGGTGGATTAGATGTTTTGTGTGCAAATGCTGGGGTAGCAGGGCCAACCGCCGCCATAGATGAAATTTCTCTCAAAGATTGGCAGAATTGTTTAAGTGTGAATTTAGATGGAACATTTATTGCCACAAAGTATGCAGCTAAAATATTTAAAAACCAGGAATATGGAATTATAAATATAACATCTTCGACTGCTGGACAGTATGGCTATCCAAATCGCTCTCCTTATTGTGCGGCGAAATGGGGCGTTATTGGACTTATGAAAACTTTATCTATGGAACTGGGGTCTTTTGGCATAAGGGTTAATGCTATTTGTCCTGGTGCGGTGGAAGGAGAGCGAATGGAGCGTGTATTAGCTCGTGAATCAAAAGTGACTGGTTTATCAAGAGACAAAATTTATCAGGGATATTCTGCTGGCACTTCAATGCAAACATGGGTTGAGGGCAGTGATATCGCTGAAATGGCAGTATTTCTTTCCAGTAGAGAGGCAAGATACGTGTCTGGTCAAATCATTGCTGTCGATGGTCACACTTTCAATCCAAATCCACAGTTGTGATAATTTTTTTTATAAAAGATAAATTTTAAGGCTTTTAAGCGGCCTCTAATTGGCTTCGTCTTTCGCTCTCTTCTCGCGATAGCGCAACAGAAGTTCTTATTCCTTTAGAAACAAAATCCATTAGTCCGTCAACTACCCGCTCGTTTGGATCAATACCTGCACAAGAAAGTACCTCCCGACCATCTCGAGATCTTGCCCAACGGGCTATAACTTCCGGCCCATTTCCAAATTTTTTGTCATCGGCAATTGCGTCATCTAAAGCTGCTAATACCACAGCTGCAAATAGCTTTCTTGATCTAGAACCTTGATCGTTTGTCCAAGCTAAGTCGTTATGATGATCGCGCATTTTTTTACCCTAAATTATAAGTTTAAATCTGTGTTCGGAACTCTTTAGCACGAAACAATAATAATTTGTTATGTAATTATTGCATAACAGCTATGCTAAAAATGCATATCTTTTTGTATTTAGGGTTTTATGATCTCTTGAGTGCTTGATTACCTAAAAGCTCACCGATATATGTCGAGTTAAACTTATTATTTAAATTAAAGGTGATCAATGGCCAAAATTAATGGAAATGAAATTCGACCTAGTTATGTTTTGGAGCATAACGAAGGTCTTTGGATTGCTGTCAAAGTTAATCATGTTAAGCCTGGAAAAGGTGGTGCCTTTGCTCAGGTTGAAATGAAAAATTTGCGAACAGGTTCCAAGCTTAATGAACGGTTCAGATCAGATGATAAAGTTGAAAAGGCAAGGTTAGATCAAAAAGACCAACAATTTTTATATGAAAATGGTGCAATGTTGGTTTTTATGGATATGGAAACTTATGAACAGATAGAGCTGCAGTCAGATCTTTTAGGTGAACGTAGGCCGTTCCTTCAAGATGGTATGATGGTGACTATTGAATATTACGGTGAGGAGGCACTGAATATTTCAGTTCCACAGAAAGTTACTTGTGTGGTTAAGGACACCGAACCTGCAATAAAGGGACAAACAGCTGCCAATAGCTACAAACCTGCTATATTGGATAATGGCCTTCGTATCATGATTCCACCTTTTGTTGGCCCAGAAGAATCTATTATAGTAAATACAGAAACTTTTGAATATTCAGAGCGTGCATAATATTTCAAAATACTTTTAATAATAGCAAAAGACTTAAAATAATTAACGTAATACCAATGATTTCTATTTTTGTGTGTTTTTCTTTGAAGAAAAAGTAAGAACCTATAAAAGTAAAAACTAATTCAATTTGACCCAAAGCACGGACATAGGCTGCATTTTGTAATGTGAAAGCCATAAACCAGGCATAGCTTCCCAAAACCCCTGTGAGGCCGACCAAACCAGATGTTTTCCATAATTTTAATGTTTGGAATGCATCTGTTTTATTTCTAAAAGTAAACCAAATCGCCATTATAGTTGCTTGGAAAATAGTGACAAAGGCTAGTGTCGTGGCTGCCCTGATAATGAAGTCACCTTCTAATAGTGAAAGTGAAGCTCCTCTGTATCCTACTGCACTTACACCAAAAAATGCGCCTGCGCTTAAGCCATAAAGAGTGGTTTGATTGAAGTAATGTCTTATTGGTGATCTAAGTGTAATTGTTTTTGGTTTGGAAAGACATATTATGCCAACAAAACTGATCAAAATTGCTAGTCCTGCGTATAAAGATATCACCTCACCTAAAAATATTAATCCAATGATTGCTGTTTGAATTATCTCTGTTTTTGTAAATATTATACCGATAGAGAAATTTCGTTTTGCAAAAAGCTTTATGGTAAGGATAGTTGCAAAAATTTGAGATAAGCCACCTATTAATGAAAAATAAAAAAACTTTGGTTGTGATTTTGGTAACTGGTAATCTAAGTTAAGCAAGAGAAATGTGAGAAAACAAAGTGCGATTGGCGCACCAAAAATAAATCTAGCAAATGTTGCGCTGGTCGGTGTTAATCCAGAAAAGTGAAGATTTCTTTGTAACATAAATCTAAAATTCTGAATAAACGCTGCAAATATCGTTAATAGAATCCAAAGTTGCATATTTTTTTTAAAAGCACCTATGTTGAAGAAGTAATTACGATAGTTTAGCACTAATTAATCGATGTAAATAGAGAAGGGAAAGAGCTGAGTGTTAAATCGACGTCGTTTCTTGATTTCTTCTTTTGTTTTTACAATTGGAACTATAAACCCAATGAAATGTTTAGCAGCATTTGAAATTGCGTATTCTGAAAAAACTTGGAGAAAATTGTTAACTCCAGCTCAATTTGCAATCTTACGTAAATGGAAAACAGAACGGCCTTTTTCCAACAGTTTATATGGTGAAAAATCTGATTTACTTAGAGAAGATCGTGAAGGAACGTATAATTGTGTCGGATGTGATTTACCACTTTATGAATCTAAAACCAAATATGATAGTGGTACGGGCTGGCCTAGTTTTTGGGCTCCAATTACTGTAAATGTGAATTACCGCAAAGATTGGTATTTTGTGAAATTATTAACTGAAGCTCATTGCAATAGATGTGGTGGACATCTTGGACATGTTTTTGATGATGGACCAAAACCTACAGGAAAGCGTCATTGTATTAATGGTTTAGCTTTAATTTTTAGGGAGTCTTAAGTTTGAGAGAAGTTGGTAAACTTAGAGAAGAAATTAAGGCAGGTAATAGACGTGCTTTAGCGAGAGCAATAACTTTAGTTGAAAGTACTCGCGCTGATCATCGAGAAGAAGCTTTATCTTTAATGGATACTCTCCCAAATAATACTAAAAAATCAATACGTATAGGTTTAACGGGAACTCCTGGGGTTGGAAAATCGACCTTTATTGAAAGCTTTGGAATGATGTTAATCAATCAAGGTATGAAAGTGGCCATTTTGGCTGTTGATCCAACTTCTAGAAGGTCTGGAGGCTCTATACTGGGCGATAAGACTCGTATGGAGTTGTTATCGAGAGAGCCAAAAGCATTTATACGCCCATCACCTAGTGGTGATTTACAAGGGGGCGTTGCTCTTCGTACTAGAGAAGCTATTGCGCTGTGTGAAGCCGCACAATTTGATGTAATTATTGTTGAAACTGTTGGGGTTGGGCAATCAGAAGTTATGGTTTCTGAAATGACAGATATATTTTTACTTTTGATAGCTCCTGGCGGTGGTGATGAGCTCCAAGGAGTAAAAAGGGGTATTATGGAAATTGCAGATTTAGTTTTGGTAAATAAAGCAGATGGAGACCTTGAAGCAACTGCAATGAGAACATGTGCTGACTACGCTGGCGCCTTGAGGTTACTGCGAAAACGAAAAATTGATCCAGAAGGTTTTCCAAAAGTTATGGCTTTGTCAGCCTTGCAATCATTAGGTTTGGTTAATGCCTGGGATGAAGTTAAAAAATTAAATGAATGGAGACACCAAAATGGTGTATGGGCTGAAAATAGAAAGTATCAATCACTTAATTGGTTTAATTCCGAGTTGAGAAACAGAATACTCGAAAATTTTGAAGCTGATAGTGAAATTATGGTTTTAAGAAAAAGACTGGGCAATGCTGTCTTAGACGGGGAAATTACGCCAGACAGAGCAGCGGATACTATTTTAAAGACTATTATTAAAAATAACTCCTAAGAACGATATGAATCTCTTGACGATTCAAGTTTGAGGGCCTATTTACGGCGTTCGAATAGACTATTTTAATTGGCTGAAATTATTTTAAGGACAAATGCTATGGCGCGTCGCTGTGAACTAACAGGAAAAGGTGTAATGGTTGGTAATAATGTAAGCCATGCAAAAAATAGAACTAAACGCCGGTTTTTACCAAATTTGAATGATGTAACAATTTTGTCTGACATACTGGACCGCTCGTTTAAGTTCCGTGTATCTGCTGCAGCTCTTAGAACTGTGGATCACAGGGGCGGTTTAGATGGATTTATGGCAAAGGCGAAGGATGATGAATTATCCGAAAAAGCCCTAAAAGTAAAACGTGAAATTGCAAAAGCTCAGATAGCTATTTAAAATTTAAAGTATATTATTTTTGGTCCCTATTACTGGTATTTAAATTTTTATTATACAGACCTTTAGTAATTGAAAGTACAGCATTTAGGTATTAAATGCTGTAAAAAAGCCAATAGCTCCTACAAGTATGAGACTAACTGCCCATACAGCATCTAGATTAAACCAAGTTTTTGATATAAATTTTAAACCTAGCCAAAAATATACTAATGTAGCTAAACCAGCACCAATTAAAGACATAGCTAAAGTATGTACCATCGCGACAAGTAGTGCTGTCCCTATTTTACTTCCCATCAATTGTCTTGCTGCTTCATGACCAGAATCAAAATCCTCTGGTGCGCAAAGTCCAAGAAATATTGGAACTAACATTAATCCAGCTCCGTGAGCCAACGCTGCCAAGAAAGACCATAAGGCAAGCTTTGATGGGGGTATCCGTGCTAAAAATTTAGGATGTCTGTTATTTATTAAAAGGTAAACCCCAAGTGAGACAACCAATGCGCCAGCGAACATTCGAATTTCACTCTCCCAAACAATAAAAGAGGTTAAGATGGAAAATGGCAGTAAAATTATTAGCATTGATAGTAGGTGGCCAATACTTAGTGCAATTATTGCCTTAAATAGGGCAGATTTTTTTCTTTCAAAAAGTGCAGCAGATACTGCAAGAGGCCAACCCATTGCAGGATTGAAGCCATGATAAATACCAGAAAAAATGACGGCCCCCCAAAGGGCCGCCAAACTATTAAAATTTTCCATTTATTATACTGAAGGGAAACAGAAACTGTCAGTTGAGCAATCGCCACCTTCAAGTCTAATTTGATGAGAGCGATAGCCTTCTGGAAATTCAACCCAAAAGTCTTTATTTAATGAAAAATCTCCATTTTCGGCTACATCAGCCATAACCATTGCTCCGCCACGTTCGCCAGGATAAAACTGGTCGTCCCAGCTGGAATACAAAGAGTTTGTCCAATATACCCGTTTACCATCACGACTAACTTCTAGCATTTGTGGCCCATAACCAAATTCTTTTCCATTTTTATGTTTGGTTTTAGTTACTATGCCTCCAATTTCAACTTTACCGTTGAAGACTGGATTCATTGGATCACTTACATCATACTGATGCATTTCTCCAGTTCCCCAGCAAGCGACATAGAGATATTTATCATCTAAGCTAAGGTCAATATCAGTGACCAGTGGTGGAACAGCTGAAAAACCTTTTAGTAGCTCTGGTAAATCATCAGGATCTGCAGCTACGGGTGGTATTGTGATAGTTTTCTTGGCTTCAAAAGTTCCATCTTCTTTTCGCCACCAAGTAAATACAGCACCTTCAAGATTTGAAGTGTCTACAACCACACCGCAAAAGCCATATTCTTTAGCTGGGTCATGGGCCGGGCGAATTTCTAATGCCATTTGATGATTTGCACCAAGATCTATTGTTTGGACATTTTTCCTTGCCCGAAGATCCCAAAAGTGAATTGAGTGACCATACTTATTGCTTAAAAGATCTTCAGCAACAATACCGTTCTCATATTGAGGAGGTAAACCCCATTCAGAGCTAACCATATAATCACGTGGTAAATTCCACCAAAAATCGTACCCTTTTTCCTGTGCGCCTCGGTCCATTTCGTATCGACCAAGAATATCAAAAGTTTCACAATCCATTATAAATATTCCTGGAGGACCATCGGTTCCATCTTTTCCACCACCACCTAGGGTCGAAACATAAATACCTTCAGGGCCACAGTGGATAGTGTGCGGGCGAGAGTAACCAGTTTTAGCCATGATTTCATCAGCTTCAATGATTTTATGAATTTTGGCTTTTAGTGGTTCTTTTACATCGATAATGTAAATACGTGATGATTTTATTCCTGGAATTATTAAATACCGGCGCTCCAGAAATGCATGGCCAGTAAGAGGTGATAATGAAGATGAACAAGCATTCCAACCAAAATGATGGAATTCATCACCTAAATTTGGCATAAATAAGCTATGTAATATCTCACCGTAAGTTTTTGACTTTGGATCAACATCAATAACTGCTAGTCCATCAGGTTTTGTCCCATCTGGGCTGAGCATCAGGGTAAATGCTAGTTTCTCAGCTGGTGCTTTCATAGCTAATTCAGCAGTGGCGTGAAATGTTGGGTCTGGTCTTAAATTCATAAATATCCTCCATTAATTAATTTTATTATTGTTGACATATTTCGACCAATTAATTGTGGGCCGATTTCTTTGGTATTTAATTTAATTTTTTTATTATGTTTTAATAGGTCTTGTTAGCCATTCTCGGCCTTTAAGCATTACATTCCAATACACAGCTGGCAGTATTGATTTTTTTAAAATCCATGCTAGCCGGCGTGGTTTCGTTGAGTCCCAAGGAAAAGTAGGCATCACTTTTCCCCCATAACCAAATTCAGCAAGAATTATCTTTCCTTTCTCAACAGTAAGTGGACAAGAACCATAACCATCATATTCAGGTTTTGGATTGTCTCCAGCAAGAACTGCGATAATATTTGATGCAACTATTGGTGCTTGTTTTCGAACTGCGGCTGCAGTTTTAGCATTTGGAGTTGATGTAACATCTCCAATCCCAAAAATATTTGGAAATTTTGTGTGTTGAAGTGTGGCTTGGTCCACATCTACCCAGCCACCTTCATTTGAAATTGGACTTGATTTTATAAAGTCAGGGGCACACTGTGGTGGGCAGACGTGTATCATGTCAAACTTTTTCTCTAAAACTTCCGCCTCGGATCCTTCCTTGTTTACTTTAAACCAAGCTGTCTTATTTGCACCATCTATCTTCACTAAATTATGACCAAAATCTAAGTTAATTTTATATTTTTTTACATATTCCATAAGTGGTGGAACGTAGGGTGCACACCCAAAAAGCACTGGGCCTGCATTGCAAAAAGAAATGTTCATTTTGTTCAGTTGGCTATTTTTCAACCAATGGTCACAAGATAAGTACATTGCTTTTTGTGGTGCTCCTGCACACTTTATTGGCATTGCTGGTTGGGTAAAAATAGCTTCTTTCCCCTTCATCTCTTGGACAAGTTTCCAAGTATAAGGGGCGAGATCATAGCGATAATTTGAAGTTACTCCATTCTTTCCAAGGGTTTCATTTAGCCCTTCTATTGCTTCCCAATCTAGTTTTAAACCACACGCGACCAATAGGATTTTGTATTTGAGAGACGAGCCATCTGACAATGTAACTAAGTTTTGCTCTGGTTCAAATTTAGTCACAGATCCTTTAATCCGTTTAACTCCCGATGGCCATACAGAGATCGTATCGCGTCGGGTTTCTTCTTTATTAAAGATACCTGCGCCAACCATTGTCCAACCAGGTTGATAGTAATGATCATCCGATGGTTCAATGATAGTTATCTCTAACGACCGGTTTCTTTTTAGAAGACTTGTGGCTGTTGCAATGCCACCGGCACCACCACCCACTATTAAAATCTGATTTGTACTATCCATTACTACTCCCCCCACTAGGTATAATCAAATGTTCAGATATATTAATATGACTTGTCAATGGAACTCGTGAGGACGTTACGTCAAATTATAGCTATAAGAAAATGCTTCTTTTGCGAGTTTAATTTAAAGTTTTTATTGTGATAGCTTTATCAATTTAATAAGTTAAACATCTAATAAAGTTGTTAAGTCAAACTTCTGTAAAGGAAAGACCAAATGAAGATTTTTATTCTCACTTTGAATTTTATTTTAATTTTCGCGCTGCCCATTAAAGCTGATATTTTTGTTAAGAATGCATTTGCGATAACTAGCACACCAATGGCTAAATCAGGTGCGATCTTTATGACAATTGATAATAATGGTAATTATGATGATCAATTGTTATCGGTATTTACAGATATATCAAAAATGTCTCAACTTCATACGCATAAGATAGAAGGTGATATAATGAAGATGGTTCACGTTCATGAAGGATTTAAAATAGGTGCGCAAAGTCATACTAAATTAGAGCGAGGTGGAAGTCACGTTATGTTGATGGGCATCAGTAGAGTTTTAAAAGTAAATGAATTATTTTCTTTGATCCTAAAATTTAAAAATGCTGGAACTATTGAGATTCAAGTGCCATATCATGGCACTGGACAGAAAAAGGTTAAAATGAAACATAACACTGAAGACAATGGGGGTGACTATTAATATTTTTGGTATAATAAAAGGTAAAGAACCTTTCAGAATAATAAATTCTAATGTATAAAGTAATTAAGTAATTGAAACTCGAGTTATAGTTAAAAAGGATAATAAAAATGGCATTTAATCTTCCAGAATTACCTTATCAGCACGACGCACTGTCTGATTTGGGGATGAGTAAAGAAACTTTAGAGTTTCATCATGACTTACACCATAAAGCGTATGTGGATAACGGTAATAAGTTGATTGCTGGCACAGAGTGGGAAGGAAAGACTTTAGAGGAAATAATCACTGGGACTTATAACAATACGGCAGTGGCTCAAAATGGTATTTTTAATAATATTTCTCAGTTGTGGAACCATAATCAATTTTGGGAAATGATGGGTCCATCAGGAAAGAATATACCATCTCATTTGGAAAGTAGGATAAAAGACTCTTTTGGATCAGTCGAGAAATTTAAAGGGGAATTTTGTGCAGCTGGTGTTGGTCAGTTTGGCTCTGGTTGGTGTTGGCTAGTGCTTGATACTGATGGTGGTTTAAAGATAACCAAGACTGAAAATGGTGTGAACCCTATTTGTTTTAATCAAGTTGCATTGCTAGGCTGTGATGTTTGGGAACACTCTTATTATATTGATTTCAGGAATAAGCGACCAGTATATTTAGCAAACTTTCTTGAAAAATTGGTCAATTGGGAGAATGTAGCAGAGCGCCTAGGTTCTAATTAAAAATAGACAATAATATTGTTGTTTAATGGAGTGCTTGCAAGCTTGTCTCTAAATCTGCAACAGAGTCCATAACTTGAAATTTGCCTAATAGATCTGAATCAGCAAAGTCTTGTTTGATCATATGTTCTATTAGGTGGATTAAAGGATCCCAGTAGCTGTCAATGTTTAACAAATAGACTGGTTTTTTATTTATTCCCAATTGAGTCCACGTTAAGATTTCAAAAAATTCATCAAGTGATCCTGCCCCACCAGGTAGGGTCACAATAACGTTACTATTTGTGAACATTATTTTTTTCCTATCGTGCATGTTTTCTGTCACAATAAATGAGGTTAGATCAGTCTTGCCAACCTCCTTTTGTAATAGATGTTCAGGAATAACTCCGAATGTTTCTCCACCATTATTTTGACAGCTCTTGGCAAGAACTCCCATTAGCCCAATATCACCAGCTCCATAAACTAACCGCCATCTATTTTTTGCTAACATCTGACCAGTTTCTTCAGCTGCTTTTTTAAACTCCTTATTTTTCCCATAACGTGATCCACAAAATACACAAATTGAAAATTTAAAAGAATTCATTGCAAATAATCCATAACTCTTGTTTGTCATAGTTCTGTTAATTATGTTATGATGATGTTAATTGGAAAAATAAACAAGTCTTAATGGGCCTTAGAGTCCTTAAGACTTGTTAGACATAGACGTATGGATTGAGTAAATAGTGAAAAATAAGCTAATTTCTACAGAAAATATAACGTTATTGCTAGTTTTAATAGTTGGTATTTTGATAGCTGTAATAGTTTATCAAAATGATCCGGTTATTACTTCTAAAATAACGTCTGATAATGTTGTTGAAAGTACTGAACTTCAAATTCCTAAGACAGAAAAATTAAAGGATAGCGATGAAGTTACTAAGTCACTTGAGTCTGAAAGTGCTGAAACGAATGAACCGTCTGAAAATGCAAATATTGAACCAAGTAAGATTCCATCACCAAAATTTGATTTATTTAGTGTAGATCAATCAGGTTCTGCTACTATCGTTGGAAAAGGTTTAGCTGGAGAAAGTTTGGATATCATAATTGATGGAAAGGTTGTTTCGAAAATAATTCCAGATAATAACGGTGACTTCGCTACTATCTTGGACATTGGTATTTCTAAAACACCACGCTCCTTAACCTTGAGAACGACACATTCTGACGGAAGAGTGGTTGCTTCTGAAGAAACGGTTTTAATTACCCCTATTTTGAAAACGGGTAGTCAAGAAGAAACATCAACTACCAGTGACAGCGCCAGTGCTAGTGACAGCGCCAGTGCTAGTGACAGCGCCAGTGCTAGTGACAGCGCCAGTGCTATTGACAGCGCCAGTGCTATT
>Ga0308012_10000518_pt1 | contig 23136 bp, 23 predicted proteins | sample Neamet179_FD_203133 | JGI IMG/M metagenome (GOLD analysis project Ga0308012, IMG submission 203133) | Marine microbial communities from water near the shore, Antarctic Ocean - #179 | ecosystem: Environmental > Aquatic > Marine > Unclassified | place: Southern Ocean | collected 2014-07-25 | reverse complement strand
ATCCAGAATGACTATAGAATGACTATAGAATGACTATAGAATGACTCTACAATGACATCGTAACTCCAGAATGACAATAATATGTAGTACACATTTCGTAATGACAACAGTCATGCATATCAGTCATTACTGTTATGATAACAATGACTAAACAAATGCAAAATTGATTCGTACATAACGACGATATCAACCGCACACAACAACAACAACCAACAAACAATGCCGAAATATGATATGAGATGGCGTGCTAAACATGCAAGATGCCCTTATGAAAGGCTTACCCTCGACAGCAAACTTGTCGCTAAATGGGTTTTCAAAGACGCTATATTACCAGAAGATAACCCTAAAAAAGAACCCCAAGTTACGATTCAAAATGAACGCGAAAAATGGCATGCGGAGGTATTTCAACTGGAACTGAATAGGCGAAACAGTTTGAGGTCTCAACAAATAGCGGCGGAACAAGAGTGGCAAAGGATGGAAAACGCCAAACTTCTTTGGTAGGACAGTCTCACCGACTATGAAAGGGAACGTGTGAGATGAGGCTTCAACAGGCGGCCGATAGAATCGATGCGGAAAGATTCGCGGAAGAATCCGATCGTATGATAGAGAGGATGCGGGGGAATTATTAGGATATTTTGGAATTCATTGTATATAGTATTGTTTTTTACAATGATTTAGGTGGGATACATTGATTGATACGATACGGGAGTGTATTAGGATAATTGAAAAAGACTTTGTGACACTGTAGTCATTACTGTAATGACGACAATCATGTTGATGGGATGATATTTTTCATTTCCACATACGTTTATTTTTCCAAAAAATCAAACGATGTAAGTTTTGTAGTAGTCATTTTTGTGAAATATACAGAGGATGTATAATTATCAATTTCATATTTAAAAACCGAATTCGTTTTAACATCGTGTTTTACAATAGGTTTAATTAACCACTGTTTCAATAAATTATCACCGTAACTATCAAATTTAATGTAATTGAAATTGCGGTTACTACGAATGTCATTTATTTCCTTGATGCTTTTATTATTTCGCAGAGTACTTAAACATACTATCCACATTAAAGATGTAGGTATTAAACCACAATAAACAGTGAATTTATAATTTGGGTACTCGTTTTTTAAATTGACGTATTCCGCATGTCCTTCTCGGTAATATCCTTCTAACATGTTTATAGAAACAGAATCGCTCTCGACAACTGATAAATCTGTAGCTGTCAAATTATCTCCTACGGTTCCGTATAAATCATATATGTTGGTAAAATTGTTATTATGTAAGTTACTTAGCATATCGGTTGAATATTCTGAGCAAATTAATACTACAACGGTTGGTGAACCAATTATATCATATTTATCTGGATCATTTAGTTCATTGAATTCTATCATTTTATATGTTACCGGACGAGAGTAATAATTTTCTATATTAATAATAATTCCTTCCGTCCAAGGACCATTGGATTTATCATATACCAATAATATTTTATCCGAACTTATTTCCGCATCAAGTATTACGTTCAAATTCATTGAATCTGGTATTGCAAACCGATACACGTTATTTCTTAAATTCATCAATGCAGAACTGGTACTAAAATATGAAATTAATAAACATGATGGCGTATCTTCAAAAAACAACTCGGACAATCTTTTCACAATACCAGATGTTCCCATTGTCGTAAATATATTAAACCCCTCAGTCTCTTTTTTATTCAATTCTTTCCTCAGTTCATCGTCGGATACATTTATACTTACTGGTGTAAATTCAAAAAGTCCGTCCTTATAATGTGCTGCGAAAAATTTATATATCAATAACGATGCACTATTCCTAAATATTATATCATTCTCTTCAATTAGCACACAAATTTTAATCGCATCGACAATAACATCATCACGTAATGTGCTATTCACACAGTCCGATATCGCTTGGATGCCAATGTTAAATTGATCCATTGGTCCATTATATCCGAATAATAGTTTTGGAATATCCATTTTTATATATTATACATCTAAAATAATCATATCACATAAATATATAACACGCATGGATAATAAAAGAAAATACTCCTTGATTTTACAGGGGGGAGCAGAGTACGGGGTTTGCTATCTAGGACTGATTGACGCAATGTTCGAAATGGATATTTTCCCTCTACTAAAACAAACAATCGGGACTTCAATAGGAGGTCTTTTTGCAGTATTAATCAGTATCATTAAGGATCGTTCGTCATATGATAAAATTAACCGACAAGGTGGTACCTTAAACACTTTGTTTGAAAATAATATTTTTATTTCATTATATAACGCATTCAAAAAAGGTGGCTTTTATGATATTTATAGTGTCCTGAACCAGTATCATCACACAATAGAGAACATTGTCGGTGTTAAAAATCCAACATTAATGCAATGTTACAACATTAATAATATCGCTTGTACACTTGTATCGTTTGACTTAAAATCAAAGAAATCTGTCTATTTCAATACATTTGTCGATCCAAACATGAGGGTGATTGACTGTATTGCGGCTAGTTGTAATATTCCTATTATGTGTCAACCGATCTATATTAATAACCACATACTTGTTGACGGAGGCGTTCTTAAAGATCTTGATTTTTCAATTACTGATCGCGGCGATATCATTGACGAAAATACTATTTCAGTAAATCTGTTGATTCCAAAACCAAACGACGGGTATGAATCCATCGTATCCGTTGCCATTACGTTGGTTACCATGGCAGGATTCAACGATGCAAAACAAAACGTAGCAGTTAATCAAAATCGCAAATTATTGTCTATCCAAACACTTACACGAAAACTTATTCTTACAACTGAAGAAAAAAATCTTGAAAGGGTAAATGCATATGAAATTTCTAAAAGTATGCTCTCAACCATAGATATTACACCCGTGAAGATTTAAAATGTGTTAGAACCATGAATAACTTCGTATGTGTGTATTATATATCACGAACTAAGACAATTTCAATGTATCATTCGCCACCGATTGATTAAGAATAGCGGAATCGCATATGATGTTGTGGACTCTCGCCATAATGTATTTCCGAGACAACTTGGATTCCAGTATTCCCCGATCTATGTGTTTCGCCCGATCACAATAATATTCGGTTGGTCCGCCCGGTTTTCGTTCGTCCATGAGTTTACGAAACACTCCTGCCTGCTTACAGAAGGTCTTCCGGACCACACCGTTTAACTTCTCATCGCTACCTTCCTTGGACCAAACCCCATCATCCTTCACGTACATAACGTTCCTTTTCAAATCGGTACAATGAATTGGTCTCTCTTTGACAGATAATTTGTCCAGTTCACGACTTATGATCTGAGCCGCTTTGTCTGGATTGCCTGTAATAAGCAATTCATCAATGTCCTTCCGCAATACTTGGATACTCTCAGCAAATTCGCTCAGATTCATCGCATCTTTACATTCTTCGGTAATAAATAGGTTGATATTGATCTGGTTATTTGTCGTGTTTGTCGTGTTGTTATTGTAGGTGTTTCCCTGGTTTTGAACCAGAGCCTTCAATGTATCAGTAAGTTCAGTCAACTTTGAACCAATCTCTTCGTTGACCTTTGATGCAACCATTTCGTGGATTGATACATTTGTAGTATCGTCATCATTAGACAACCCGTTAATCGGTTCCTCTGCATTGGATACAATAAAATCACAATTACGTTTGTGAAACGTAAGTGCACGCGATGAACTTACATACATTCCACATTCACATTGGAAATCCGTCTCACCCATTAATTCTACGTGTTTTGAAGTCTTGCAATGGGTCGCATATGTACTTGCTACGTGTGTTCCGTATTTACATGCCTCACATGAGTATTTGAATTCCGTTATACAAGGTTCGGCATCTCCTTTACTCTTGTTAGTATGCCGAATTGATGACACGTGCCGGGTGTACTTCGACTTGTGTTTTGTTGTATAGTTACAGCAATCGCAAACGTATTCAATCATTGTTTAACAAATACAAACGTATATGTTTTAAGTCCTTTTAGGTCCCGTCCCCGAAATAGGCATATTTCGGGGACGGGACCTGGATGTCGGGGACGGGACCATCGCGGTCAAATCTTGCCTGCGTTACAAGGTATTTCTACTCTTTTGGACATGAGGGTTGGCACAATACCGTTGTCCCGTCCCCGAAATTCATGTCCGCGGACAAACATTTGACATATTTCGGGGACGGGACCAAATCCGGTCCACTCCATCACCGAACACATATTTTTACGGTAGTAAACACAAAATGATTTCGTTAGTTTCCTACGGTAAATATCAAAAACGTGTTTTTTTTTGCTTTCAAAACCCCTGTAATTTTTGACTTGGTTGGACATGCTTTCATGTCCAACCAAGTCCTTACTGGGGGGAGATTTTTTCATCATATTTCGTGTAATGACGCGCCTTTCGCACGAAACGAGATTATCAATGAGGGTCACGTATCAACAATGATCCGGTATCTACAACATATAAGGGGTGACCTTGGTATATGTTGAAATGTGTATAGAAGAGATTATCCCGTTCGACAACCATCACGGGCCAAACCCACCCCAAAGAGAGAAATGAATCAAATCGCGACCAGATCCCACTCGGAGTCCACAGCAACCTCATATTCAATGTCGCTCCCCACGGTCCCGTCCGATTCGCTGTCGGTGAGTTCCGCCAACGAGATCCTACGAACCACGTTAACCATTGCGGAGTCAACCAATTCTCCAACCGTATATGTGGCGACGGCATGAATCCGCATCTTCTCCGCCCATATTTCTCTCTCTCGTCTCGCCTTCAAATCATCCCCGTGCAGCCATCCACACGCAGTGGGTCGTCGGGCCCGTCTATTCATAATTATACAATGTATGGATAAAATAACTTTGTATGATATGACAGACCGTCCAATCAAGAATATCGTGTGGATGGGAGGCGGATTCACGGGAGTCGCGTATTATGCGGGAATTATTCGGCAATTGTTGATTGAAGAACGAACGGGAAATACGAGGATAGATTTCGCCAACCTCCAACATTTCGGCTCATCGGCGGGAAACGGATGCATGTTGGCGTATGAACTGTTGCGTTCAGATACACCGGAACGACAGAAAGTGTTGCTGGATCTATACATATATATCCTGGCGAACCGAACTGGAAACTACTTTGATATGACGGAATTCATGTACAATTTGATGGAGAATGGGATTTTCCGCCAACATTTGGAGAAGGATGTGGTGGGTATCGCCAATAAGAGTATTCATATAGGAATGGCACGAAAGAATTCCGTGAGTGGTATGATGGAATGCCACTACGAACATGAATTCGCATCCCGTGCTGATATATTTAATGCGACGTTATGTGGAGGAAATATTCCCCTGGTATGCTCGCATGAAGCCAAATGCCAGGGCGAAGATTGTTTGGACGGAGGATTATTGGGAATTACTCCAGAAACCATCGCGCACTATAACTTATCCCCTGAGAATACTATTGTGATCACGCCCCCCATAAAATTCCCCTACTCTATCGGGACCTACCCGCGATGGATATTCAACATCATTCACGAATATGGAGCGATGGATGCCCAGAATCGTGTGTTATCCCAACCTACCGATGCGAAGGAATTTCGGGAAAAGACCTGGAAACGCAACACTATCATCCCCATCGTATGGATGGTACGGAATTTTCGACAGGATTCGAAATGGACTGATGAATTGGCGAAATGGAAGTGAATTCCATAAATGATTTACATATATAATGTAATATATGTAAAATGACCGAACCAGCCCAACCAGCGCCCACGACGAAACCCACCATCACCGACTACTTCAATCTGGCGAGCGATTCGGCCACTACGGCTCTGGCGAACCTTCGTCCCCACCATTTCCACGACCGCACCCTCCTCCTCCCGATAATAGAGCAGACGAACTTCCTGTATACGAAACATGGAATAACTCCCAACCAAATCACCATCTTCAACGGAACGGTAGTTAGTACCGCATTCCTGTACTCGGTGTATGCGGAAAACCTATTTGCAATGATGTTCTTCATGTTCATTCGCAGTGTCCTGGACGGATCCGATGGGTACATTGCCCGTAAGCATGACCTGACATCTCCCCACGGCGATATTCTCGACCATGTTTTCGATACGGCAATGATGAATGCTGGTCTGGTATTCACCCTCTCCCGCTACATGTCCCTCCCCTGGGCGCTTATTTGGGGACATCTCCAAATAGTGGGGTGTACCATCATCCAATTCGATCCTCGTTTCAAACAGTTGCGATGGTTATTGGGTGCAGAGAATTACGATTGTCCCATGTTCGTGGCATCGTTCGTGTTCGTATTGGTCCTTTACATGCACATTTGATAGCATGGGGGGGGTTTGTTAACGGACGAACATTTTTATACATATCACAACACGACATGTATAAATGGTATGATATTTAGTGAGTGAACGATTCGCAAAAGTCGGGTCCCTGGTTCCCATCCGTATATGCACGGTGCGCATCATCTATACAGAATGATTGCGGAATTCCCTTCTGCCATCCGTTTCCCCAGTTAGGGTCGGCGTTGATTGGATATAATATCGGAAACGTGATGAGAACTATCGGCCATAGGGGGATGGCAGCGAGCCACGGGAAACGCCCTTCTTGTCGCATCGTACAATACCATGATATTGTTTCATCCGATTCACTTCGTATTCAACATGGTATCGAAATGTTTCCACAACACTGAAAAGATGATCCCCGATAGTCCATTGGCGAATATCTTAGTCTCGAGTCCACGGAACATGAGACCAGTGACCCCATCGGCAGCGACAATTTTACGAACAATCACTGGATACGACAATTGTTCGGTAGCGGCCTGTTTGTAGACCTTGACTACCCTGATGGAGTTGGAGGTGGTATCACTGACCACCGACGCACAGAATCCAATTCCAGCCCGACGACCCAGTTCCATGAACTTGTCATCCTGTTCGGGAATCGCGGCGGAGAGGTAATTATAAGTGGCGAACCACGGGAAATGACCTGCGAAAGTGGCACTGGCACTGGCGAGCGATCCATTGTAGAGGACGCGGGGGCCGTGGGTCTTTATTTTCGCCATGAGGGGTGCCATGGAACCCTCCACTTGCATGGTGGTCTTACACGCGTCCACGGGCATCAATCCAATCCGGAAAATGGCGGCGGCGGAAGAGGCCACGACCGTCTTGACTGGCACGGGAAGATTACGGGTCTCATCGTACGAATCCATAAATGTCATTACACCCGTGTTGGCCGCGGTATCACCGAACCGCGACATGGGGCCCTGGACGAGGGCTGGGAGAACCCCTCGATAGAAACGCGGGATTCCCCCATCTGCATATAGGGTTGTGAGGGCACCTCTCATGGAGGTTCCGTATCGGTACTGGTAATTCATGGTGGTTCGGAGCCACATGAGACATCCAATGTTGGCTCCCATGGCGAGTCCTCCGGCAATCCCGCCGCGCATAGCGGAAGCGGCGGATTTATCCAGGATTTCCCGGAAAGTTGGTGCCGTGGTTGGCACCGGAGATGAGGAATCGGTGGTAGGTGCGGACATTTATGGTATATACGAGAGATTTTATTATATCCTTATACCAAATGTCCGCTCCACCCAACACACCCGAACCCCCTGTCGCCGCCACCGATTCGCCTGCCGTCGCCCCCGAATCTGTTGAGGATAGGTATACCGTGGCGGTCGCGACTTCCTCCACCTTGAAACAAAAACCCACCGATGAGGAGTTGCTCCACATGTACGGGATGTTCAAGTATGTTAAGGAGGGGAATGCCACGGGATCCGCCCCCAACTTTCTCTGGAATGCCGGTGGAAATTACAAGTGGCATGAGTGGAAGAAGTACGATGATCGGGGTGCTGACGAGGTTCGTGAGGAGTATGTCGTGTACATCGCTACATTGGTCGCAAAGTACGGGGTGGTGTAAATGTTTTTTATAGAGAGAAATGACTCTATACAAAAATTGAATTCACGTAGAGTCATTTCTCTCTATACATAACCAAAAACACCCAATGGGTCGACCACCTAAATGCCATGTCACATGTACCAGATTCAATAATGAAACTCTTACCGAACATGATGAGTGGATGAGTAAATATAAACGGACAGGCTGTATGTACGGGACCCCCGTCCCAATATCTCCGCGAGTCCTTCCGAGGGAACGGCTGTTCGTGGTGGAGATGAATGTTGATACGAATCGGGTAGTGGGGGTGGGAATGATACAGAATATACCATCTCGTAAACGAGTAAGGAAGTATGAGAATCATTCATACAATCGGTACCTTTATGAGGGACAGTACCGAATTCTTGTTTCCCAAATGACAATTGCGGAAAGAGCGGTGGTATGGATCATGGAACGGATATTGTTCCATGGTGCCCATCATATGAAACGGGGCCAAGGCGTATCACTGGTTCCACGCACATGGGATGTGAATCCGGCAATTTCCTTCACCAACTGTCTGCGACAAATGTTCCTTTCGCGATGGGAATTTGTGCCCGTGCCGGCGGAAATGCGGTCGTGGGATGAAGGGAAACCGGTGAATCGGTGTGGCGATTTGCTCTCGTATTGTGCGGAAGAATTGTGCGGAAGAACTGTGTGGGAGGAGGCGGGAAGAAAAAGTTGAATTAATTAGTAAATGAAATTATTTTTTCACATCCTTCTACGCGCTCACGGGTTGTATCCTTTGGTGTAACAGCCGTTACTCATTCACTCCCAAATCACTCCCAATTTCAAAAGCGGGTATGCGACGAGCCAGTATACAAAATCTATCCCAGGTCGTTTCAATAGTCCGGGATGTGAGTGATGATGTTTATGTAGATTCTCTCCAAAAAACATGGCTGTTTTGGAATATTTAAAATCTGTCGCTTTACATTCCCCGTCTGGCGCCCCATCTTTCGGGTGATATTTCACATTGAAATATATTACATTTATTGCACCAACGATACTTGGCACATATACGTAATAGAACGCATGGGTGAAAGACCATTGTGTGGTAACCAAATACATGGTTCCAAAAATAATACTAACTCCGGACATCATATCCAATAGAATCATTTCGGGACAATCACGAAACTGTTTGGGGGTGCGGTAATATGAGTTCGTTAGAACACCCGGTTTATACCAAAAGAACATGGTCAACCAAAACCCATCAACCGTTTGGGAATGCGGGTCACCGGGTCGGTCACTGAATTTATGATGCATACGGTGTATATCTCCCCACCAAACGGGTCCGCCCTGATATGCAAATGCGGACAGGATTCCTAAAATGAATTGAAATATCCTGGTAGTTTTGAATGCGCGATGTGAAAAGTATCTATGCATTATGAACGACATTGTTATGGGGGCGGCGACTAATGTTATCAACCCACTGTGGAGTAACATGTGAAGGTTCCATTGAATATATCCTTGGTATGCGAAATATATCATACATAACATGGTCGACTCGTGTCCTAACCCATGATGGGTTAGCATTCTAATGTACGGTGCGATGTGTAGAAATGAATCATATGCAGAAACGGATGTACTCATTGATATATATATATATATATTTAGGATGGTGGGGATGCCGATCCGTTTTAGGATTGGGATGAAATCGGTTTATCCATTGCCAAATATTGGAATTTTTTCAGGGCCGATAAGTATGCGGATGCGATTGTGGGGTGAGATACGTATGGGATGTTATACTCCACACACGCCGCCTTGACGATTTTTGACACTTCCGGGAGGTGGACGTGGGATATGGTGGGAAACAGATGATGTTCTATTTGGAAATTTATTCCTCCGAGAAAGTTCACGGTGTAGGGATTATCTGTAGAAAAGTTGCCGGAATTGCGGACTTGGACTTCACCCCAATCCGTATTAGAAATATCTCTCACCAAATTCTGCTCCGTCTCGAAGGTATCGTGGTCAGGAATAACACCGACAGAATAGCATAAATTCGATGATATCACGAAGAGACCGGGGAGAATGATATGCGTTCGCGCGGCCGATATGAGACATGCGATAGTGGCGACCCGAATCAGTGGTTCAACCCATCCGTCGGGACGACGTGGAATAGTGAATCTCCATATAACCCCCTTAATATACCCCCGCAGATAATATATAGATTGTCCGAGCCATTGTCCCGGAAACGCGGTTAGGATGGCCGCGAAATATAAATAAGATGTGGATAGGAATCGATACATCTTATGTGGTTCACCAATTGATTTACGTATGAGTGGTCGAAAATGAATCGTATCGGGGTCCATATATGTTCCTGTGAATGAGTGGTGTTTGAAACAATGATGTTTGTACCAGATTGTGTTATCCCATAACCCAATTGTGTTCACTATTGACGCAATCCATTCATTAATTCGTGGGTTTGAAGAAACGTTATGGTGCGAGGCATCGTGCATAACACAGAACATGAGTTGCGTAGCCATATGACCCGAAAAAAACGCAGCAATACTTCGTGCGAAAATAGAATATTCACACCCGAAACAGAAGAACGCGAACGATGTGAAAAACAATCCCGCTTGGACAGCGGATTTCATTACCCAAAACCAGTTTGCGTGGTGAGATATACCGCGATATTTAAAATGGGTGTTCATTCGTTCCCTCAACGTATCATAAAACTCCCCCTCGACGAATCGAGTTGGTGTCGGGGATATGGTCGTATTATTCGCAACCTCATATTTTTCCATGATACGTCTAATTTTAGACATGTCGCACATGGCATGATACGACTCAAATGCCGCAGTCGCATCTTCTCCTCGTGTGGCTTCCAACATGAGTGAGCCACCAGGATGGGTTTTCAAGAAACTGTCCAAATCATATGTTTTACCATGGATGAGCCACATGATATATATATATATATATATATACAACACTTCACGACAAACACAAGACCACAAACATCTCTTCCCACACCACCATCATATCGTCAATCTGTTTGGTATGACTGGCACAATATTTCTCCAACAAGGTCTTTTGTTTCTTGATATCCTTGCGAATGATCCCCGAGAAATGTTTCAGTTTCGCCAAAACCTCTTTATCCCTGAAATCCACTTGGGTTTGGGCGAGGATCATTTGGAAAAAGTTCGCACCCACCTTGATGTTATCAATAGCCGCCTCGGCGTTGTGGAGAAATAACAGTGGTTTCCCACCGCGCATTTCAAACTCGAAATCCTCCTTGTTGGCGACCCCCGAAGTCATGCTCACCATGATCGCGCATTGGATATCGTCATTGGTATCGACATCGCGGTAGAACTTATCAATTTCGCTCTTGGTGACATTGCGACTGTAATATTTATTCTCAATCATCATGCATACCCCCTTATCGCGCACAATGAAATCGCCCCTGGCGGGTGTTTTGTGGGTATCCTCAATCTCCGCCGATGGGAACATGCGATTCAAGTTCGTGAACACGAAATCCTCGCCATCCTGGCCTTTAACGGAAGAATTCTGGGCGCGCGAGTTTGTGGAGACGATCAGTTGCTCGTATTTCTCCCGGGAAACAGTGAGTTCTCCCACCAACCCCTCAATGCGTTTATCAGTGCGCGCGCGAACGTCCGTAAGTTGATTTCCATACATGGTCTCCAATTCGCCCGCAACGGTGCGTCGCAAGGTATCTTCGCGACCGGTTGTCTGGGTGCGCATCGTCTCCATATCCGCAGTGAGTCGCTGGATCACCGATTCGTATTGGGTTTTGCTCGTATCCACCGCCCTGCGAACCGTATCATTCTGGGACTGAGAAATGTTGGAAATATCGCGCTGTAGATCGCAGTTCGCATTGTGGAGCACCTGATTCTCGGATTTCCAATTGGAAATGACAGTTTCGTGGTCACGGCATACGTCTGTCATTTTCATATCCCACTCATCGGATGTCCACGCCTGAACGGTATCCCCACCCTTCGCCAAAAATATAGTTCCCAACTCAATCACCCGGAGACGGGTTTCGTCATCCATACCAAGAAATTCGGATGTAGTTTCATTCATTGGTACTTCTATTGTCATCATATTACTCATGTTTCGCGTCTTTACCATACACTTCCTTATACACATAGGATGGGATTATGTTGTTTTTGCATGTTTCCGGGCGTATTCTCGGTACGTCTCACAATTGGGCGGTATAAGCCCGTGGCGGAACATCATCTCTTTCTCGTATTCCGACGCTTGATTGAACATATCAATATTGGTGGGAGTGGCATCCACCATTGTGGTTGTTCCGTCGGCATTTCTCACGGCGGTCCTTCTAGGATTCTTTATCCGGGAAGTTGGCGTGACCCCGCCGGTCATATCCTTGATGTGCATTTGGGTATTGGGAGAACAGGCATGGAATTCATCAGATAAAGTCCTATCGGTTGCGTCGCGCAGTCGCTTCACAAATGGAGATAGTAATGGTATTTCGATTGGGGTCGTATCGGGCATGATGTGAATGGAGCGGTTATAGATTCGTGTATGGGGGTTATCGCATACATGTGTGGAAAAATAGGTTCAATTTTACACCAACAATCTTCCAACACCCCCACTACATGATTATAATCAGCACAACCACCACGGCAACAATTAATGTGCCCATAACTACCCATACCAATTTCCTGTGTAACTCATCAAATGTCTCGCTCCCATTATGTTCGCCCCGCTGAATTCGTTCCAACATGGCATCTTCGGGAGTAGTTAGTCCACGTTCCAGGTCAGTATCGTTGAATGACGTGTATCCCCTGTCGACCCCATCTGCACGCGAACTTCTTTTACGGAACCAGTTTGTCATACTATTCAACATATGTTTGTGTATAACATATGTTGGTATGGAGACGATTCAATTTTTCAATGTGATCCAATCAACACCCACCGTTTCCCAGACGCACCCCCAAATACGTCAAATGATCGTCTGTGGAAGTACAACTCAGTGGCGCGCACGAATTGCTACACTGTTTGTCCTCCGAACCATCGCACATCACATACTTATCAGCACCATCCCCAGGCCACCATACCTCGTGTGATGTATGAGTGAATCCCAGCACCTCTTCGGGGAGGTGGGGAACGATATCGTGTGCGTGGGTGAGACGATAATGTGTGAGGAGGGATTCATTGATTGACTGGGCGAAGGCTTCGTTTCCAATTCGCGGCTTTCCCAGGGTGAATACCATACAGGGACGACCGGCCAACATAAGGTCATATGCGAAAAACATCGCCACCGCCCCACCAGAAGAGTGGCCGGTTATGAATATCTCGTCGCACGTATCCGCATGGGCATCCAGAAAATCCATCGCGCGGTCCTTGTAGTCTTCATATTCCTCATACAGACCATGGTGTACGCTGATGCTGGCGTCGGGATACGGCTCCGTCTTGGAGAATTCGAAATTGGATATCCAGTTCTCCGTATCGCTCGAACCCCTAAAGGCCACCACGCACCGACCCCCATCCACGCCCATCACCACCTGGGTATCCTCGGTGATAACCTCCACCTGTGTCAGGTTCGCCACGCAGTGGTCGCACGTCCAGGAGAGGAGATCGTCGCGAGGACAGTATGTGGTGCCCGCCAGTTGGGTCGCATACATGGCGTCGGTGGGACTTAATTGAGATGAGGCGGATTTGAACGCACCGCGGTCATTCCCGAATCCAGTCGCGCTCGAAAGTAAACCTAACAGTATCGCAAATATCCACATGGTTGTACAGTGATGAAAGAAAATGGGTGATATGTCATATTTTACGCAACGGGTATAAACGCACCGGCCTACACATATCACATGAATCTCCCCATCCCAACCTCGACCCATGACAAACTGATGGAATGTGCGGCGGAAATCAGTGTATGTAACGTGGAGAAAACCCTCGGTCCCTTTGGAAGCGTTCTTGTAAAGACGGGAACCAGCGATATCGTCGCCGGGGAGGGAAACACTGTGACGCGCGACAACGATCCTACCGCCCATAGTGAAATGAATACGATTCGCGCTGCCTGTCGCACGCTGGGAACATTTGATTTGACCGGATACACACTGTATACGAGTTGCGAATGTTGTCCCATGTGTTTGTCGGCCGTGTACTGGAGCCATATTGATAAAGTGTACTATTCCAATACCCAGCACGATGCGGCGGCAATTGGATTCGATGACGCGTTCATTTACGACGAGATTGCGAAACCCATGGAGGAGCGGACAACTGAATTCGTACATATCCCTAACAAAACCGCCAAGAAGGCATTTGATATGTGGAAGGGGGCGGACGATAAAGTTGAGTATTGAATGATATCAGTCAATCCACCGAATGATATCCCCGAGAAATGAATATATTGAAATGTGCCACACCAAATGAATCATTGTATACAACAACGGTGATCCCTGAATATGATTGTCTGATACGTAGATGAGTCCCATACACCACGCGAGATACAGCGCATACCAGGATCCCATGAATATACCTATCCCCACATGCGACCATATGAGACAAATGTACGCAACGCTAACCAGTCCAGCCATCGCGCGATCCGCCCATAGCATACCGTGTTCCACCGCATTCGCACATACCGTCCCACACATTCGGTGTGGCGAGCAGTGTCGTTCGGTGATATGTTGGGTGGCGGATGCAATGGATTGCGCCATCAATATTGAGATTAACCCGTACCTCCATGCTGAAGCCAGTGTGGCGGAAACAACCACTTGATACATCGGGTACACCACCCACGCATTTGATACTGCGAGCACTAAATTCAAGTGAAATATTGGAACCATCACACAATCATTCATCATGCCCTAAAATATCACTAGAGTATAATGAACGCGGCAACATTTACCAGTACCCGTCTCCATCGGATCCTCACGAAACTCTTCATTCTCATGTTGGTGTTCTCATGTGTTTTCTCCGCGTTTGACGACACTCATTGGAACGGAATTGTTCCAGAGGACGACGTGAATGCTTTCGAGCGGTTCACGACTCGATTATATTTCACCTCCACTACCATGTCCACGGTGGGGTACGGCGATATCGTACCTAAAACGCATACATGTAGGAATGTCGTGGTCGCCCTCCAGTTCGGAATGATTGTTGTGTGTCTGTTCTAATGAGAAACAAATGAATATAAAAATCTCTCCACTATACATACCATTATGTTCAACTCATCGTACTTTGAAGTGGATACGAAACGCGGGATAAGTCCCTTCCAAACCATGGTGGCCTATTTAGGAGGATCGGCTTTCCAGACCGTGGTGGATAATCCCATCACGGCCTACCGCCAATTGGTCCAACAGTACGCCAAGGATGCGGCGGGAAAGATGGTCGAGCCGAAAATCGCAACCGCCGAGGCCAAGGCCGTGTTCCGTGCGGCACCATTCAACGCATCCATGTCGGGCGTGACTCCGCGTCTCGTGGGTGTGGGATTCAAACGTATCCCGAAATTCGGATCCTTGTTGGCCATTTCCTACGTGTGTGGAACCGATGAGAATCCTGGGTTGATTGCCGCGACTGGTGCATCCATCATGTCCGCTCCATTCATCAACCCCATCCGCATGATTGAGAAGCAGCAGAGGGCATATTTCAAGCAGACGGGTGCCACCAAACCCATTATGGAAATCATCAAAGAAGCTGCCGCCAAGAACTACCGTCCCCTCTTTCGTGGAACCGTTCCATTGATGGGGCATTCGTTGGCCAGTGCGACCACTGGTCTGGTAGGTCAACCTCAATTGGAGCAGTACATCAAACGCAACCTGGAAGGATCTGATTTGCCAGGAAGTGGAAATCAATTCATCCGCGGACTCATCGCATCGTCCATTGTCAGTCCCATTTACGTGGTGATGACCAATCCCCTATCGCGTCTGGAAGTTATCATGCAGACATCATCCATCAGTGGGAAATCCATTGGGGTGGTGGATGCATGCAAGGAGATGATGACCGATAGCAAACAGTTTGGATTGAAGGGAATGTTCCGCGGCCAAGGGATTGGTTTGGCGAAAGCCATTGTAAGTCTCACCCTGTTCCATCAAGGTCGTATTGTATTGATGGACGCGTTCCGGGAGAATAACAAAGAGTGTTAGTGGGTGATGGTGGGGGCATCACATAAGGAATGAATTGAATGTGACCATTCAATTCATATGTTGCATTCACACACTATACTAACTTTCTCTTTTGCATGATACCCACGATTTTACGTACCAATATGATATCATATATTGTGAAAAATAAATGGGAGACGATTAATGCGGTTTGTAAACTCTCAACAGAAACACCCGTATCTGCGGAAGTCGGTTCCAATAAATATCCATTCATGTAGTAGAATATTGGAGTGATGATTGAAATAGGAAATCGTATCAGGAAAATCGTCGCCAGTCGGTACCTGTGTAATATCAATTCATTATGGGCCCCGCGTAAAGTATAATTCAATAATGAGACGGATTCACAAATCAAAGCACGCGACACAATTAATGGTACGAAATACAATCCCGCGGAAAAAAATCCCATTGAAACCAAATGGTGAATCAGTAATTCTGTTCGGTAGAGAATCTGGCGATTCACTCCTCCTACCATCGCCCATGTATCCCATGTCATATACAGTATGCAAAATACTAAATTCGTTCCACTAACATTCCATCGGTCGGTCGTTATTGGTTCGTACATGGAATGGGTGAACCAATCGTACACACTTAACCCGCACATCACCGCTATACAAGCACATCGGTACTTCATATGGGTATCTATCGTTTGTTGGCGTGTATCATGATTCACCATATAATGTGATTGTAATATATAGTCACATTATAACAATAAATGATTTTTGCACATCCAGGCAATGTTTGCATGACGTACTGGGGGCATTTCTCGTTTTCAATGAGATTATCATGGAAATTCGCCATCGCTTCTTTCGGTGCATTCATTCATGCGTTTATTCCACCACTATTTTTGACCCATTCCAGTGATACTATTCGCAATATGACCGCTACTATGAAATCAATTGGTTGTAGGGATTGAATGATATATCACACTAATCAATATCCTCAATCACATGATCTTCCTTCTCACTCTGTGGCGGGGAATCATCTCCGCCCATTCCTGTCCCTGGTTGCTGGGCGGCGGCGGCCATTTCACGCTGCATAGTTTCCTGGAAACTCTTGGCGTGATCCTCAAACTCTTCAGTGGGAGTATTATGGTCCGTCTCATCCAACCACTTGAGTTCGCGGTCGATCAAATCCTTCACGGATGAAATGACAGAGGCATCCAGAGTCTTGGCCTGGTCGCCATCCATGGTGCTCTTCGCAGAATACAACTGTCCCTCAAATGTATTCTTCGCATCCACGCGGCGGCGGTTCGCATCGTCCTCCTCCTTGTACTTCTCCGCCTCGGCGACCATTCGCTCCACATCCTCGTTGGAGAGGTTTCCCTTGGTGCTTTTGATTTCCAACGACTCGCTCTTTCCATCCACGTCGGCTGTTACAGTCAGGATTCCGTTCGCATCCACATCGTACACGACCTTGATTTGTGGCATTCCACGGGGTGCAGGAGGAATTCCGTTCAACACAAATTGGCCCAACTTATTGTTATCCTTGGTGAACCCGCGCTCGCCCTCAAATACGCAAATGGTGGCCGCAGGTTGGTTGTCCGCGTAAGTAGAGAAGGTCTGTTCCTTCTTGCATGGGATGGTGGTGTTGCGGGGAATCAGTACTGTCATGACTCCTCCCGCAGTCTCGATTCCCATACTGAGTGGGGCGACATCCAGGAGAAGGATCTCGCTGGTCTTGGAACTGGTTCCACCGCACAATACGTCCCCCTGGACCGCTGCTCCGTAAGCAACACACTCGTCGGGGTTGATTGTCTTGCACAACTCCTTTCCGTTGAAGAAATCGCTCAGCATGGACTGCATTTTCGGGATACGCGTGGATCCGCCCACCAACACAATATCGTCAACCTGGCTCTTGGCGACCTTGGCATCACGCAATACTTTCTCCATGGGAACCATTGCGGCCTTGAAGAACCCGGAACATAAATCCTCAAATTTGGCGCGGGTCAATACCGCGTTGAAATCAATCCCCTCGTACAGCGAATCAATCTCAATAGTGGCCGTGGTTGTGGAACTAAGGGTCCGCTTGGCCTTCTCGGCCGCAATCCTCATACGGCGCAATGCGCGATGAGAGTCGGGACCGATGCGTGAATTACGATTCTTCTTATTGAACTCGGCACGGAGGTATTCTACCACACTCGCATCAATATCCTCGCCCCCAAGGTGTGTATCGCCCGCGGTAGCCTTCACCTCGTAAATGCCGCCCTCACAAGTAAGCATGGAAATATCGTGGGTTCCGCCACCACAATCAAATACCGCAAAGGTCTTCTCTACATCCGTATCGCTAGTGAGGCCGTACGCAAGGGCGGCGGCAGTTGGCTCGTTTATGATACGTTCCACAGTGAGGCCCGCAATGGTTCCCGCATCCTTGGTCGCTTGGCGCTGTGAATCATTAAAGTAGGCGGGGACAGTGACCACGGCACGCTTCACGGGGTATCCCAGAAACGCCTCCGCGACGGATTTCATCTCGCCCAGAATAAAGGCACTAATCTGTTCAGGGGTGAAGCGCTTGTACCCCGCGGCCTCGTTCGTATCGGGGATCTCAATCTCGACCTTCCCTCCATTCCCGCGAACCACCTTGTAGGAAAGACGTGTAATCTCGCGGTGGACATCCTCATCGTCAAAATTGCGACCCATCAATCGCTTCACATCGTACACGGTGCGGGCGAGGTTTCCAGTAATTTGGCTCTTGGCCGCGTCCCCGACCAACCGACCCTCGTCGGTGAAGGCAACGAATGATGGAGTGGTTCTGTTTCCCTGTGAGTTTGCAATAATTTCGCACGAGCCATTCACAAAGGCGGCGACGCACGAGTTGGTGGTGCCGAGGTCAATTCCTATAACGATATCTGTATTGGGAGACATGTGTGTTATGTACACGTTATTTCTCTAAACCACTTTCTGTCCGCATAGATGTGTAAGGATGTAAAGGAATTTCCGTGTTATATGTTATATGGAGCGACACCCACTCACCACCAAACCACTCAGGCGTATCCTCATTGCCAACCGCGGCCTGTGTGCTCTCAAATTCATCATGAGTATGCGCGACAAGTATTTGATGGATGAAGTGTGTATCGTGGGGCTCTGTGCACCAGATGATATAACCAGCGACTACAAGTACCTGACCCAGGTGGACGAAGTTATCACCACCCACAACGATATCTACATGGATATTGAGGGGCTGGTTGCGATTTGTAAAGAACACCAGATAGAGGCACTGTTTCCTGGATGGGGGTACTTATCGGAGCGTTCCGATTTTGTCACTGCGCTGGAAGATGCCGGGATCCAATTCATGGGTCCCACCGCAAAGACCATTGATATGGTTGGAAACAAGATTAACAGTATGGATATGGCGATTGCTGCGGAAGTACCATTGTGCGGATGGAGTGGAACGATCCCACTCGTCAACAGAGAAATGGTCGTGGAGGCGGTTCCCAGGGTGGGATTGCCATGTGTTCTCAAGGATGCCGATGGGGGAGGAGGGAAGGGGATTCGCATCATCCGCGAAGGAGATCGCGAGACGATTGTCACTGCGTACAACCAAATCATCGATGAGATGAAGCGTGAGGATGGGAAAGCCTGTATTTTCGTCATGGAACTGATGGAGAATTGTCGTCATATCGAGATTCAAATTGTCGGTGATGGTGTCAGTGCCATGCACCTGTTTGGACGTGATTGTACCGTCCAGCGCCGTAACCAGAAATTGATCGAGGAAGGACCCATTATTGTTGCCCCTGATCATATCATCAAACGGTGTCAGGATAGTTCGGTGCGCATAGCGAGGATGGTCCAGTACCGCGGACTTGGTACTGTTGAGTTTCTGTACTCCCCACACAATGGTGGGGTCACCTTTTTGGAAATCAACCCCCGCCTCCAAGTGGAGCATATTGTGACGGAACTACTTACTGATGTCAATCTCCCACATACATTGTACGAAATCACGTGTAATAAAAAGACGCTCCCGGATATTTTTGGGCTCGTTGGTGGTGCGGATATTAGGTATGTGCGGGAAACGGAAGACGAACCGGTCGCCCATTATACAGTGGAACTCCCCCACCCGAAGAAATTTGTCATTGCGGCCCGCCTCAATGCAGAGCAGCCCGAGGCGGAATTCAAACCCTCTTCTGGGGGGATTGAGAGTATTGAGATTCCAAATATTCCCAACAGTTGGTCGTATGTTTCCATGATGAACGGTGGAAAGATCGCTGGATCAGTGGATTCGCAGTTCGGGCATCTTTTTACCATTGGTACCTCCCGCGAAGATGCGTGTCGTAAAATGGTCCATCTCATCACCCATACATGTGTCACGGGAGACGTATACACCACCCTATCCTTCATCAAAAACATTCTGTGCCATGATGATTTCGTTAAAAACCTCCACACCACGCTATGGGTATCGCATGATATGTTCTCCCGTTCCTTCAAATCGTCCGTTCTCATGTCAAATTCAATCCCGAGTATCAGTGCGTGCAGTGAGTTGAAAACATCCACGGCCATTACCACCGAGAAAGCCGGGTGGGTGATTGGGCTTGCAACGCAGGGATGGTTCCGTCTGGTGAAACAAATTCAGGAGACGACTGACTTGATAAATAAAGGGCATGTACGCGTCATGCCTACTTCGGTACCAGTCGCACTGGAGCACGATGATGTATCTATTGAAGGGTTTGTATCAAAGGGGTGCGATAACAGGGTATGGGCAACCAGTGATTGGAAACCGATCACTATTACAATTAGGTCAAACGATACAGATGATGAGTGGGTGATTGGTGCGCGTGTATATACGAGCGGAATGAATCAGGTGTTGATTCGTTTCGACGAATCCACTACCCAATTTCGTATTGTCATACACAACCATGATGAGAAATATGATAAGATGAAGATGCAAATTGGAAACAAAACCGTTGCTTTCCAAAAACCAGTTGTGCGCGGAGTCGTTGTTTCGCCCATCAGTGGAAAGATTACATCTGTGTTCAATCGCCCAGTATATTCCGGTGGCGAATCCATCATTGAAGTGGAAGCGATGAAGATGATTTTCCCAGTGAAAGTGGAACTTTCCGGGAAGTATGACATCCGTGTTGCGGTGGGAGATTCGATTCGCGAGGATGATGTGATTGGGGTGTTGGATGAGAGTGGGGATATAGTGGAAAGAGATGATAGTGTTGTTGAAGATGGAGACCTTATGGGCGAACCCGAATCGGCCCATGGTGTGGAGATATTGATGGAATCCCTACCCGATTGGTTATATTCCAGCCATCGTCCATCCAACAATGTACTCGATACACCAACCCATCGTCCGCGAGCCATACCAATGGAGCCTGTAGTTTCGGGAATGTCGGCCATATTCGCAACATTCGCATCTTCCACCATCCATCGCATATCCACCGATACGAATTCGAATGCTGGGTACGATGAGACATGGAGTCCCGGGACTGTCCCGGAAGATGACGATGTATTATTTTCGCCCGATACGCGCCACACTGGAATCGCTGGGTTCTACATTGACGGCCCATCGCCGTGTGTCGTAATCGTCCATCACCCCACATATAACCATGGAAGTATGGGAGTGAACGAGTCCATGGCGTTTCTCGCCGCGTCCAAATTCGCCCGCCATAAATTGGTTCCCCGCGTATACATATGTCGCACTTCTGGTGCATCGCTCGACTACAATGTGGATATAGTGAATGATATAGTATCCTCCAATATCAACAGTGTGTGGGTACACCGTATGAGCGGGGCAAATGTGAAGAAATGGGCCGAACACTTGGTGGTGGAGGGATTCGACTTGGGAACCGGTAATAATGTGGTTGCGAATTCGAATTTGAATGCTATTACAATGTACCGTGTTCTCAAAATCAAGGGATCGGCCGTGGATACATTGAACGCATGCGCGATGATTGCCAGCGAAACGTCGTTGGCCTACGATACCATTCCCACATATACCTACGTCCGCGACTATGCGGTGGGAATCGGTGCATACCTAGCCCGATTGGGACATCGCGTGATCCAGCGAAAGACGCGTGCCCCTCTTCTTCTCACTGGGTTCAAGGCACTGAATCAACTGTTGGGACAGGACCTGTACGTCTCCAACGACCAATTGGGAGGCGTGGATGTGATGGGCACCAACGGGGTGAGCCATCATGTGGTGGATACCGATACGGATGCGGCCCAACTTCTTCGTGTGTTGGTAGGAATTTCCAACAAGGAATCGCTCACCACTCTCCTTCAATACCCCACCCACTGGACGAATGTGGCGACCGATACCGCGGATACGCACCTGGGGGCAGTGTTGGATGGAGGTCGGTGGTGTGAGACGATGAGTGGGTATGCGCGGTCCACTCTCACAGGTCGCGCGTACATCAACAACCAACCCTTTGCCGTGGTGGTTGGAAATACCGCCACCACATACAAGACCGTTCCCGCGGATCCAGGGAATATTGATACCCGGGCCCAACAATCCACCAACAGTGGAAAGGTGTGGTACCCCGACTCCGCGTACAAGACCGCTCAGACAATCAACGATGCGAATCGCGAAGGACTCCCCCTCCTCATTTGGGTGAACTGGCGCGGTTTCTCAGGCGGAACCCGCGATATGTTTGATGAGATTCTCAAATTTGGGTCTATGATTGTGGATGCGTTGCGGGTCTACAAGCAACCCGTGTACGTGTATTTGCCTCCAGGCGCAGAATTGCGCGGTGGGGCAATGGTGGTTATCAGTGCGGGAATCAATCCCCAGATCCGAATGTGGAGCGATCCCGGTGCGCGGGTGGGGATCCTGGAACCCGCGGGCGCATATGAAGTGAAATTCAAGAAACATTTGGCGAAATCGGGAAAGAAGGAGAATGAAATGGTTGCGGCGATTGATTTGTTTGATGTGCCCGCGACCGATCAAGTGATGACCGTGGTTCGTGTGGGGGATTTGCGAGGCAAGATTTCGGCTGATTGTATGTAAGTGCGGTGCATATAACATTCAATGTGATGCGATATATCACATGGAATATAATCGTGCATGAAAAAAACAGAGTTTGTTTTTTCGGCTTTTTATGGTATTTTTTATTTTTTTTCACTCACTTCCTCCCCACTCCCC
>Ga0308012_10000511_pt1 | contig 23258 bp, 29 predicted proteins | sample Neamet179_FD_203133 | JGI IMG/M metagenome (GOLD analysis project Ga0308012, IMG submission 203133) | Marine microbial communities from water near the shore, Antarctic Ocean - #179 | ecosystem: Environmental > Aquatic > Marine > Unclassified | place: Southern Ocean | collected 2014-07-25 | reverse complement strand
TGTGCTAATGCAGATAAAGTTGCCGATCCTTGGTATTCTCCTGCTGGATATAACCGTGGACATGTTCGTGGTGCTATTAAACTCTCTTACAACCCGAAGAACAGTGAAAGGGATCAACTATATCGTGCCAGAATTAATCCTGTTACGAACTTCCCAGGCCAAGGTGTTTTACTCTTTGGTGATAAAACTGCTCTTTCCAAACCTAGTGCATTTGATCGTATTAACGTACGCCGATTGTTCTTGGTACTTGAGAAGGCGATTGCTACTGCTTCTAAATATCAACTCTTTGAATTCAACGATGAATTTACAAGGGCGCAGTTTAGGAACATGGTAGAACCTTTCTTGAGGGACGTACAGGGAAGACGAGGAATCTTTGACTTTAAGGTAGTCTGTGATTCATCTAATAATACAGGTGAAGTCATTGATCGTAACGAGTTTATTGGTGATATTTACATCAAACCAGCCCGTTCGATCAACTTCATTACCCTAAACTTTATTGCAGTACGAACTGGTGTTGCATTTAGTGAGGTAGGAGGTTAACCATGGCTAATATAGATGACTTTAAAGCAAACTTACTTGGTGGTGGTGCTCGTGCCAACCAATTTAGGGTAACGATTACTCCGCCCCCAGGCATTGCAATTGGATTAGATGTTCGAAGAACTTCTTTTCTAGTAAAATCGGCAGCTCTTCCTGCTCTATCTCTTGGTGAAATCGGTATTCCATTTCGTGGACGACAGATTTTCATCGCTGGTGACAGAAATACTGCTGAGACTTGGGACGTAACTTTCCTTAATGATACGGACTTTATGATCCGTAACGCTATGGAGAGATGGTCTAATGGAATTAACGATCTTGCCAATAATACTGGTGTGGTTGCTCCATCTGATTATCAGAGTGATTTGACTGTAGAACAGTTGGATCGTGATGATGCGGTACTGAAGTCTTACATCTTTAAGAGTGCTTGGCCGACTGCTGTTTCAACAATTGCGTTGGATACTGCTGAAGCTACTGCGATTGAAGAATTCTCAGTCACGTGGAGGTTCCAACACTTTGAAGCCTCTGGCGTAAACTTCTAATTATAAACCTACTAAATAGAAGTAGGAGAAAATTAGTATGGCAGAGTTATTCGGATATAGTATAAAGAAAACCAAAGATCAGGCGTTGGGTAAAGATGAGAAATCATTTGTATCCCCAACGTCTGACGATGGTGCTGTAGAGGTTGCCGGTGGCGGCTTCTTTGGACAAGTATTAAACACTGACGGAAGAGAAAAAACTGAGATTGATCTCATCAAGCGGTATCGTGACATTTCCCAGCAGGGAGAGTGCGATACTGCTGTTGAGGACATCATCAATGAAGGTATTGTGGCCAATCAAGAAGATGTGCCCGTACATATTTCATTAGACAGAATTCCTTATTCAGATAAAATCAGACGCAAAATTAGAGATGAATTTGACGAAGTATTACGTTTACTTGATTTCGGAGTCAAGGGGCATGATGTTTTCCGTAGATGGTACGTAGATGGGCGACTTTTCTATCACAAGGTTATTGATACGAAAGACCCTCGCAAGGGCATCACAGAATTACGTATGATTGATCCCACACGGATCAAAAAAGTACGAGAAGTAAAAAAGAGTCCAGACCCTAAGACGGGCGTTGAAATGGTACGTTCTATCGAAGAGTATTTTGTATTCAATGATAAAGGTATTGAGAAAGCTGGTCTAGCAGGCTCTGGCGCCAACCAAGGAATTAAGATAGCATCAGATTCTATCACTTATGTTCCTTCTGGTCTAGTTAATCAAAACACAGGAATGGTAATGTCTTATCTACATAAGGCAATCAAACCTGTTAATCAGTTGCGTATGATTGAAGATTCATTAGTTATCTATCGTATCTCACGTGCGCCTGAGAGACGTATCTTCTATATTGACGTTGGTAATCTACCAAAGGTTAAAGCAGAACAGTATCTTAAAGACGTTATGAACAGGTATCGTAACAAAATGGTATATGATGCATCTACTGGAGAAATCCGTGATGATCGTAATCATATGTCTATGTTGGAAGATTTTTGGTTGCCACGGCGTGAAGGTGGTAGAGGTACAGAAATTACAACTTTGCCAGGCGGTTCTAATCTTGGAGAGATTGATGACATTACCTACTTTCAGAGAAAATTATATCGTTCACTTAACGTGCCGATTTCAAGACTTGAATCCGAAAGCGGTTTCTCTCTCGGCCGATCAACTGAGATCACTAGGGATGAACTTAAATTCACTAAGTTTGTACAGAGAATACGGAAGAAATTCACTCCCCTATTCACTGACATACTCAAGACCCAACTACTTCTCAAAGGCATTATAGCTCAAGAGGATTGGAAAGCTCTTCAAGAACACATTTCATATGATTTCCTAGAGGATGGTCATTTTGCCGCTCTTAAAGAATCAGAGTTACTTGAAGATCGTATTAATCAGTTAGGTACTATTGAACCTTATATCGGTACATTCTTCAGTAAAGAGTTTGTTCTGAAGAAGGTATTACATCTTAATGATTCCGAAATTCAAACAATGCGGGATCAGATTAAGAAAGAGACAGAAACCGATCCAATGGATGGTGGAATTATTCTACCGCCAGGTGGTGACGGTATTCAACGTATTCCTGTTGATCCAATGGGAATGCCAATTGATCCGAAAATGCCTGCCGATGATAGGGCTAAGGCTGCAATGGGACTTGACCCATCAGCACCGTCTGTAACACCAACCGTTAAACAACCAGCGCCGGGTGCTGCTGGATCAGCTACTGACACACCGAACGCTTCTGGTGACAAGTAATTAATTATTAAAGGAGAATAAAATGAGTAGAGAATTTGTAGATGCCACAATGAATGGTGATAACTCTAAAGCAGAAGATGATTTCAAAACATCTATTGCAGCTAAAGTTGGTGAAGTACTTGAACTTAAACGTCGAGAATTGGCTAAGAGTTTTGTAGGTACGCACGAAAAGGCGGAAAACGATGCTTAATTTCGTAGAGATTTACGAAGAAACCGTTGTGGAAAAGGACGAACATAAGAAATCCAAAGCGTATAAGGGATTATCTCCTAAGATGCGGAGTGCTGTCGATGATATTTTCAAAAAAATGGAAGCTAAGCCGACAGATTTCCTAAATAGCTTTGAAAAAACAATTAAAGACGTTTCTAAGAAACATAATGTAATGAATAAGGATGTTATGAATTACTTTGAGAAAGAAATGTTAACGATCTAGGAGAAGACTAAATGGCGTTAGTTCTACAGACAATTAGTGACAGTGATTTTGAACACACAGTAAAAGTCACCACTACGGGTACGACCAGTACAGCTGTTATTGCAGATGTCTCTGAACTCAAAGGCGATGCTACTAACCCACGTGTTTCAATTGTAGGCGTTACATGGTCAGTCGGGTCTGTTACCAATATTGAGTGGAACGCCGATTCAAATGTCGTTGCACTATCTTTAACTGGAAACGGTTCTTGGACAAATATATCTATACCTAATAATGCCGGCACTGGAGTTAACGGTGATGTTCACCTTTCAACCGCTGGGGCTTCTGTTGGAACTGTTATACTACACCTTAGAAAAGTATCTGGATGGGATAATATCGTATAATGCTTAACGCACACACACATACAGAAATAGATAAGGCAGTTATTCGCAGCCAACATACTCAGCGAAACTGGGATTTGAATCAAAACATTCCGAAGGCTGATATTAAGACACTACTACATGCAGTAACTAATTGTCCTAGTAAACAAAATATTGCATTTTACAAGGTACACTTTATTCAAGACCGTGACATAATTGAAGAAATTCATGAGAACACTTACGGTTTCGGAACAACTAAAGGCCGAAAAGGTGCTGATTATGACGCTAGTGAGGTTCGTGAGACGGAGACAAATCCGCAGACCCTAGCTAATTTATTGGTGATTTTTGAAGACTATAATTATTTAAACCACTTAGAAGGTGACATTCACAGAAATCAGGCAACTAGAGAGTATGTAATGAATGGTAAGTTGAGTGATGACCGACAGGCTGAACTTGACAGAGATAAACAGATTGCAGTAGGTATTGCTTCTGGGTATCTTAACTTAACTGCTTCTTTGATGGGATACAAGACAGGGTGCTGTCAGTGTATGGATCAAAAGGCAATACAAAATATTGCTTTACTGGAAGAGAAACCCATTCTGTTGATGGGCGTAGGATTTCCCCAAAAGGGTGTAAGTCGGCGTCAACATCACGTAAGGGATTTCAATTTCGTAACAAAGAAAAAACAACCTATCAAATATAAGATATGGGATTGAACTTAGGAAGAGTGCTATGGAAAACGTAAAATTATTTTCTGAACAAGTCGAAGAAGTAGAATACATTACCGAAGCCAATGACAGCGGCGGTAAGAACTACAAGATTCGGGGCATTTTTCTACAGGCGGACATTAAAAACCGTAACGGACGTATATATCCAATGGAAGTTCTTGAAAAAGAAGTCGGTAAGTATAATAAAAACTTTATCGGCGAGAAAAGGGCATATGGGGAGCTCGGACACCCAGACGGCCCAACAGTGAATTTAGAAAGAGTTTCACACCTAACTACAAGCTTAGAGCGAGATGGAAAGAATTTCATAGGGGAGGCGAAGATTATGAAGACCCCTATGGGAGAAATTGTGAAATCCCTTATGGATGAGGGATGTAAATTAGGTGTATCGAGTCGAGGGATGGGAAGTTTAGTTTCAAAGGGCGGTGCTAATTACGTCAAGGATGATTTTTACCTTGCTACTGCTGCTGATATTGTTGCTGATCCTTCCGCACCAAATGCCTTTGTTGAAGGTGTTATGGAAGGAAAAGAGTGGGTATGGCAGAATGGCGCACTAATTGAATCTCATCTTATCGAATTAAAGCAGAAATTCGATGTAAAACAGCGGAATCGTAACGCAAACGTGGAGGCTTTGGAGTTTGCAAAGTTTCTTAAAAGACTATAATTTATAAATAAATATTACAAAGAGAAGGAGACATCCTATGTCCGACGAAATTGAACAAACCATTGAGGAACTTGAAGCGGAAGTCCTTGCAGAACTAGAGGAAGCATCAGAAAAACCTCTGGGTAAAGCAATTGACTTAGGCCTAGGTTCTAATAATGCTGACGAAACAGTCAGTAACGCTAAGAAACCAGCACCGAAAGTTGCTGGTGCCGACAACGCAGAGTCAGTTGAGGGCGAGAAAGCTCAAGACCTCGGCGGTGCGAAACCAGAAGCTAGTGTAGAAAAAGGCGCTGACGAAGACCGATCTGAGAAAGAGATTGGTAAGAAGGCATCTGCTAAAGCTTCCGCAACGAAAGACGCCCAGAATAAGGGTGCAAAACAGGAGCCTAAAGTGAAACAAGGAAGTTCAGGCGAAGCTACGCCAGGCGAAAGCCAGAAACTTGCAGCGTCTCATGTTCCCGAAGGAGACGAGGTTCTTGAAGAAGCACCAAAACTTACTAAGGCGCAACACATTGAGAACATTGCAAAGATGAAGAAAGGCGACATCGAAGAGATGCTTGCTGCTCATACATCTAAACTTGCTGAAGCAGACAATGCAGAGTCCGAAGAGGAACTTGCTAAACTTAAAGCTGCTAAGGAAGAGATTGAAGAAAAAATTAAAAATATCAATGTCAAAGAAGATGTTGATGCACTTGTTGACGGGGAAGACCTGTCAGAAGAGTTTAAAGCAAAAGCTGCAACTATCTTTGAGGCCGCTGTCAAATCAAAAATTCGCTCAGAAGTAGAACGTATTGTTGAAGAGTCAGCTTCTCAAAAGGATGCAGAGGTAGATACCTTTAAGGAAGAAATGACTGACAAGGTTGATACATATCTAAATTACGTAGTGGAAGAATGGACGAAGGAAAATGAGTTGGCAATCGAACGTGGCCTAAAGGGCGAGATTGCAGAAGACTTTATTTCTGGACTGAAACAGTTATTTGAAGACCATTACATCGATGTGCCTGATGAGAAATATGACGTTCTCGAAGCACAGAGTGAAAAGATTTCTGAACTAGAAAGTCGTTTGAATGAGGAGATTGAAAAGAATGTTCAGTCTTCCACGAAGACTAACGATCTAGTTCGTGAAAGTGTCATTTCTGAAGTTTCCGTGGATTTGGCAGATACCGAAATTGAAAAGTTTAAGTCCCTTACCGCTGATGTTGAGTTTACTAGTGAAGAGGCTTTCAAAGAGAAACTTAATACTCTCAAAGAAAGTTATTTCCCTAAACAGGATCAGGCAAGTGACGTAACTACTCTAAATTATGAGGAAGAAAGCACCGCTCAGGACATTGATACGACAGATAGTATGCGTAAGTATATGTCTGCTATCAGTCGTGATCAAAAGGCGAGTGCATAATATTATTATAACAGATGTAAAATAAAGGAGAAACTAATGTTTCAGACAGAACATCTTCAAGAAAAGTGGCAGCCAGTCCTAGAACACCCCGATCTTCCAAAGATTGAGGATTCTTACAAGCGTGCTGTTACTACTCTAATTCTAGAGAACCAAGAAAAGGCTATGCGAGAGGACGCTTCGTACCTCTCAGAAACTGCTCCTGTTAACGCCATGTCTGGCGGACAGATGGACACTTGGGATCCAATTTTGATCTCTTTGGTTCGTCGTGCAATGCCAAACCTAATCGCTTATGACGTTTGTGGTGTACAGCCAATGACGGGCCCAACTGGTCTGATCTTTGCTATGCGTTCTTCGTTCATCTCACAAGATGGCGCAGAAGCACTCGTTGATGAGTCAATGCCCGATATCTCTAACCAAAATGCTGCCAGTACTATCGGTGGTGGTGATGTTGGTGCTACAGAAACTAACCCTGCTGTTCTTAATGACAGTCCTTCTGCTGGTACGTATGTAAGTGCTACTGGTATGACGACTGCTCAGGCTGAAGCACTGGGTGATTCTGGTGCAAATGCTTTCGGTCAGATGGCCTTCAGCATCGAGAAGTCCACGGTTACTGCTGTTACACGTGCCCTTAAAGCCGAGTACACAATGGAACTTGCACAGGATTTGAAAGCAATTCATGGTCTAGACGCTGAAACTGAGTTGGCAAACATTTTGTCTTCTGAGATTCTTGCTGAAATCAACCGTGAAGTTGTTCGTTCGCTTTATGTTACTGCTGTTGCAGGCGCACAGGTTAATACGACAACTGCTGGTATCTTTGATCTTGACACCGACTCTAATGGTCGTTGGTCAGTTGAGAAGTTTAAAGGTCTTATGTTCGCTATCGAACGTGATGCCAATGCGATTGGTCAACAGACTCGTCGTGGTAAGGGTAACATGTTGATTGTATCTGCTGACGTTGCAAGTGCATTGAACATGGCTGGTGTACTAGATTACACTCCTGCTCTTAACAACAATCTTTCCGTAGATGACACAAGTACAACATTTGCTGGTGTTATGAACGGACGTTTTAAGGTTTATGTTGATCCTTATTCTGCAAATGTTGCTGCTAGTCAGTACTATGTTTGTGGTTATAAAGGTACATCGCCTTATGACGCTGGTTTCTTTTATTGCCCATATGTACCTCTTCAGATGGTACGTGCGGTTGGCGAAAGTTCCTTCCAGCCTAAGATTGGTTTCAAGACACGTTATGGTCTTGCTGCTAATCCATTCGCTGGTGCCGGTGCGGTTGCAGCTGGTGATACCGTTAATAGTAACGCTTCACTTGATGCAAACACAAACGCTTGGTATCGCCGAGTTAAAGTTACTAACCTTATGTAAGATAAGGGAATTACTAAACTTGGGGGAGCATCTTGCTCCCCCTTTTTTTGTACCTAAATAGTAATAGGAGATAAACATGGCTGGGCCTCTAGACAGACAACCAACAAAATTAGACTATGCAAGTCCAACGCAATTCAAATTTGGTATTCATCAGTTACCGAAGGTTGAATATTTTGTGACTGCTTGTACTCTACCTTCTATAACTTTAGATACTACTGAACTAGCATCTCCCTATAAAAATATCCCAATAACGGGTGATAAATTAACGTATGGGCCCCTCGAAGTTACTTTTATTGTAGATGAATATCTAGAGAACTATAGTTCGCTTCATAATTGGATTACTGGTATAGGTTTTCCTCAGAATCGTGAACAGTTTACTAAATTTAGAGATGTAACTTCAAACACTCCTGCTGTCGCATCTAACAAACCTTCTTCAGATACAGTTGGAAGTGCAACGCCAGATAGGGCAATGTACTCTGATGGATATCTTATGGTATTGTCTAATAAAAATAATCCTATTGTACAGATAGATTTTCAAGATATGTTTCCTACAGATTTGGGATCATTATCATATGATCAGGGTGGAACTGATTCTGAAATTTTTACTATGACTGTATCTTTTAATTACAATATCTTCACTTTGACAGCATTATAAATAAACATGAGTGGTAAATGATAAGCTTTAACAAATGTCAAAAATAGTCTGTATCTTTAAGACAAAATATTAAAAGAAAGTTTTATCAAGTTGCTGCTCCACTTTGAAAGTATATTATGAATTTAGAAGAATTGAAAAAAGAAGCATACAAAGACCTACCTATCACTGATCAAGAGCATCTGGATCAGGAGTCCTTTCGCAACCAAGATATCAAATCAAAATGGTTAGACTATAAAACACGGTTCGAACTTTTACTTGTCAAAAATAAAGGTGACTACCAGAAGTTATATAGAGCCAAGTGGGAATACTATGGCGGTAAAGCAGATGCAAAGATATATGCGTCTAAACCATTTGACTTTAAAGTATTAAAAACTGATTTAGCAATGTATATCAATTCTGATGATGAGATTATAGAACTTGGTGCAAAAATTAATTATCTAGAAATTGTAATAAAATATATAGATGGTGTTATTAAGTCTATCGATAATCGTGGATGGGATGTAAGTCACGCTATTGGATGGAAGAAATTTGAAGCAGGAATGGTGTAATGTCAGTAGAAGAACAGGTTATTGCTGAACTAAAATGTGTGTATGACCCAGAGATGCCTAGCGTCAACATTTACGATCTAGGATTAATCTACAAACTAGAAGTTAAAGAAGATGGTTCAGTATTATGTGAACATTCACTTACAAGTATGATGTGTCCATTTGCAGAACAAATCTGTAAAAGCATTACTGATGCAATCGAAAGTGTAGAGGGTGTAACTTCTGTTGAACGAAATCTAATATTTGATCCACCTTTTTCTATGGATATGGTATCAGAAGAAGGTAAAATGTTAATGGGGTGGTTTTAAATGGATGTTGGTGAATACATTAGGTATTATCGTAAAGTTCTAACACCACCACAATGTCGTTATATAATATGTGCAGAAAATTTAGAATGGATAAATTCTACATATTCGAATCACTCTGGAAAGATAGATGATGAAGAACGTGTACGTATGGATGAGTGCTGGATAGGTAAAGAACATATAATCTATAACTCTATAAAGAATGGATTTGAAGAAGTTATAAAAAGATATTCAGAAGACTTTCCGTTATTCAGTGTACAACATACAACAGATTTTAGAATCAATCGATATCCTGAAGGTGGATTTATGTCAAGTCATGTTGATAACATACACCACAGTCATGGTCAACAATATGGATACCCTCAAGTATCTGCTCTTCTATACCTCAATGACGATTATGAAGGTGGAGAGTTTAAAGTTGCAGATAAAATAATTTATCCAGAGGCAGGTTCTGGTATTATATTCCCTTCTAATTTTATGTTTCCCCATGAAGCAAAAGAAGTAATTAAAGGGACAAGATGGAGCATAGTGACATGGTTAATGTAGCAAAGACAAATTTATTCCCAACATCAATCTACGAGTTTGATTCGGAGATATCTTCACAACAACATGATATAATGATTGATTATATTTCAGATAAATTCGAGAACAAATACAAAAACGTACAGACAGGTGAAGATGCTCCTTTTGGATTATATCAAGGAGATGATAATCTACACTTAAAACCTGAGTTTAAATATCTCACAGACTTTGTACATGCAATAAGTTCTAATATTTTTGTGCAAGAAGGATATGAATATCAGAAGGTAGAAGTGACACAGATGTGGGCTAACCTACAGAATGATGGTAGTATTCATCCACCACACACCCATGCAAATAGTATTCACTCTGGTATATATTACCTAAAGGCATCAGAGAAAACTTCTGGTACACAATTCTTTGATCCTAGAGGTCAATGTAAAGTATTGGTTCCTAGAAAAGAAAAATATATAATACAAAATTCTAATATGTTTCAAGTTAATTCTAAGACAGGACACGGTGTAGTGTTTCCATCTTGGTTGCAACATTGGGTTCCTAGTAATGTAGGTGAGCGAATCACTATATCATGGAATGTTATAATGCGAGGTAAGTATGGAGAAGACCATACATTGCAAAATGCTAATATCTAAAAAGAATGAAGTATTTCTGGTCATAACAGACCTAGACCCATCTACAAACCAAGAACTTTCAGAGTTCTTTACGTTTGAGGTTCCTGGCTTTAAGTTTATGCCTATGTATCGTAATAAAATGTGGGATGGAAAGATAAGACTATTCTCACCAGCAACAGGTGAGATATATGTAGGACTATTACCATACGTACAGAAATTCTGTGATAGTAACGCAATTTCCTATATACTAGAAGAAGGAGTAGAAGATGGTAGGGATATTAATAACAAGGATGCTAGAAATTTCATCAAGAGTCTCAAACCGAAATCACAAGGTAAGTCTCTCAAAATTCGAGACTATCAGGTGGAAGCTTTTCAACTGGCCATATCCAGAAATAGGAGTCTTCTTGTTAGCCCTACTGCTTCTGGTAAGTCGTTAATAATATATTCTCTGGTACGTTATTACCAGATGATGGGATTGAAAACTCTAATACTCGTTCCTACTACTTCGCTGGTAGAACAGATGTATTCAGACTTTGAGGATTATGGTTGGAGTTCTGGTACATACTGTCAAAAAATATATCAAGGGCATGATCGAAAAGTTACAAAAGACGTTGTAATATCTACATGGCAATCTCTATATAAAATGCCCAAGGCATACTTTCGTGATTTTGGGTGTGTAATCGGTGATGAAGCACATATGTTTAAGGCAAAGTCTCTTACTGGTATTATGACTAAGATGCATCAATGTAAGTATAGATTCGGTCTTACAGGGACGTTAGACGGTACACAGACCCATCAGTTAGTACTAGAGGGACTATTTGGTGCAGCAGAGAAAGTTGTTACTACAAAAGAACTTATAGATAAAAATACTTTAGCAAGTTTAAAAATTAAATGTATTATATTGAGACATCCAAACATTCGGGAGAAAATGGATTATGCTGAAGAAATTGAATACCTTGTTACTAACGAGAAGAGAACTGACTTCGTGGTCAATCTATTACGTCATCTTAATGGTAACACTCTGTGTCTCTTTCAACTTGTAGAGAAACACGGTAAAATATTAAATGATAGAATGAAAGAAGAAGAAAATGTATATTTTGTATATGGTGGAACAGATACTAGTGAGAGGGAGAAGATTCGTGGATTGGTTGAGACACACAGCAAATCAACCACCATCGCTTCGTTTGGTGTTTTTAGCACTGGCGTTAACATCCGTAATATTAATAACATCGTGCTCGCAAGTCCAAGTAAGTCAAAGATTAGAGTCTTGCAGTCCATCGGGAGAGGTCTGCGTACATCATCAAGTAAAGATTCCGTTTTGATATATGACATTGCAGATGATATTAGTTATAATGAAAGAAGGAACTTCACACTTAACCATTTTACAGAACGACTAAATATTTATAACGAAGAACAATTCGATTATGATATAAGTAAGGTAAAATTAAAATGAATGATTTCAAACTAGTTAAACTTATTAATGGTGAAGATATTATATGCTCTATTGAAAAAGGAAAAGACAACAGTATTCAAGTAAATTCTCCACTAAAACTGCAAGTTTTTCCTAAATTCTCAGGTGATCATATAGCAGAATCTTTAAATTTAAGCCATTGGGTTCACCCGTATACAGAAACAAAAACTTTTAATATACCAAATTCTAGCGTTCTTTTGATTGCTGATGTATCTCCTGGCCTATCTAAATATTACGAATATATCCTAAGAAAAATAGAAATAAACGAAGATGTACTTTTAGATGAAGATATTGATAATGATGATATCTATGATGAGCTATTGGAATCTATGGATACTGATAGTGATTCAATACATTAAAGTAATGTTCTGCATAAAGGACATACCCTTTATACAACATATTTGATTAAGAGTCAAGCCTCTTTTATAAAATAAAAGGTCATTGACATTATTAGTTCAATAGTGTATTCTAAGTAATAATATGAATAAAGGAAGATTTTATGCCTAAATCTAAATCGAACAAACCACATTACGTTAACAACAAAGAATTTCTTGGAGCGATGGTTGAATGGAACGCAACTTTTGATTTAGAAAAGGGTGATGAAGTTCCCCCTGTTACTAATTATATCGCAGAGTGTTTCCTAAAGATAGCCACACACCTATCCTACCGGCCCAACTTTATCAACTACACATACAGAGATGAGATGATATCTGATGGAATCGAAAACTGTCTTCAATACGTTAAGAACTTTAATCCAGATAAGTCATCGAATCCTTTTGCATACTTTACCCAAATCATCTACTACGCCTTCATTCGAAGAATTCAAAAAGAAAAAAAACAAACTCATGTTAGGAATGAAATGATATCAAAACAAAATTATACTGCTTTTACTACTATGGAAGGTGATGACACTGGATATTCAGTAAGAGGATTTGATCCTAATCTTATGGTTCCAAATGAACCTGTATATAAGACAAAATCCAGTGAAGAAAAAAAGAAAAAAGGTTTAGAAAATTTTATGGATACCGATTCTGATGATGACATTGATAAGGTTGCAAATAGGGGTATTGATTGAAAATTGCAATAATAACTGATACTCATTTTGGAGCTAGAAATGATAATCAGAACTTCAGTGATTATTTTTATAAATTCTATGAAAACGTATTCTTTCCTACTTTAGTCGAGAATGGTATAACCACGTGTATCCATATGGGTGACGTTATGGATAGGCGTAAGTATGTTTCATATAAGACCGCAACAGATTTTCGGCAGAGATTTCTTGAACGATTTCAAGAGCTTAACATAGATTTACATATATTAATAGGCAATCACGATACTTATTATAAAAATACAAGTGAAGTTAATTCTATGCAAGAACTTGGTAATATCGGTACTGTTTATACTAGTCCGAAAGTTGTAGACTTTGATGGTTTGCCTATTGTATTAATGCCGTGGATCAATGCAAATAATTATGATGAATCTATGGACATATTAAAGACTGCAAACGCAGATATTCTTATGGGACATCTAGAAATTAATGGATTTCTAATGAACGCTGGAAATATGGTGTGCGAAGGTGGTCGGGATAAACAAGACTTCAAAAGATTTGAAACTGTGTTTAGCGGTCATTTTCATCATAAGAATGATGATGGTCATATCTATTATCTAGGCACACCATATGAAATTTATTGGAGCGACTATAATGACCCAAAAGGATTCCATGTCTATGATACGAAGACAAGAGAATTAGAAAGATTAATCAATCCTTATTCAATTTACAAAAAGATTTATTATGATGATACAGTAAATGAATATGATAAGCATGATATGTCACAGTATAAAGATCAGTATGTTAAGGTAATCGTAGTAAATAAAAAAGACTTATATGGATTTGATAAATTTACAGATAAACTTTTGGCTGCAGATGCATATGAGGTAAAAATTATAGAAGACTTTTCTGAACTAGATGCAAGTAATGTATCAGATGAGATTGTAGAAAATGCAGAAGATACTATAACATTATTAGAGAAATATGTAGATGAACTTGATGTTACTTTAAACAAGACCAGACTTAAAAATACTATGAAGAGTTTGTATAATGAAGCGCAAGACTTGGAAGTGTAAGATTTGGGAAAGCGTAGCGACTTTGAGAGAAAACCAAGAGACTTCTACCCAACACCATTTGTGGCGGTGGAACCTCTTATACAACACTTACCACAAGGATTTACATTTGCAGAACCATGTGCTGGTGATGGACAATTATGTCGCCACTTAGAATATTTCGGTGGAACTTGTATGTGGGCAAGTGATATTGAACCACAATTAGAAGGAATACATGAGAATGACTATATCGAATTGGGTGAAATGGAAGTTCTCGAATCTGGATATATTATCACAAATCCACCTTGGGACAGGTCTTTGCTTCACCCTATGATTGAACACTTTACCAAACTACGTCCTACTTGGTTATTGTTTGATGCAGATTGGTCTCATACTAAACAGTCTGCTCCTTATATGAAGAAGTGTGCTAAGATTGTCAGTGTCGGCCGAATCAAATGGTTTGGTAACATGACAGGCAAAGATAACTGTGCATGGTATCTTTTTTATAACAATGAAGTTGAAACTACATTTTACGGCCGGTAGTTCGAATCCTGCGTGATAGTTGTGACATATTTGTCACACTTTACCTCTAAATATAATAAATCGACATAGGAAATCGATTCTATGTCGCTTTCTCATTGACAATTCTTGTTCTATAGTGTATTCTGTATATATGATGAGAAATAAAGAGGTTGCCCCAATGAAAAACAAATCGACACTTGCTAAATTACTTGCAGAAGAGGATGTTAATGTAATCCATAAACAGATGCCTACTGCATACTTTAATTCTAAGACACGTGAGTTAGGTCTTCCTATCTGGAAAGATGAGGAGATGACCAAAGACATATACGATCTTATGGTATGTCACGAAATCGGTCACGCATTGTGGACTCCTCTGGATATGTTAGAGTCTGCCGCATTACGTAAAATCAATCACAGTTTTGTAAACATTATAGAAGATGCACGAATTGAACGTAAGGTTAAAAACAAATATGCTGGTACGATTGGTGTATTTAATCGTGGTTACAATAAATTGATTGACAAAGATTTCTTTGGTACTGCCGATAAAGATATTTCTACTCTTAATCTTATTGATCGAATTAACCTGTTCTTTAAAGGTAATTCTGATATTACTTTTTCTGAAGAAGAAAATGTTTGGGTTGATCGTGTTGCAAAAACCAAGACTCCTGATGATGTTCTTGATCTTTCAGAAGAGCTTTACAAGTGGATGGAAGAAAATGAATCTGAGACTGACAATCACAATAATGGTGAGGAAGGTGAGTCTGTAGATTCTGGTGAAGAGGGAGAAGGTTCTGCCTCTGGTGAAAAAAGTGAAGGAAATGAAAATGGAAATTCTGATAATAAGTCTTCTGATGATAAGTCTTCTGATGATGCCGAAGATGGTTCTGGCAACGGTTCCAGTGAAGAGGAAGAATTAGATGTGGGGTCTGACAAAACTGGTACTTCTGATGATGGTGATACTTCTGATGATGATGTCTCTATGGATGATAGCAGCGATATAAAAGATAGTTCTCCAGAAGGTGGAATAGATTCCTCTGGTAAAGGTTCTGTTCCTAAAGCTACTACTGATACTGCTTCTAAGGATGGTATGGATAAGTTACGTGACAAAGCTGCAAATGATCGCAGTTATGGTAATGTTCCTAAACTGCCTTTAGATAAAATTGTTGTTCCTTATTCTGCTCTATTAACAGAGTTTGGTTCTTACTATTCGCCTGAAAAAATACAGAAACCACTGTATTACAATTCGTGTCTAGAGGAAGTGGAGTCTTTAAAATCAGATTCTAAAAAGACAGTTTCTTACATGGTTAAAGAATTTGAGATGAAAAAAGCTGCTGATGCGTATGCTCGTGCCGCTGTTTCCAAAACGGGTTCGCTCGATATGGGTCGGTTACACACTTACAAATTTAACGATGATATTTTCAAGAAAGTGACCACGTTGCCTGGTGCTACTAACCACGGTATGGTTATGTGCCTTGATTGGTCTGGTTCCATGTGTGATAATCTTAAAGGTACACTTGCTCAGTTGTTTAACCTAATTTGGTTTTGCCGTCAGACACGTATTCCATTTGAAGTGTTTGCGTTTTCCGATTCCTATAATCGTAATCGCAGTTATGAAACTACTAATACTCAAGGTTTTAAGTATGGTGATATGAAATGTCGTGAGTTCAAAATGTTAAATTTCTTCTCAAGCAGTATGACTGTAAAAGAAGAATTAGAAATGATGGTCACTCTAACTATGTATCAGAATCGTTATATTCGAGGTCTTAATTATGATGTAATAGGTTATCCTTACGTGGCTCCTAGAAATCTTGAGTTAGGTGGGACTCCACTGAACGAAGCAATTATTGCAATGATGGATATCGTACCTAAATTTAAATCTGATACTGGTGTTCAGAAAGTTAATACGGTTTTCTTAACTGATGGTGCCGCTAATGGTCAGATGAGCATTTATGATTATGATTTTATAACAAATAAAGAACGTACAGACTGTGGTACGCACGTTGAAACCACTAAAGAGATCAATTCATGGCGTTTTAATGCAACTACGATTATCACTGATCCTGTTACTAATAAATCTGTTGAGTTAGAAGGCCGAAATATGACTACGACTCTTCTTAAAATGTTAAAGGCTCGAGTTTATGATATGAATATTGTCGGTTTCTTTATCGCAGGTTCTGGTAAATCTGGTCGAGTTGATAAGAACACTATTAAAAATGTTTGCAAGTTAGATGGTTATAATGATACGGATAAAATTATGGAACTTGTCAAGAAGATTAACAAAGAAAAGTTTCTGGCAGTAGATTCTGTTGGTTATGATGAGTATTACATCCTGCCTGGTGGCAACTCTCTTGAAGTCGAGAATGATGGTCTAGGTGATGAGTTGATCGGTGCCTCGAAAGCAAAACTCAAGTCTGCATTTGGGAAGTCTATGAAGTCCAAAATCGAAAGTCGAGTATTGTTAAACAAATTTGTAAAGTTGGTAGCATAATGCAAAAATTACTATCACGACCTGTGGCAAATATGTCACACTTTACAATAAAATACAAAAATCGGCGCCAACTATGCAGTTCACTGTTGACAAAAGGTGTTGAGTATGTTAGCTTGTAAATATGATAAGAAATCAAGACAGTTTTAAAATTGAAAAAGGAAAGTTATAATATGTATTTGTCTCCACGTAAAAAGTTGTTTGTAGATACCGCCTCCGATATGTTCGGCAACGGTTCGACAATCTCAAAATCAGAGAGTATCGAAGTCTCCAAAAAACTTGGTATACCAAAACCTACTTGGTTCTGGAAAGGATGTAAGGAAGGTTACAATCAGTTTTTACTTCCTAGTGAAAACGTCCCTGCTCCTGTAGTTTCTACTCCAGAGGCATCTGATGCAGTTTCGACTGTCAATCTGGTTGCAACTAATATGGAAAAACAGGATTTGGTTCCTGATCTGTTTGAAGGTTTTGTTCCTTGGGGCAACTTCTCTCTTATTGAGAAAGTTGTAAAGTCTGGAATGTTCTATCCTGTCTTTGTTACTGGTCTTTCTGGAAACGGTAAGACTCTGATGATCGAACAGATTCACGCAAAACTTAAAAAAGAATTGATCCGTATCAATATCACAATCGAAACTGATGAGGATGATCTTCTAGGAGGTTTCCGTTTGGTAAACGGTGAGACTAAGTTTGTTCCAGGCCCTGTTATTGAGGCGATGGAACGTGGTTGCACTTTGTTACTAGATGAGTGTGACCTTGGTTCAAACAAGTTACTTGCATTACAACCTGTCCTTGAAGGTAAAGGTGTTTTCCTCAAGAAGATCAATAAGTGGATTACCGCTAAGGATGGTTTCAATGTGATGGCAACTGCCAACACTAAAGGTAAAGGTTCAGAAGATGGACGTTTTATCGGAACCAACATTCTTAACGAAGCATTCCTTGAACGATTTGCAGTTACGATGGAACAGCCCTATGCAATTGCTTCTGTTGAAAAGAAGATCGTTATGGGTTCCATGAAAAAATACAATAAGGTTGATGCAGATTTTGCAACTAACTTGGTCACTTGGGCTGAAGTTATTCGCAAGACTTTCTTTGATGGCGGCGTAGATGAGGTTATATCTACTCGCCGACTTGACCACATTGTTAAAGCATATGCTATCTTTGGTGACAAGTTACAGTCTATCGAACTATGTGTTGCTCGTTTCGATGACGATACAAAGGCATCCTTTCTTGATCTCTATACTAAGATTGATGCTGGTATTAGTGTTGAAGAAGAAGAAGAAACTTCTAATCCATTACTTGATGGTATTGAAGAAGAACCTGCCTTCTAAAAAAAAAGTAAAGGAACTTGACAATTTCCACGAGTTCCTATACTATATAATAGTGGCCATGCCGTAAAGGGTGGCCACTATTAACATCTTGCTTATTAAGGAGATAAACAATGGTAAGAAATACACTTAGTCTAATCGACAACTTTAATCAACTAACCCCATACGCTGTAGGATTTGATCGAATGTTTGATCAACTCAATCGATACGCTGACAACAACGTAACGTCTACAGGGTTTCCACCATACAACATTCAAAAAGGCGGTGACTATAACTATACAATCGTTATGGCCCTTGCTGGATTCAGTAAGGACGATATCGAGGTGGAATTAGCCGATAGTACTTTATCGGTCAGATCAGACAAGAAAGATGATCCCAAAGATGAACATACTTTTCATCGTGGGATTTCTTATCGCAAGTTTAATCGAAAGTTTACTCTTGCAGAAGACATCGTAGTTAACGGTGCAAAACTAGAGAACGGTATGCTCACAATAGAACTAGAGCAGATTGTTCCAGAAGAAAAGAAACCTAAACTAATTGAAGTGAAATAGTTTCTTAAATAAAAGGGAAAAGGGACTTTACTTTTAGTCCCTTTTCCTATATTATGATAATATAATGAAGGAGATATTATGATACAAATATTTGATTTACCCCCTGGCGGTTTACAGGACGGAGCAGTGGCCCAAAAAGAAGATACAATTGAAAAAGATGAAGACCAAAATCGTTTTTCAACACCAACCCCAGAGGAACCAGCAGGAAGTAACGCTGGTGGTATGGCTATTAGTATGCGTCCTAAATTGGCAGTACATATTATGCGAGTTGAAATTCCATTAGATGTTATCGGTGAATTGAATTCCCATATCGATGATGAAATTATTCCTGCTCGCAAAGACCAATCTAACGAGTTAGTTGGTCAGATTAATCGTAATGAACGATCTGCACAATGGAATTTTCCTCACAACGATGATGGTGTGGGTGAGCAATTTTCAAGTGTTCTTTGTCGATTAGGTAAAGACTATGTTAAACACGCTATTGATATGAATGTAGAAACTGATATTCAAACTATGTGGACTATTCATAGTTATGAAGGTGACTATAACCCTATGCATGATCATGGTACAAGTACTCCTATGGGACTGTCCTGTATCCTCTATCTAAAGGTTCCACCACAGATTGAAGCACTTAACAATCCTGCTGAAAACTTTGCTGGACTTAATGGTGCAAATGGTGCAGTTGATGGATTCACATATTTGTGTTGGGGTTCAAATGGTATGCGAGATATTAATATGCTCCGTCCTATCACAGAAGAATATGTCAAACCAGAAGTTGGAACTTTAATTATGTTCCCTGCTTGGTTGCGACATGGTGTTATGCCTTTCTTTGGAGAAGGTGAACGTAGGACATTTTCTGCTAATCTAAATGTGACTCCTACTAAATGAAAAATTTGAAGATTGACTACAAGTACAATGAGGACATTGCTCTTAAAGAGTTATGCGATTATATCGACTCCACTTATGATGAACACTATAGTAAGAACAAGTTTCAAGCTACAGAGTTCATTATAGATGGTGGCCACGGTGAAGGGTTTTGTATCGGGAACATATTAAAGTATGCACAACGGTATGGAAAAAAGAATGGTAAGTCTAGAAGTGACTTGCTAAAAGTAATACATTATGGTATTATAGCACTACATATTAATTCTATGGAGAACAGTGAATATGAAACTAAGTAACGAAACTAAAGAGATTTTGAAAAACTTCTCAACCATCAATCAAAATTTGGTAATTAAAGAAGGTAGTAAAATTTCTACCATGTCTGCAATGAAAAACATTATTGCAAACGCCTCAGTAACAGAGAAATTTCCTCAAGAATTTGCGATCTATGATCTCAATGAATTTCTTGCTGTTATTTCTTTATTTGATAAACCAGAATTAGATTTCAAAGATGACTTTGTAATAATTACAGGAGAGGGTTCTAAAGATAAAGTGACCTATTGGTACTCTGATCCTTCAGTTGTAACGACTCCTCAAAAAGAAATTACAATGCCTTCTGTAGAAGTTTCTTATAAATTATCAAGTTCTACTCTTTCAGAAGTACAGAGAGCAGCTTCTGTTATTGGAGCTCCTGATATGTTACTTGAAAACGGCAATTTAAAAGTTACCGATAAGAAAAATGGTACTGCTAATGATTATGAGACACCTCTTGATATTGATAAAAATGATTCAAAGTATAAGTTTTGGTTTAAGGTTGAGAATCTTAAAATTATTTCTGGAACGTATGATGTAGAAATGTCAGAGAAAAAAATTAGTCGATTTAAGAATACATCTGTTGATGTTGAATACTTCATTGCTCTAGAACCTGAGTCTTCTTATACTGCTAATGTTTAATTGGAATTTATATTATGGAAACTTTTTTATGGGTCGAACAATATCGGCCTCAGGACATCGAGTCATGCGTACTTCCTAAAACTCTAAAAGACTCCTTGCAATCTTTTGTTGATGAGGAGATGTTACCCAATCTGATTTTCTCAGGTGCTCCAGGCGTAGGTAAAACTACTGCTGCCCGAGCAATGGTAGATCAGATTGGTGCAACTTATATGATGATTAACGGTTCTGAGGAGTCAGGTATTGATGTACTTAGAACCAAAATCAAAAACTTTGCATCTACTGTATCTCTTGAAGGTGGTAAAAAATATCTAATTCTTGATGAAGCAGATTATATTAATCCACAGTCAACACAACCAGCTTTACGTGGTCTTATTGAAGAATTCCATAATAACTGTGGATTTATTTTAACCTGTAATTACAAGAATCGTATTATCCCAGCATTACAGTCTCGTTGTAGTGTGATCGATTTTATAATTCCAAATTCTGAGAAGGTAAAACTTGCTCAACAATTTTTTGATCGTACAATCACGATTTTAGATGAACAGCAAGTAGACTATGATAAGCGTGTTGTTGCAGAAGTTATTAATAATCACTTTCCTGATTGGAGGCGTGTATTAAACGAACTTCAACGGTATTCTGTTTCTGGTAATATTGATGCTGGAATATTGGTTAATATATCTGAGATAAATATAAAAGAATTGATGGTTGCAATGAAAAATAAGGAGTTCACCAATGTTCGCAGATGGGTTGTTGACAATTTGGATAATGATCCTGTACGTATCTTTCGGACTATTTATGATAACTTGTACGATTGCATGGATGGCAGTAGTATACCTCACGCTGTGGTTATACTTGGCGAGTATCAATATAAGTCAGCGTTTGTTGCAGATCAAGAGATCAATATGTTAGCTTGTCTAACAGAAATTATGGCGAGAGGTCAATTCAAGTGATAGAAATATATGATGATATATTGGAACCACATATAGCTGAGTTGATATCAGCAGAGATGAAAAATGTTAGATGGAGTTACTATTATACCTCAACTAAACAAGTTCCTGGCTATCATTGGCATCTCTTTTGTGGTAAGGATGAAGAAGAAGTTAGACAAAACGGTTATGAATTGTTTTTATCTATTTGGGAAGCTGCAAAACATAAGATTGATGCAGAACAAAAATTTTCCATAGAGGGGTGGAAAAGACTCTATGCAAATGCTCATACTTTTGGAGTAGAACCAAATATACATTCAGATGATGGTGACTTCACTATGATTTATTATCCTCAATTAGATTGGGATATAAAGTATGGTGGTGGTACATTTATCTATAAAGAAGATGGAGTTACGGTTGATACTGTTGCAGAATATAGAGGCAATCGTCTTTTAGTATTTGATGCATACCTTCCCCATCAAGCTCAGCCTGTTGCTAAAAATTGTTTAGAATTAAGAACATGTATAGTATTTAAATTGTTTATCAGTGGAGCAAATAGTGCCAGACTCGACTTCTATAAAGATTGATTTTCTTAAATCTATAGGTTCTGATAGAGTAAAACATTCTGGAAGAACTTTACTAGAGCATCTTATAGGCACAAGTGAAAAATTAAAAGAGTTAGGTGTTCCAGAATATTTACAAGATGCTGGTCTTTTTCACTCTGTCTATGGTACTGCTTATTTTATGCCACAAGGTGGTTTGGTAGATGATAGACAAGTAGTTAAAGATTTAATTGGAGAACAGGCAGAAGAGGTTGCATACTGGTTTTGTATGTTAGATAAACCAAGATTGCAAAAAATTTATAAAATGGAACCTTTACAATTACGTAATGATTTGGTAAAGTTAGATCATGCTAATCGTGAAGATCAGCAGATTGTTAATATGATGAGTTGGGGAGAAGCTTATGACTTATGAGTTAAAAGACTATCTAAATGCGATAAATCACAGTAAAGAATCTCTTCTTGATTCTGAGGATGAACAGTGGGAAAAGAAATATTCGCCATTTATTGTTAATAAGTGTCTAGCTCCATTCCCAGACACAATCCAATTAGTTAATGAAATTAACCAATACCACCACTTAGATAAAAAACTCCAGTTTGATTTTTTAATAAATAGCATTAGGCCAAGAAAAAGATATACACCTTGGATGAAGGCGAAGAAATTAAAGAATCTAGAGTATGTTAAAGAGTTTTATGGATATAATAATGAAAAGGCCAAGTCGGCTCTTGATATACTAAGTGATGAACAAATTTCCGCTATAAAAAATAAATTAAATAAGGGTGGAAGAAATAATGGAAGATTTTAATTGGACACAGGAGCAGATGTTAGAAGTTGGTCTAAAAGAACCAGACGATTTTCTAAAGGTTCGAGAGACACTATCTCGAATTGGCGTTGCTTCAAGAAAAGAAAGAAAATTATATCAATCCTGTCATATATTACATAAACAGGGTAGGTACTTTATTGTGCATTTTAAAGAGTTATTTGCATTGGATGGTAAAGAAACTAACCTATCAGAGAATGATGTTGCACGTAGAAATACAATTGCTAACCTTCTAT
>Ga0308012_10000509_pt1 | contig 23267 bp, 20 predicted proteins | sample Neamet179_FD_203133 | JGI IMG/M metagenome (GOLD analysis project Ga0308012, IMG submission 203133) | Marine microbial communities from water near the shore, Antarctic Ocean - #179 | ecosystem: Environmental > Aquatic > Marine > Unclassified | place: Southern Ocean | collected 2014-07-25 | reverse complement strand
GTACTTGCAGATACGGGTAGTATTGGAGGAAGTCATTCCCATGAGTTTCATGTTCTTGCAGAGTCTGGGGAAGATGCGATTGTATTTTCAAGTGAGGGTGACTATGCCGCCAATATAGAAAAAGCTGCAGCGCTGGCACCAGAGGGAGCGGCCCCTAGCCCGCAATTAGAATTGACTGAAATTGCAACACCGGGTGTCCATACTATTGCTGATCTCTGCCAGTTTTTAGATGTTGAGCCTGCAGAGACTTTAAAGTCTCTGATTATAAGTGCCGAAGATGACTCGGGTAAGACTCAGCTCTATGGATTAATGCTTCGTGGTGATCACGAACTCAATGAAGTCAAGGCTCAAGAGGTTTTAGGACTTACATCAAAGATTAGTTTCGCCACTGAAAAACAAATTAAAGAAGCTCTCAAATGCTCTCCGGGATCGATCGGGCCGACTAATCTCGGTTTGCCTTTAGTCGTCGATTCTAGCGCGGCAGTCCTCAGTGACTTTGCATGCGGCGCGAACCATGACGGTTACCATTTTACCGGCGCCAACTGGCAGCGAGATACTGGTGACTATATGGTTGCTGATATTCGCAATGTTGTAGCTGGCGATGCAAGCCCCGATGGTAGAGGTATTTTAGAAATAAAGCGCGGCATCGAAGTGGGCCACATATTCCAGTTAGGTACAAAATATAGTGAAGCGATGAATGCTACCGTTCTGGATGAAAATGGTAAGCAGCAATTTATGAGTATGGGCTGTTACGGTATTGGTGTCAGCCGTATCGTGGCTGCGGCTATTGAACAAAATAACGATGAAAACGGTATTATCTGGCCTGAGTCTATCGCCCCATTTCAGGTGGCGATTGTGCCAATCAATATGCACAAGTCAGATTCTGTCAAACAAACCTGTGAGACTCTTTATACCCAACTAACTGAATCAGGTTACGAAGTGCTCTTTATGGATGAAGCTAAGGCTAGGCTTGGTGGTATGCTTGCAGATGTAGAACTCATCGGCATTCCGCATCGAATCGTCGTCGGTGATAGAGGATTAGAGGCAGGAACTTTGGAATATCGGCATCGTAGAGACTCTGAGAATCAACATATTGCCCTGAACGATATCGTTAACTTCATAAAGGAACATGCATTTAAAAATAGCTAAATGCACAAGGCACAATAAATATGCTCAATACGATCACTCCAACAGATCTTCGCCGATTGATTCGCAGAAACAAGCACGATGGCGTGACTTCCGGTCTTTGCCAAGGTTACGTGCAATGTAATCTGGTGATATTGCCTCAAGCCTGGGCTGAGCAATTTATGCTCTTTTGCCGTGCCAATCCAAAACCATGCCCGCTTATCGCTATATCTAAGGTTGGCGACCCTCATATCGCTGAACTAGGACAGGATCTTGATATTCGGACCGATATTTCGGGCTATAGACTGTTCGAAGATGGCCAATTGACCGGCGAAATGTCTGATATTTCATCTCTATGGAACGATGATTTGGTTTCTTTTTTAATAGGCTGTTCATTCTCCTTTGAAGAAGCTCTTATCGCTGAAGGGCTGGACGTACGAAATGTTAGCGAACAGCGTAATGTTCCCATGTATCGAACCAATATTGACTGCACCCCAGCTGGACCCTTTAAAGGAAAAATGGTGGTTAGTATGCGTCCGTTCAATGACACAGATACAAAAGAAGCCGTTAAGATAACCGGCCGATTCCCGTCAGTTCATGGCGCTCCGGTCCATATTGGCGATCCGAAGATTATAGGAATAAACGACATTAACCAGCCTGACTATGGGGATGCTGTGACAATCAATAATGATGAGCAACCTATTTTCTGGGCCTGCGGCGTAACGCCGCAGGTTGCACTAGAGCAAGCAAAACCACCTTTTTGCATCACTCACAGTCCAGGCTGCATGCTAGTTACAGACCTACTTAACAGTTCTTTTGAACAGCACTAGTTGATTAAGCCCAGATTTTAGTTAGGATACCCTTATGTCTCTATTGTTAAATTGTGATCTAGGTGAAAGTACCCACCCTGATGTTATGGATGTCGATGCTCTGGTAATGCCACACATTGATCAAGCGAATATCGCTTGCGGTCTCCACGCGGGAAACGCCAAGATGATGCGGGCGACGCTAAGGCTAGCCAAAGAAAATGGTGTTTTAGTTGGCGCCCACCCTAGCTATCCGGATAGAGAGGGCTTCGGCAGAACATCAATGTCGCTGCCCAACGAAGAATTGATCGAATTAGTACAGTCACAAATCGCGGCGTTAGCCGAGATAGCGCTCGAGGTTGGCATTACTCTATCTTACGTGAAACCTCACGGTGCGCTGTACAACGACATGATGGCGAATGGGCATATTCGTAGTGCTGTAATGCAGGCTATTAGCTCATCCCCCCTGCCCTTAGCATTTATGTTACAAGCTACTCCGGAGGCTGATACTCACCGCCAAGAAGCTGACGCTTTTAATTTAGACGTTATCTTTGAGGCATTTGCCGATCGCTGCTATGCCGATAATGGTTCATTGCTAAGCAGAAAGTTACCTGGAGCCGTTCACAATCGGGAAAAAATGTTAGCCCAAATTATGCAACTCAATAATACTGGTACCATCACCACTATCAGTGGTCTTAGACTATCCCTTCAAGCGGATTCAATTTGCGTCCATGGGGATAATGCAGAGGGTGTGGCGGCCATACAAGAAGTTCGCCAGTTACTGCAATGATGGGCGCCCAGTGATAAATCAAGCCATTACGATATCAGTCGCCGGAGAAAATGCTCTCATAGTGTATTTTTCCGATAAAGTTGACACTCAAGTGGCAGCGCGTATAAAAACCTGTTCGTCTGCTATTCGTCTCGCGTTAGGCCTCCATCTTATCGACTTAATACCCTCTTATGGATCTATATTAGTGATCTATGACAGCCTCCTTACCGATCACTTTGCGGTATCTAAGGCTATTCATACTGTTGCAGGCGCAAGTTCTATTCAAGCTAGTGCATTATCAGCCAGTCATGATGGCAAGCTAATAACGCTTCCTGTTTATTACAGTCTGGAATCGGGGCCTGATTTAAAGTCCTTAGCGGAAAATGCGGGCTTATCAATTGATCAGGTAATAGAAATACACCAGGCTATTGAATACCGCGTTTATGCCATTGGGTTCGCACCTGGTTTTGCCTATCTTGGCGAGGTCGACGAACGTATAGCGGCACCAAGACTGGCAACTCCAAGGCTTAAGGTGCCCCGTGGCGCCGTAGCCATCGCCGACCGTCAAACTGCAGTTTATCCTGCTGAGTCTCCTGGAGGATGGAACCTAGTTGGACTTTGCCCAACACCTATGTTCGATGCAAAGGCAGACCCAATAATGCCGGTATCTACGGGAGATAGGGTTGTTTTTAAGGCCATCGGCAAACAAGAATTTATTGATCTTGGTGGCACATTGGATACTCTCGGAGACCTCAAATGAGCGGGTTAAGAGTTGTTCAATCAGGCGTTCACAGCTTAATTCAAGATGAAGGTCGCTTTGGCAGTCATCATATTGGTCTTACCGTCGGAGGCCCTTTAGATCGTCACTCTTTTCGCTGGGCCAATAAACTGTGCTCAAACCCTATTAATACACCAGTAATTGAGGTGACCATAGGCGGTTTGGTCTTAGAGTCCACGGTTGATACCTATTTTGCGGTCACTGGCGCTCTAGTTGACCTTAGCATTAATAAAGTTCCCGTAGATTGTTGGGCGGTTAATCGAATTAAATCTGGTGATCGCATTGAATTGGGCTACGCCAAGATAGGCATACGATGCTACCTAGCGGTGGCTGGTGGGTTTGACATAGAGACTACCTTTGGTAGCTGTTCCACTGTCACTAGGGAATCAGTGGGTGGTTTGGCCGGTGACGGCTCGCCCTTAAGCAACGGCGACCTGATACCCTGTGGCGAAACCCTAGTGCATCCTCCGTTCTTTTCGCCTGTTCAAGCACAACCGCATCACCTGACAACGGCACCGGAATCGACTCGCCTCAGGGTGTTGCTAGGTTATCAACAGGATTGCTTTACAGAACAGCAGAAAAAACAGTTTTTCCACGGACAATACCGTATTTCGGAGCGTAACGATCGAATGGGTTTTAGACTACTGGGTCCGGAGATCAAACCCTCTATCGGTGGCATTCTGTCTGAAGGTATATGCCAAGGTGCAATTCAAGTTCCTCCGGATGGGCAGCCAATTGTCCTCCTCAATGACCGACAAACTATTGGTGGATACCCGAAAATAGGCTCGGTGCTTTCTTTAGATTTGGACAAGCTAGCGCAACTTGGCCCAGAATCCATTGTCTATTTTGAAGAGATAAGTATCGAGCAGGCTCATAATCTAAGGCATCTTGCTGAGATTAAATTCCAATACAGTGAGGCCAGTATTGATTTACCCTCTCTCTCCACAGAAATAGAAGCCCTGCTAGTGGCTAGTAATCCTCGTGGCATGAAGACAGTGTCATCAGCCATAGACAGTGGATCATATTTGAGAGCCGCACAACTTATTAATCAAGCCCACGGTACAATCCTTATTGGCACTGGCTTTCCAGTGAATGGAAGCTTTGAAACTGATGGCCCGGTGGGTGCAATCGCTTTGTACCGAGCAATCGAAGCCATTGGTGGAGCGCCTGTTTTGGTCTGCGAGGCACCCCTATGCACCTTACTAAGTACAGACTTCAATACTCATGAGATCAAAATAGGTGAGGACGGGGGAAAACAAGCTCAGGAAGCCATCAGTGAGCATCAACCAGCCTTGATTATTTCAATTGAGCGTCCAGGTCAGTCTAGCGATGGTCGCTACTACAACATGCGTGGTATAGATATTTCAGAGCACTGTGCCGACTATGATAGCTTTATATCTTTATCCGTCTGCCCCACTATCGCCATTGGCGATGGAGGCAACGAGATAGGCATGGGAAATATTGCTGAGGCTCTCGAGCAACTTGATATTCGCGCAGCGAGCACGGGTTGCGATGAGCTTCTCCTTGCGGACATCTCCAACTGGGCCGCTCATGGCTTAGTGGCGCTACTATCTGTCATCAGCAATCAAGATATGCTCGCCGACTGGGACAATAAAGCAGTACTTCAGATGTTATCTGAGGGTGGCAGTGTGGATGGTGTTACGGGTGAAAATACCCTAACAGAAGACGGAGTTCACTCAGATGTCAGCCAGAAGCTGGTAGGCACTCTAAGAAAGTTATCAGGGTTTTAGTACCACACCAGATATTTTCACTTGAAATGCCTATCAACTTAGAGATTTTCCTGTAATTGAATCCAAATACGTCATTTTAAAATCAATTAGCTTTGTCTAAAACGCCACTAGCTGATACTATTTTTTGCTAGGAATAAGTAAAGACAATTAGTCCCACGCTATTTTTAACTTATACAAAAGTAAGGTCTATCAATGAGTATTGTTTTTCTAAATGGTTCATACATGCCAATGTCAGAGGCTAAGATTTCGCCCCTAGATCGTGGTTTTCTTTTCGGTGACGGCATTTATGAGGTTATCCCCTCTTATCAAGGCAACTTATTAGGTTTTGGTCCCCATATCGACCGCATGAACGATGGGTTTAAAGGCATTGGTTTGAATGTTGACTGGTCGCACCAGCAATGGAAAATACTCTGTGAGGACCTAGCTAGTAAAAATGGTAATAGTAATTTAGGTATTTACCTGCAGGTTAGCCGAGGTGCTGATACTAAACGCTACCATGCCTTCCCAGAGAATGTTGAGCCTACAGTCTTCGGATTTACCTTTAAAATTCCTGAGCCGCCAATAGCAGACAAAGCAATCGCCAAAGGATACAAAGTATCAACTGCAGAAGACCTGCGATGGCAGCGCTGCCAAATTAAGTCCACTGCGCTGCTGGGTAATGTCCTGCATTTTCAGCAAGGATACGAGCAAGGTCATGATGAAACGTTGTTGTTCAATGCCAACAATGAACTCACTGAAGCCAGCTCATGTAATGCTTTTATAGTGAAAGATGGCACACTGATCACGCCACCCCTGGATAATCAGCTATTACCAGGTATTACTCGCTATATGCTGCTGGATATTCTTCGTAAAGATGGGACAATTCCGGTTGAAGAACGAGCCATCACTAAACAAGAGGTGCTTGACGCCGACGAAGTCTGGATTAGCAGCTCCACAAAAGAGGTGGGTGCAGTCATCCAGGTGGATGGAAGTCCCGTTGGAGACGGTAAGGTCGGTAATGTTTGGCTGGCCGCTCAAAGGCTTTTCTCCGCTCACAAGTTCAATTACTAGCGGTATCCACTATTATGTCAAGACCTACGGTTGCTGTTGTTGACTTAAACGCTCTAAGGACCAATTTCGCCCTAGCGCAATCATTGGCACCAGAAGCCAACGCTATTCCCATGGTTAAAGCTAATGCTTACGGGCATGGCATGATCGAGGTAAGTCGTGCGTTATCAGAGTCTGCGCCAGCATTTGGCGTAGCGTCGATTGACGAAGCGTTGATGCTTCGAGAGGCCGGTATCGAACAGCCTATCTTATTACTTGAAGGCACTTTCTCTTGCGATGAAGTTGAGATCGCAGCCGACAATAATTTCATGCTAATGGTCGAAAATCTCGCGCAAAAAGATGCCATTGTAAATACATCAATCTCCCAGCCGATAACTGTTTGGCTGGGCATAGACACTGGCATGCACCGCCTTGGCTTTCAAGCTAAAGAAGCTGCCCAAGCCTATCACGCACTAAAAAATAGCGACAATGTTACCCAGCCCATTATCGCGGCCTCGCACTTCGCTTGTGCTGATGATATGGGCAGTAGCGCAACGGAAGCACAACTGGCTATTTTTGATCAATGGATAGAATCTCAGACCTTAGTAAGCGGCGATATTATTAAACAATCTCTTGCCAATTCGGCTGCTATTTTAGCTTGGCCGAAAACTCATCGTGACTGGCAAAGACCTGGCTATATGCTCTATGGGAACTCACCATTCTCAGAAGACCAAGACAACGCCGACAAACTTATACCTGTTATGTCCCTGCAGTCAGCGGTGATATCCATTCGTTGTATTCCATCCGGTGAGTCCGTCGGTTACACCGCCAACTGGACGGCAAAACGAGACTCAACCATAGCTACGATTACTGTTGGCTATGGCGATGGCTATCCGCGTCAAGCGCCCAATGGAACGCCCGTTCTTATTAATGGAGTGCGCTGCCCTTTAGTAGGAAGAGTCTCAATGGACATGATTACAGTCGACGTCACTGATTTGGACCTTGTATCTATCGGAGACAAAGTCGTACTTTGGGGGCCTGAACTTCCGGTTAACGAAATTGCTCGCCACTGCGACACAATCGGTTATGAGTTACTCACACGGATGCCCTCGCGCGTGCCGCGAATTTATATTAACTAGCTGTTAATCTGAACTGCAGTTTCCGACTTAACATCTTGAATAACGACGTATGTATGGGTTTGGCTTATATCACTAATTGAGGCAAGTTTCTCGCCTAAAAAGCGCTGATAATGTTGCATATCCGCCACTCGTATTTTAATTAAATAATCAAAACCTCCAGCCACCATCTGGCACTCTTGGACCTCTGGGAGGTCAATCATCTGTTGATTAAAACGCTTAAATGCATCCGTCGTTGAACTCACTAACTGAATCTCGATATAAGCACAGAGTGCCGCATTAGCCTTTACCGGATCAAGCAGTGCCACATAGTTGGTAATAAACCCCTCTTTCTCCAATCGTTTAACCCGCTCCAGGCAAGGTGTAGGGGTGAGGTTAACCTCGCGAGCCAAGTCTACATTGGCAATACGGCCGTTTTTTTGCAGACTGTTGAGAATTCTGCGGTCTGTGCGATCTAAATCTGCCACTGTTTTCATAGATTCACCCTTTAATATCTAAATATCGTCAAAGCATAATAATCTATAAATTTAATAATTACAGTATAATTAACTACAAATTGTCTAACTATGGAGACAAATACTAATGTAAATACCTGACAATGCCATATATTCAACAACAAGATCGTTAAGGTAAAAAATGAATCAAATAGCAATGCGCAAAAAAGTTCGTCGTGCAACACACCAGGATGAGCATCAGGCTGTCACCCAGCTCCTCCATGCCAACCCGCTATCAATTAAAGCTCGCGACACAATTCTCCAGGACGCACGACACCTTGTGACGAACTGCCGTGCCGATAAAAACAGTAGCGGCACGCTAGATGCGTTCTTACTGGAATTTGGCCTTTCCAACGCGGAAGGCGTTGCACTGATGTGTTTGGCCGAAGCGCTATTGCGTGTTCCCGATACCCTGACCGCCGACCGGCTAATCGCGGAAAAAATCCAAGCGGGTAATTGGAGCCTGCATCGAGGCCAATCTGAGTCTCTATTTGTCAATGCTTCAACCTGGGGTCTTATGCTGACCGGTCAGCTGGTAAGCCTAGATAGAGAAATTACCCAAGATACGGACCACTGGGTGAAACGTCTTACTGCCACTATGGGCGAACCGGTAATACGTGCCGCAGTAATGCAAGCTATGAAAATCATGGGGGGCCAATATGTCCTCGGCCGCACCATTACCGAGGGTCTAAAGCGCGGCACAAAACACAATGACCCCCAGACAAGATTCTCCTTCGATATGCTGGGTGAAGGTGCCCGCACCGAAGCAGATGCTGCACAGTATTTAAAGGCCTATGGCGACGCCATAGATGAAATTGGTAAAACCAGCAACAGAGAAACGAATGTCTACAGCGCTAACGGCATTTCGGTGAAACTCAGCGCCATACATCCTCGATATTATTTTTCTCAGCACCAAGCCGTGATGAGCGAATTATTACCACGCATCAAGCAGCTGTGCCTGCAGGCTAAGAAATACAACATTGGTTTATCCATTGACGCAGAAGAAGCCTACCGCCTGGATATCTCCCTAGATATCTTCGAAGCTCTGGCTAAGGACAACGAACTTGGTGACTGGCAAGGTCTGGGCTTTGTTCTGCAGGCCTATCAAAAGCGCGCTCCAGATACTGCTAAATGGTTAATCGGCCTAGCCAAAGAAACTGACCGTCGCATCATGGTGCGGCTGGTAAAAGGCGCCTACTGGGATGCCGAAATCAAACATGCTCAGGAACTGGGACTGGCGAGTTATCCCGTATTTACCCGTAAAGCCAATACTGATCTTTGTTACCAACATTGCGCCGGTATTTTGCTGGACGCTGAAGAAAATATTTACCCACAGTTTGCGACTCATAACGCCTATACCGCCACCATGATTTTAAAACTAGCCGGTGAGCGCGAGTTTGAGTTTCAACGTCTCCATGGCATGGGCCATATTCTTTACGCCCAATTAAAAACCCAAATCAAAATGACTGCCATGCCAATCCCACTGGCAGTGCGTGTTTATGCTCCTATTGGCAATCATAAAGACCTACTGCCCTATTTGGTTCGCCGACTTTTAGAAAATGGGGCCAACAGTTCATTTGTAAATCGCTTTTTAGATCATCAAACACCCGTAGAAGAATTGCTCAAAGATACCAGAGATCAGGTCACTAGCTCATTTCCCTATCAGCATAAAATGATTGCTATACCAGATGAGATGTTTACCGTTGGTGGTGAGGAGCGTAAAAATGCGGTGGGAATAGATTTAGATTCGCCTTTAGAAACTGAGGCCCTGCTAAGCACCATAAAACAAACTGCAGAATTGCTCTCCCACCCAATTATCGATGGCCGAGATATCCAATGTGAACTACAACCTGCCTACAACCCAGCAAACCAAAAGCAGCTGATTGGTCATTACTCTAAAGCCGGTGAAATTAGTATTTTAACGGCGCTGGAATCATCTCATGCTGCCCAGCCAACCTGGAATACACTGGGCCACCAGATACGTGCCGATATTCTAGGTAGAGTAGCAGATCTTATGGAAAGAGACTGTGCAGAATTGATGGGGGTCGTTGCCTTAGAAGCAGGCAGAACATTGGGGGATGGCATTTCAGAAGTACGCGAGGCCGTCGACTTCTGTAGATACTATGCTCTGCAAGCTCGATCATTAGCCGCGCAAGGCCTGCAAGGTCAGGGCGTATTCCTATGTATTAGCCCGTGGAACTTCCCGCTGGCAATCTTTGTCGGCCAAATCGCAGCGGCACTCGCTGCAGGTAACACTGTTATTGCTAAACCGGCCGCACAAACACCCGCCATTGCAGCCTGCGCTATACGACTATTCCACAAAGCAGGTGTGCCAGGCCCCGCCTTACAGCTGCTGCTTGGTAGTGGCGCACAAATAGGTAAACTATTAGTTGGCGACAGCCGTATTGCCGGCATTGCCTTTACCGGCTCAACCGGTACAGCCCAAAGTATAAACCAGCAACTCGCCGCTCGCCCCGGCGGGCCAATAAATTTTATCGCCGAAACCGGTGGCCAGAACTGCATGGTGGTAGATTCTACCGCCCTGCCAGAACAGGTTGTTGATGATGTTATCTCATCCGCCTTCCAAAGCGCGGGCCAGCGATGCTCAGCTTTGCGGGTACTCTTTATCCAGTCGGATATCGCCGATAACACCTTAAAAATGCTTGCAGGTGCCATGGCCTCAATGAAGGCGGGCGACCCAAGGTTATTATCCAGTGACCTTGGCCCAGTAATTGATGGCGCCGCTCAAGCAGAACTGCAGACTCATATAGATCGTATGAATGCAGAGGCAACATTTATCGCCAAAGTAGAGCTTGAAGAGCAGTGCGTTAATGGCAGCTACATTGCACCTCACGTGTTTGAAATTAACTCGTTGGATCAACTCAATGAAGAAGTATTTGGCCCGATACTCCATGTGATTCGTTATTCATCGGAACAGCTAGGTTCTGTAATACAGCAAATCAATGATACCGGCTATGGTCTCACGCTTGGTATTCACAGCAGAATTGAAGCCTTTGCCGAAACTGTATTTCGCAACACCATCGCCGGCAACACTTATATCAACCGTAATATGGTTGGTGCCGTGGTCGGGGTAAATCCATTTGGAGGACGGGGATTATCCGGCACAGGGCCTAAAGCTGGCGGGCCTAATTATTTGATGCGTTTTTCTAGGGAAACTACGCAGGTCGACAATGAAAGATCCTTTCCAATTGATTTGGAGGATACCAAAATAGTAAATTCAAACTCTGTAGTTAAGGCGGTTAAGGCCATGCCAAACTGGCAGGCACGGTCGATAGATGGCCGCTTGGCTATTTTGCAAGCAGCAATTACTAGAAAATCTACGGCTGAATTCTTACCCATACTTAAAACCATTGCACGAGGAAAACTAGCCAACCCAATACAGTTGCTGGGGCCAACAGGTGAAGACAATCGACTGTCCCTGCATGGTCGAGGGGTAATGGTATTGGTGGTTTTAGAGTCCGATTTAATTGCCGAAGCTGAGAAACAAATTGCCAGCGCATTGCTTTGTGGGTGCCCGGTGATTGTTACAGTAGACAGAACACATATAAACCAGTTAGAGGCCATTAGAACGGGCTACCAGAGAGCCGGCCTAGCCAAACAACTACTACAGATAGAGGTACTAGGAACACTTACAGGGCTGATCCAAAACAACAGTATTGAAGGGATCATGGCTAACTGTAAGAATGCCGATAGCACGCCGCTACGACAGGCAGCGGCAAAGAGAACGGGCAGTATTATTCCTTTAATTGAGTGGCCAAGAGATAATGAAGGTTATAACTACCACTGGTTGCTATGGTTTTTAAGCGAGCGCACACGCACGGAAAACTTAGTCGCGCGAGGCGGCAATACGCAGTTATTTAACCTGACCGAATAAAGTTATTAGAAATGCCACTCTGTGCGACCAGCAAAGCTATCGCCATTATTCGTGAAGCGAACGAATCGCGGTTCAACGCGATAAAAGAAACTCTTACCAAAAGCCGCTCCAATGCGTTGTTCCTGGTCGCCTTGAGGGCTGTCGATTAGGCCTTTAATTTCTGGAAATCGAGCAAAGTATAGGTTTTCGACATAAGGCTTTTGCTCGTCAGACACAACGCTAATGGCCCCACTCATCTGCGCGCCACAAATTGATTGCCAATTACCAGTGTAATCTGAGTAGATTGAGGCTGAAACCACGCCATCATGAGGCAAGCTCTTAATATGACGACTATTAGGGGACGAAAGAAAATATAGGGCAAATGGGCTAATGGTGGTATCTGCCGCATAAAGTACGGGCGCACTCCAAGCCCCTTTCTCATCATTAGTTGCAATGGTTAAAACCGATTCATCCTGTAAAAACTGGTATAGCTTACTGAAATCTTTAGACATTGCCCTGCCAGCGCTCAAGACTTTCCGTCTCAATATCAAATAGGTCTAAGATTCTGGCTACCGAATGATTAATAATATCATCTACGGTTTTAGGCATCGAGTAAAAGGCCGGCGATGGCGGACAGATAATAGCGCCAAGTTGGCTGGCCTTTAACATCAACTCACAATGCCCTGAGTGTAGGGGTGACTCTCTGGGCATAATCACTAACCGACGGCGCTCTTTTAGCACCACATCTGCCGCTCGAATAATTAGGTTGTCAGCATAAGAGCTCGCAATGCCAGACAAAGTTTTCATCGAGCATGGCACCACCACCATACCGGCGGTTTTAAACGAACCACTCGCAATACTGGCTCCTATATTTTTATTGTTATGGACCACATCGGCCAAGGCCTCAACATCCTCCGCCTTCCAATCAGTCTCGATGCCCACATTCATGCGCGCGGCTTGGCTCATAATTAAATGAGTTTCAATCTCAGGATTATTAGCCAACATCTCAAGCATTCTTATCCCATAGATCACACCACTTGATCCAGACATACCGACAATCAAACGCACCATTCTAGGAATCCTCTACATTCATCTTAGGGCTTAGTTTGCCCTGTTTAACATACATTTGGTACCCCCCCCGCATCGACTGACTACCAAACATTCCTGTAAAAAAAGAACTTTTCAAGTTAGATCTCTTACCCTTTTGCAGGATTACTTGGCACTCTAGAATAGTGCTCATGGCACAACAATAATACCCTTATTAGGGTTTATTTTGCCAACAACCATCTGATCATAGATGCCGTTAAAGGCCTCGAACCCTAACGTTTCCTCGACTTGCATCCAAGACAAACTTTCTTGTATCCGTGCCGACATAAATGCAATAGTGCGTGCGTTATACCCTTCCTGACCCCAATCAGCCATACGCTTCTGGATGTGTGATGGAGCAAAGAAAAAGGACGTCCTCTCTCTGATCATCTGTGTTGCCAGAGGATCATTGTCAGATAGAGTATCCCAATGAGTCATACCGACACTTATGCAATTGAGCATGTTCTCTCCCAATGCACCGTGCACAGCGCCCAAAACGGCACGATTACCCGCCATATCAACCATAACACTCGCTACAGCGGTATCTAGATTAGCCAGCTCGTCATAGCAGGTAACCTGATCATAACAACCCAAGCTCTCAACAAAGGTCCGGTTACTTTTCGAAGTCAAACCGACAACTTTTGGCGAACCCTCTTCTTTGGCCAAACCCTGAGCCAAGCCAATCGCTGTTTTGCTAGATGCGCTAACGATAATAACCTGACTTGCACCGTGATATTCAGCATCCTGAAGCGCATCACATAGGCAAAATGAAGTGACATGTAAAGGGAACAAAATCGAACGAATATTATCCAAGGCACCGTCATAGTCAGCTTCCGCAGATATTCGTTGATAATTATTGTACACCGCAGGAAGATCGGCACGATGCAATGCGCCATCTACAAAACGCTGCGGAGAAACCCGTGTCGGCGACAATACTAAAAAATCTGATGGAGGATAATAGCCATAAAGGCGCTCCCCCACGTCTAAACCTTTTGCATTTGAAGCAATGACATCAGCGAAGCCCCAGACCGGCAGACAACCCCAATCACCACTATCATTATCCGCCGCTGGGAAAAACTTCCAGTAACCAATGGTATCTCCCGCCGCGCCATAGGTGATGTTGTTAGCGGTAAAGGCAAACCGCTCAATCCGCACCAGAATGTCGCCATCTGCCAAATTATCTAGCGCTGCGGCCTCACTGGTTTTAACCAGTCGAGTCATGGTCAAATCTTTTCTAAATGTTTGGAATTCACTCATCCTTAAACGCCCTCTGATAATTCAGCAGAAAACTGCCGTAATTTAGCCACTGCAGGCATCGCACTTGCCTGTATACGGCGGATAATATCTATCTTCTCATGATCATTTTGGTCGACGCTAGTAATAAGTTTAGTGAAGCCATCCAGACGGTTTTGACCGATCCATCGCCTCAAAGGCTTATCCTGAGACCAGTTAAACTGATTAGTCATCATAGCCAATGTCATAGGAATAAAGTCCTCAGCTTGATTAGGCATAGGCACTAACGCGCAGAGATTGTTCATTTCATCTTCTTCATTGTAATTGGCCTCGACATAAGCCGCCATAGAGGCACTAAACGCAGGCTGATAACCTCTTATCATTTGCGGCGTAATGCACTTACCCTTGAACACTGGCACAGGGACTCTTTTCCCTATTGTGCGAATTAAACTTGCCGAACAATCAACATGTACGTGCCCTTTACTGGTTTCAATCTCACCCTTAGCCAAAACAATCCGACTTTCCTCAATTCCGGTTACATGACCCAGTCGCACTATATTTTTAATCCGCTGCAATTCAGCAACTTCCGCACGACTAATAGTGGCGGCATGAAACATACTGGGACGGACATTCTTATCCAACCGTAATAAATAGCCACCGACCTCGAGCCGATCAAACATATTCTCAATAGAATCAGCGCCACCTATGGCTTCGTATTGGGCGGCAATTGAACCCACTGAATGAGTAAAGAAGGCCTCTGTTGGCTGAGTGTTCGCGCGGTCTAATAACCACGCATCCCGGGAACGAATCCAGGTAATGTCATCTGGATCAACGCCCGTTTCTAATAACCAAAGACAAGCATCGATCGCAGTCTTACCCCCACCAATAACAACGTAACCTGCTGGCTTTGCCGTGATCTTAGGTAAATCGTTCAGGGGCATAAACCGAACCTCAGGTGAGACACTGAAATTAGGTGTATGTGTGGATGGTACATCAATGGTTAAGAAGGTCGCATCCACTAACTTCTTGTGCTCTACCTGGTATTCTTTTCCCGTCAGTTTGGAGGTAAAAGTGCTATCTCCTAGATAATCACACATCGGGAAATACTGCACTCTGCCGCTAGCCAAAAAACGCTGGCGCATGACGTCATCAAAGTAGGCGCAGACCTCAGCCCCAGACGCTAAATCGCCCATGCCTTTATTTAACCCCACTTGATCAATGGTGCCGCGGCTAAGCTCTTTGGAGTTAACGCCAAAGAAAGACGATGGCTGGTGCAAAGTGACAAAGGGATAGGCAAGATTCCAGTGACCACCAGGCTTTACATAGCGATCCACAATAATAATGTTAGCATTTGTTTCTTCTAATAGCGTGTCGGCAAAAGCCATACCGACCACACCGCTTCCAATGATTAAATAATCAGTTTTCAATACTTCACTCAAAGCCTGCTCCCTTTTGTTTTTATAATTAATCCATAGCTGCAAGTATAACCCTAGTTAATCGATCAGCTTATACCCAATTAAAAGTAATCATTGCCGGCCATGATTTAACTGGAACCATATTTGTTTTATTATTCCTGCTCTGATGGAGAACTAGATGCGCTACACCCTTTTCTCAACCCCAATTCTATCGCCGATTTTACGTTTTCTGTCTAAGATCATATTAAAACTCATCCGCTGGCGTGTTACAGGCGAGTTACCCGAAGGTCAAAAAAAATATGTTTTGATTGTCGCTCCGCACACGTCTAACTGGGATTTCTTTTTGTTTGTGTTAGCGGTATCAGTCCTGCGGTTTCAACCAAGCGTTTTAATTAAAAGTACCCTTTTTGTCGGCCCCCTAGGCTGGTTCTTACGTTACTGTGGTGCGATTCCAGTTAATCGAACACAAGCCACATCGCTAGTAAACTATATAGCCGGTCTTTATCACCAACGTGACGAGTTTGTGCTAATTATCACCCCGGAGGGGACACGCAGCGCCAACCCTAGGTGGAAGCTTGGCTTTCACCATGTCGCCACTGCGGCTGAGGTTCCCATTCTTGTAGTATATGTTGATAGCATCACGCGCACTGTTGGCATTGAGGGGCTTATAGAGCCCTCCTCCGACTCCCAAGCCGACCTGCGAGAATTAAAACAATTTTTTGACACCAAGAGCGGTCTCAAACCCGAGAATTACGCATCCTAGAGGCCCAAGCTTCTGCTATTATTGTCGGCTTACGCAAACAAATACTGGACATCACTCATCGACGATTTCATATTAACCTGGCTCAACTCTAACAAGCAGAATGCTTGGATAATAATTCCTGTACTGGCCTTTCTTGAGGCCTGCCCGGGACTTGGCCTGTTTGTTTCCGGTGTAATATTGTTAACAGTGAGCACTATTTTATACACCGAACAAATTGCCACTCTAGCAGAAATTCTACCTCTAGCTTTTGCAGGTGCATGCCTCTCAGATCATCTCGGTTTCTATTTTGGGCGTTGGTTCGGCCCGGCACTTCATGAGACTGCATTTGCTCAAAAAAGAATCGACAAAATACAGAAAGGTGAAGCGTTCATATTGAAGTACGGTATTTTGTCTATTGTCGGCGGCCGTCTTCTTACCGCGGTAAGAAGCGTGGTGCCAATGATGGTTGGTGTCAGCGGGGCCAGCCGCATCCAATTCACACTAGCCGACGTTATTGCTTGCGCCACTTGGGCAACGGGGCTTGGCTTGTTAGTAATAGGCCTAGATAATCTATTTAGCTAGAACTATACTTCCTATAAGCTAAGTTTCACCGCCGTACCAAAAACCATAAGCTCACAAGACCCGTCCATAATCGCACTGGTACTAAATCTGATGCCAACCACTGCATCTGCACCCTTCTGCTCAGCACTTTCAACTAATCTACCAACAGCAATATCTCGAGCCTCGCTCAGCATTTCGGTATAGCCTCGTATCTCACCACCGACGATACTCTTCAGTCCAGCCATAATGTCACGACCAATATGCTTAGCCTGAACCACGTTGCCTGTGACAACGCCTAAACTCTCGACAACTTGGCGGCCAGGTATTGTTTCTGTCGTTGAATAAATCATAGAACGTCCTCGTGGTTTAGTCGCTTTAACTTCATATTAGCAGTCAACTAATAATAATTCAGTGATCATCACCCCAGAACAAAACTCCATGTGAGCAATGAGGTTAGATTTAGAGTATATAGCTTAGCTCGACCACAAAAAAGCCCGCTTTCGCAGGCCTTTTGAGCTAACGTATAGAGCTGGACCTAGTCCATGGATAGTATCACTTTGCCCTTCGCCCGACGCTCGGCTATTGAGCCAAAGGCAGAGCTATGATCATCTAATGAGTAAACTTCGGTCACTAATGGCGTGAACTTACCTCCATCAATCATCTCAATTAGTTCTTTGAAGTTCTGTTGAGAAGACTTCGGGTCGCGCGCTGACCAAGCACCCCAAAAAACACCTACCATTGATGCGCCTTTTAGTAACGCCAAGTTGAGTGGCATTTTAGGAATTGGGCCAGAGGCAAAACCAATTACTAAAAACCGACCATCCCACGCAATGGCACGGAATGCTTGCTCTGAGAAATCACCCCCAACAGGATCATAAATAACATCTGCACCCTTGCCTTTGGTGAGTTCTTTAACCTTTTCCTTAAGGTTATCGGTCGAATAATTAATTCGTAGATCGGCACCTGCTTTACATGCAAAATCGAGTTTTTCTTCTGTGCTCGCAGCTGCTATGACCGTGGCACCCATTGCTTTAGCTATCTGAATAGTCGCTATGCCAACTCCACCGGCCGCCCCGAGGACAAGAACGGTCTCTCCTGGCTGCAATTGTGCCTTTTGTTTAAGCGCGTAGTATGAGGTTCCGTAAGTGACGGCAAAGCCTGCCGCTTGCTCGAATGACATACTGCTACCCTTTAAAAAGGTAGTGTACTCTGACGCCACAACTTGACTAGCAAAACCACCAATTTGCACCATACCAACCACTTCATCACCCACTTGGCGAGCAGTCACACCTTTACCTAACTTACTCACTACGCCAGAGACCTCTGTCCCGGGAATAAATGGCAACGGTGGTTTAAACTGGTATTTACCCTCAACTGTCAAAATATCAGGAAAGTTAACCCCTGCCGCCTTAACTTCGATAAGTACCTCACCCGCACCAGGTTCGAGGTCATCACGGGTCTCAAGCCTTAGGTCTTGGGTGGATCCGAATTCACTACATATTAATGCTTTCATAATAGTATCCTGAAAATCTATTTATTTTTAATATAATCCATGGCCTTAGTAACAAACTTATCTGTCTGCTGAAAGGCGCCTATAAGTACTTTTTGGTTATCTGTATTTTCAATCGCATCGATATTAGCCCTCACGTTTTCTGGAGTCTGATCTTCTGGAGCAAGGTAAACACCATCAGTCTCATATATGTGAGTCCGAGCATATCCGCCGGCACCGGCACACAATATGGTGCGGTTAGGAGCATCTTTATCACACAGCGTTAAGAGGCCGGCGGTCACTGATTCCACAGTCAGTATTGCCGCACTTTCTTCGGTCAGCAGACCATCAAGCATACGGGTACCTGCTGTGGGAGACAGGCAATTGACTTTAATGTCGTATTTATCACCTTCAAGAACTAGCGTATTCATCAACCCAACGACAGCCATCTTAGCTGCGCTATAGTTAGCCTGACCGAAGTTACCATACATACCACTGGAGGACGTCGTCATCACTATTCGACCGTAAGCTTGTCCTCTCATAAGTTCCCACACTGCCTTAGTGCAGTTAGCGGAGCCCATTAGGTGGACATCAACCACCAATTGAAAGTCAGCCATGGTCATTTTGACAAAGCTTTTGTCACGCAAAATACCTGCGTTATTGACTAAAATGTCGACTCGACCCCAGGTATCTACAGCTTGGACTACCATAGCCTCAACTTGAGCATAGTCCGCTACATTAGCGCCATTGCTGATCGCTTGGCCCCCCGCTTGCTCAATCAACCGCACTGTTTCCAGAGCTGCGTCACTTGAACTGCCCGAACCGTCTACCGCGCCACCAAGGTCGTTAACCACAACTTTAGCGCCGCGAGCAGCCAATGCTAGTGCGTGAGAGCGCCCTAAGCCATTTCCAGCACCGGTAACTATCGCAACCTGCCCATCGTATCTAATTGTCATTCGTGATTTTCCTTTTAACTACGTCTTATTTTACTTGTTGTAGGCGCGTAATTCACGACGGCTAATCACCATGCGATGAACGGCATCAGGGCCATCCGCAAAACGCAGGGTCCGCTGAGCCCCATACCAACTGGCCAGGGGCGTATCATTTGAAATACCAATTCCACCATGCATCTGCATAGCTTCGTCAATAATTTTCAATGACATATTAGGTGCAGCAACCTTGATCATAGAGATAAATGGTTGAGCAGCATCAGTACCCATGTTATCCATAAGCCATGCTGCTTTGAGGCAAAGCAAGCGAGTCATCTCGATATTGATGCGCGCATCAGCAATAATATCTACATTACCACCAAGTTTGGCTAGGGGGCGGCCAAAGGCTTCACGACTAACCGCTCGTTCGCATAACAATTTAAGCGCCGCTTCAGCAAGCCCAATAGAGCGCATGCAATGGTGGATTCGACCAGGTCCAAGGCGCCCTTGAGCAACCTCAAATCCACGACCAACGCCAAGAATCATATTCTCTTTAGGAACCCGAACATCGGTAAACCGCATGTGCATATGGCCATGGGGGGCGTCATCGACATTCATTACCGTCATCGGACGCAAGTTTTTAACGCCAGGAGTATCAAAAGGTACCAAGACCTGAGAATGTTGAGAATGCCGTGGCCCATCTGGGTTGGTGTTACACATAACGATCAAGATTTTACATCGCGGATCGCCAGCACCTGAGATCCAGATTTTCTCGCCATTAAGAACCCATTCATCACCATCCTCAACACAGGACAGGGCAATATTGGTCGCATCAGATGAGGCAACGCCAGGCTCTGTCATTGCATAAGCAGAGCGTATTTCGCCGTTGAGCAAGGGGGTTAACCACTTTTCTTTTTGCTCCTCGGTGCAGTACCTCGCCAATACTTCCATGTTGCCAGTATCAGGCGCGGAGCAATTGAATACTTCGGGAGACAAAAAAGAGCGACCTGTCTCTTCGGCAATATAAGCGTACTCCACTGTATTAAGGCCATAACCACCTTCCCAGTGAGTAAGAAAGAAATTCCACAGATTCCTAGCTTTTGCTTTAGTTTTGAGGGTTTCAAGGATCTCAGTTTGACGGTCTGTGAATGTCCAGCGATCACCTTTAGCGATTTCTGCGTGATATTCTTGCTCCAACGGCAGAATCTCAACATCGATAAAATTCTTGACCTCTTCGAGTATTGGTTTGACCTTGTCACTAATGCCTAAATCCATTATTCATTCCTCATGTTTTTCAAAGTTTAATTTTATTGCTAGGCCATTGACCCTCGTTCAAGCCAAAAAAGGGGCTATCTTGATGGTGACCCTTAATCTATCACATTTAATATCCACTGATCAGTGCAAACCGATTTGCGTGATAATTGTAATCACCATAGAGCATCTGAGCAGGCCGAGCACGTTTAATGAAAAACCCAATTTCATACTCATCAGTCATGCCGATACCACCATGTATCTGGATCGCTTCGTTAGTTGACAACTCGACCACTTCACAAAGTTTAGCCTTAGCTATGCTTGCTAAAGCCGGACTCTTCACATCACCTTCATCAAGTGATTGCATGATCTTCAACACCACTGACTTGCACAACTCAACTTCACTCCACCAGTGAGCCGTCCGATGCTGTAATGCTTGGAAGGAACCAATTAATGCGCCAAATTGCTTGCGCTCTTTCATGTACTGAAGCGTGCGATCAAAACTTTCTTGAGCAATGCCCAACAGTTCAGCCGCTAGGTGAGCGTTACCCGCATCTAACGTCGCTGATAATGCACGAAAGCCTCTGTCCTGCTCGCCAAGCATGGCATCTGCAGTGACTTCGACATCCGTGAAGGTAATAATTGCAGCATTGCGACCATCAACCATTTCAGTTCGTTGCACGCTTACACCAGATGCAGTTCGATCGACCAAGAACAGACTGATACCCTTCATATCGCCGGGACTACCTGCTGTGCGAGTGGCAACAATCAGCTTATCGGCCGTGCTGCCATCAACGACGAAACGTTTCTCGCCGTTCAATACATAGCCATCGCCTTTGGCTACAGCCGACATAGCTGTCTGCATTGGGTCATGGTGAATTTTCTCATCAACCGCTAAGGCTATCGTTAATTCACCACCCGCAATCGCCCCAAGCAGTTCAGTCTTTTGGGCTTCGCTACCTGCTAAATTAATCGCGGTAACACCAAGAATCGCTGTTGATAACAGAGGGGATGCGGTTAAAGTACGCCCGCTTTCCTCAATAATTTGCGCCATGCCAACATGGCCAAAGGCTAAACCGCCATATTCCTCAGGTACTAAAATTGCTGCCCAACCCATGCTGACCATTTGGGACCATAAAGCGTTTGAATAACCCGACTCGCTGCCCGCATCTCGCTGCGCACGCAGTTCCGCAACTGGGGCGTGTTCGGCCAAAAAACCCTTAGCAGACTCTTTTAGCATTTGTTGTTCTTCGTTTAATACCAGTGCCATGTTAAATACCCTTAAAGTCTGTTAACCCAAGCCAAGAATGTTTTTAGCAATAATGTTCAGTTGCACTTCTGACGTTCCACCTTCAATTGAATTGCCCTTAGTCCGCAACAATGTACGCGCTGTCCAACCATTATTGGAAACCTCACCTTCCCAAACGAGATCATCGCTGCCACCAATTTTCAACAGTGTCTCGAAACGACGCTTATTGAGCTCGGTACCATAATATTTGAGCATCGCAGAGGTGGCGCCAACGCCTTGACCAGCTTTAGCTTGATCTGTCACACGCTCGACGGTAAACGCAAATGCCGCCGCATCAATTTCCCATTTGGCGACATCAGTACGCATAAAAAGATCATTCAAACGACCATCAGTTGTACCTATAGTTTCCGCAGCAATCATGCCCAGCGTTTTGGAACCAGCACCAGTAAGACCCATGCCACCAATCATTTCACGCTCATGCGTGAGGAGGTATTTTGCTATCGTCCAACCCTGATTGACTTCGCCCACCACTTGGTCTCTCTCCACACGGACATCATCCAGAAAGGTCTCACAGAAAGGCGAACTGCCCGATATGAGTTTGATCGGCTTAGGTGTTACTCCAGGTGTTTCCATGTCGAACAACATCAAACTAATACCCATTTGTTTCTTGGCTTCTGGATCCGTGCGCAACAAGCAGAACATCCAATCAGCCTTATCTCCATAGGACGTCCATACCTTTTGCCCATTGGCTATAAAATGGTCACCCATATCCACCGCTTTGCTTTGTAATCCGGCCAAGTCAGAACCTGCATTGGGCTCACTATAGCCTTGGCACCATCTGATCTCTCCACGAATAATTGGTGGTAAATGCTGCTGCTTTAGCTCCTCTGAGCCAAACTTTAATAGTGCGGGACCAATCATCCAGATACCAAAGCTATCAAGTGGTGATCGGGCTCGGATTCGACCCATTTCTTCCTTTAAAACCTTACGTTCTGCTTTGTCTAATCCGCCGCCACCATATTCAGTGGGCCAATCAGGCGCAGTCCAACCTTTGGCACCCATGCGCTCCATCCAAAGCTGCTGGTCTTCACTTTCAAATGTCCATTTGCGGCCTCCCCAACAGACACCTTCTCCAGTTATTACCGGTGAACGCATGCTTTGGGGGCAGTTTGTTTCTAGCCATTCACGGGTTTCTTGCCTGAAAACTTGTATATCACTCACATTAGGCTCCTGCTAGTTTATATAATCGAAAGATGTTCGCCGCTGGAAGATTATGCCAGCTTGACTAGGTATTTTTGATAAATTGAACTTACAGTATGTTATGAAAAGTTTCAAGCATTTTGGTGACTCACCGCCCACAAACACAAGCCCGCTAACGTAATATTGCTGGCCATCCAGCCCAGCTGTTATTAGACTTATCAGAGTAGCCTTAATCATCGCAACTAACATAGTTAAACGCCGGTAACGTGGTCGTAAGTCTCGAGCGCGCTCCTGAGTACTTCAGCTAGCTATTTAGCGGCAAGAACTTTGGTAAGTTAGTTGTTAAAATAGCT
>Ga0308012_10000506_pt1 | contig 23382 bp, 24 predicted proteins | sample Neamet179_FD_203133 | JGI IMG/M metagenome (GOLD analysis project Ga0308012, IMG submission 203133) | Marine microbial communities from water near the shore, Antarctic Ocean - #179 | ecosystem: Environmental > Aquatic > Marine > Unclassified | place: Southern Ocean | collected 2014-07-25 | reverse complement strand
AAAAATTAAAAACCATATGTTGATTATTGAGAAGGCAATGGGTGTTTTACTATTAATAGTTGGCGTTTTATTGTTGACTGGTGGGTTTTCTAAGGTTTCGTTTTTTCTTTTAGAGTTAATGCCATTTTTGGGTAATATTGGGTGAGCTTAATTATGCTATTCAAATAAACACCTCATAAAGGACATATAATCTTATTGCACCAGCCAGGCTGCACTTTTGTGCTCGATCCAAATCTATCTTAGTTATCAGTTTGTTTATGGATATATTATTTTTGTGTGCAATATTACAAAATTGAATCCAAAAACTATCTTCTAAACTCAAGCTGGTTCTATGCCCATTAATTAGAACTGATCTCTTTTTTGGTCTCTGGTACATAGTTATAAATTTATTTCTTTTTGCTGTGCCATATGGAGTATAAAAATACTTATTGTATTAAGTGACACAAATTATAATTAGTAATTTTAATCCTTTGGCCCAATCATTTTTTCTGGGCGAACAATTCTTTCAAAACCCTCTTTATCGATAAATCCTAATTTAATTGCTTCTTCTTTTAAATTTGTACCATTTTTGTGAGCTGTTTTTGCAACTTTTGTAGCGTTATCATAACCAATAGTTGGGGCTAAAGCTGTTACTAACATTAAACTTTCTTCCATAAGCTTATTTATTCGTTCTTCGTTAGCTATAATTCCATCTACGCAATTGATTGTAAAAGATGCTGCGGCATCACCTAGCAGTTGCATAGACTGCAATATATTATAGGCCATCAATGGTTTAAAAACATTCAGCTCAAAATGCCCTTGACTGCCCGCAAAACCAATTGCCGTATCATTGCCAATTACTTGAACACAGACCTGTGTTATCGCCTCAGCTTGGGTTGGATTGACTTTGCCGGGCATAATGGATGATCCAGGCTCGTTCTCAGGTAGGGACAGTTCACCTAATCCACTACGTGGCCCTGAGCCTAAAAATCTAATATCATTTGCAATTTTAAAGATTGAAGCAGCAACAGTTTTTAATGCTCCTGATAATTCTACAATAGCATCATGTGCAGCCAAAGCCTCAAATTTATTTGGAGCTGTAAAAAAGGGTAGGTTGGTTATTTTCGAAATATTATTAGCTATAGCAACATCCCACCCTTTTTCCGTATTAAGTCCGGTACCAACTGCTGTTCCACCTTGCGCGAGAGCATAAATATTATGAAGTGCATTTTCTATACGCTTAATTCCCTGTTCTACTTGGTATGCGTATCCAGAAAATTCTTGTCCAAGGGTTAGTGGTGTAGCGTCTTGGGTGTGAGTTCTACCAATTTTTATTATATGGGCAAACGATTGTACTTTATTATTGAGAGACTTATGGAGGGTTTTTAAGTTTGGTATCAATAGGTTATGAGCTGTAACTGCTACAGAAATATGCATTGCTGTAGGAAATGTGTCATTTGAAGACTGTCCCATATTACAATGATCGTTAGGATGGACTGGATCTTTGCTGCCAATTTTACCACCCAATATTTCAATAGCCCTATTAGCAATAACTTCGTTTGCATTCATATTCGATTGTGTTCCAGATCCCGTTTGCCAAACCACTAGAGGGAAGTGTTCGTCAAGTTTACCATCTATTACTTCTTGTGCAGCTATTATTATTGCATTCCCAATCTCTGGTTTTAATTTGCCCAAATCAATATTAGTTTGGGCACAAGCTTTTTTAATAACACCTAATGCATGTATCAATGCTAGTGGTAGTTTCTCCCAACCTATAGGGAAATTTATGATTGACCTTTGGGTCTGTGCTCCCCAGTATTTGTCCAAAGGCACCTCTAGAGGTCCAAAACTATCTGTTTCAGTACGGGTCTTTGTCATCAAAGGTCTCCTTCTCATTTGAAATAGATATAAGGTGACATTTTGGTAATCGCAATAAAGCACACAAACAAATATGGATTACCGTAAAAAATATAAATTTAACTTATAATATAAATTAACTATTTTCTAAAACTATCTAATGAAACTATTTCAGCATCATTCTGTTCTTCACCTTCTAAAGCAATCATTTGTGCCTCATCGGATTGATCATCTTCAACAATTTCAAGTTTATCAAATTTCAGGCCAAACTCAACTGATGGGTCGACAAATGATATAATAGATTTAAATGGAACAGTCATTTCTTCTAATTGATCACCAAAATTTAAGGTGATTGTAAAATCATTTTCAGTAACTTTTAGACCATCAAACCAATTTTGAATTACAATAGTTATTTCATCTGGATGTTTTTCTTTTAACCATTCTGCAATTTTTACTGACGGGTGTGTGATATCAAATGTGATGTAAAAATGATGATCACTGGGCAGGCCATCAATCTCTATTTGTCTTAGGACATCCCTAACCAGGTTGCGTAACGCATTTTGCATTAGTTCCGTATAATTTAGTATTTTCAACATTTGCCCCTCAAAAGAATTCTTTGATATTTACTATATATATTATTTTCTTTTTAATTGTATAAAATAATAATAATAGTGAGATTATATATTTTATTTAATTTAATAAATGGATTTTTCATATGAATAAGGTTGAGTTTACTTTTCTTGGATTAAATATGGAGGGTATTTCAGTAATATATGGTATCTTTCTTATCACATGGGGCTTTGGTGTCACTTTTTTAAGTGAGAGTACATCTACCACTTCTTTAATCCCCTCAATTTTGGGAGCACCTATCCTGATTTTATCAATATTAGCTATTTGGATGCCTGAGAGAAAAAAATTGTTAATGCATATTTCAGTTACATTTGGATTATTAATCTTTTTAGGTGGAATAGATTTTTTACGGGGATTTTTAGGCAGCTCTGGTCCTTTTGAGAACGCGTGGGCAGGGTCTTCTAAATTGATGATGTTGATAACTGGACTGGTTTATTGTTTTTTATGTATTCAGTCTTTTAGATTTGCTCGAATAAATCGAGAAAAATCAAATTCTTGATTAAAGTTTCTCAGGGGTTCTATTTGTTAGTCCCCTGAGATTTAATAATCAATTACTAAGCTTGCTTTGGTGTTTTAAGCGCATAGTAAGCAATCGATATAACAATGAAAATTATTGATTGAATTGTGAAGGGATTAGAAAGAGCAAAGTCACTTCCAACAATATAAAGACCACCAATGCCAAAAATAGCCCAGCCAACACAAAAAGTAGTCATTATTTTTTCACAGTTACTTGCATCAGTTAAGCCACGCAAAACCCAGTTTACATAGGCTAATACCAACAAGCTAACCCCTACATTCATTAGATTTCCTAGAGCTATATCTGTGACTGTGGTTAGGTCAATTCCCATAACAGAATTATAAGTATTAGGGGCGAATAAAAACCAAACACCAAAAATTATTGCCACTACGACAGTAAACATCATTAAATTTTTTTGAGTATCCATCATTTCCTCTTTTATATTTTGAGATTATTTTATTAAGTTAATATTGAATAATAAGAGGTGTTTAAAACTTTCGGTTAAACTTGTCATCTTTTTTTGTGAAGTGAGAAATTATATCTAATGCGAAAGCGTAGGCTTCTGTTGCCAGGTGCCTACAAACCCCGCCAGACGCGGCTAGGCGCATGGACTTAATTTTCGATTACTCGAACTGCTTACGCAGCCAAAGCTCTCGGAGCACTATTGTCATTTGCAATTGTACTTATTGAACCGATAACGGTGGTATCTCACCGAGCAAAAGCTAACACCTTTAAACGTCCGTCGATCCTATTTCGACCCCATAATCCCCAAATGAAGGATGTTTGGTGGAGTCGCCGGGTACCGCCCCCGGGTCCGATCCGTGTATTACGAGCGCGTTTATCGCCATATTCTCCAAGGAGACATCTTCACTATATTATTTAAATAATAAAAAGACAATAAAATTCAATTTTTAAATACAAATCTAACTGAGTATTACTTTAGGATATTAGTTATTAAAGCACTACCAGTGGCCAATATTCTTCATTTCATTCCAAGGCTTTTTATTTTCAAGGGGTTCTCCAGCTTGCAACAATTCAATTGAAATATTATCAGGTGAGCGAACAAAAGCCATTCTACCATCTCGTGGTGGTCGATTTATTACGATACCATTGTCTTGCAAAAATTTACAAGTTTCATAAATATCTTCAACTTCATATGCTATATGTCCGAAATGTCGACTATCACTTGGCAGTTCTTGGTCCCCATCCCAATTGTATGTCAATTCAATAGGTGTTGCTTCTTGACCTTCAGCCGCCATGAAAATGAGTGTGAATCTTCCTTGATCATTGTCGTAACGGCGTGTTTCTTTAAGCCCTAATAATTTGTAAAATTTTAACGAAGCTTCCAAATCGGCCACTCTTACCATTGTGTGTAGATATTTGATTTGCATATTAATCCCCAAAGTATTTCTAAATTTGCGCTTATTAATTATTTATAACTAATGATAGTAAAGCTTTTAATTGTCAAAGAGATTGAATCGTAGCATTATAACTAAAATTACGATATCTAATAGAATGATTGTTTAACGGAAAATTTACTTTATGTTTTTGTCAGAATATTCACCACTTAAATTTATATTAAATCAAATTAATCCAAGTGTTCTATCGATAATTATCGATAGAACAGGTCCAGGGTATCGTAATATTGGCTCAATGATGGCTTTTTCTAGTGAGGGGCAGAGAAATGGATCCTTATCCTCTGGTTGCATCGAGGATGATTTGTGGATTTCTTCAAAGCTTAGTTTGGAGGAAGGGACACCTATTATCTCCCAATATGGGACAGGATCTGAAATATTTGATTTGAAACTACCCTGCGGTGGTGGCATGAAAATACTTTCATTGCCTAATCCAAACAAAACAATGCTTAAGGAGATTTTAAATAAACTAAAAAATAGATCACCAATTGGAGTATCAATCAATTTATCTAATGGTTTAATCGAAATTTCTGATCCAATTGATAAGCCAATGAGTGATAATATATTTAATTTTAACTTAATGCCAGAAACGCAGTTTATAGTTATGGGAACTGGTGCTGAAACATACTCATTTAGCTCATTAGCGACTGCAGCAGGATATAACGTTAAATTGCTGTCACCAGATACAGCATTAATAAAAGACGTGTCTTTTCTTGAATGTGATAGTTATTATTTATCCTCCTCTGAGAGTTTTCCAGAACTCGTAATTGATAAATGGACCGCTATTGTCTTATTTTTTCATGATCATGATTGGGAGCCACCACTTCTGAAAAGAATGCTGGAAAGTAATGCATTCTATATTGGGGCCCAGGGCAGCAAATCTGCTCATTCTGACTTGTTAAATAAATTGGAGGAAATGGGCTCTACAAAATTGGAATTATCTCGATTGAGAAAGCACATAGGCTTGATACCCTCAGCTAGAAACCCCAGAATTCTGGCAATTTCAGTTTTAGCAGATGTGATAGATAAATCAATTAAAACAAACTGATATATTAAATACCTTAAGTAAATTTATGACATATAATAAGATGAAAATTTGGCAATATGGTAGTCTTCATCCCCGAGTTCATGGTCTATCATAATCAATCTCTTTGCATAATGCCCTAATTCATACTCCCAAGTCATACCAATTCCACCGTGCATTTGAATGGCTTCTTCAGCTACTAACTGTCCCACTCGTCCAATGGTCATTTTACATGCAGATAAAGATTTTTCTCTTTGATCGCCAGTATCTTGTAACGATGTACTTGCATTTATTATGGCAGATCGAGCTTGTTCAATCTCTAATAAAACTTGAGCTACCCTATGTTGAAGTGCCTGAAATTTACCTAATTGTAGTCCAAACTGACTTCTGGTTTGAAGGTATTTAATTGTTAATTCCTTTATATGCTCCATAATGCCTAGAGCTTCAGAGGATAATGCTAAAATTCCCTTACCTAATGTCGAAACTAGTACTTCTTCCGCATTAATTCTCAATTCCTTACCAATAACATTGTTCAATGTTATTTCTGCAGCTCTGCCTCCATCTACTGTTTGGTAATCAGAAATATTTATACCGTCAGCTTTAGCGTTTACTAAATATAACTTTAATTCGTCACAATCCGTAGCGGAGACAATTAGGTTATCAACCCCATTAGCAAACTGTACCATTGATTTTACTCCTGATATCTTGCCATCAGAGGCTTTTGTAACGATATTATTACCTTCGTAACCTGATTGCTCTTCAAAATGAGCAAATGCCACCCTTTTTGTTCCCAGAATAATATCTTGCAGTATGTCCGAGTGTTCTTCTGAATGAGAAAGAATATCGCCTGCTATTAGGCTTCCAAATATGGGCTCAACCACCAAACCTTTGCCCAAAGCTTCAAATACAACCGCTATATCAAAGCCATGCCCACCAAAACCATTAAATTCTTCAGAAAACAAAGCGTGTGATACACCTAATTCGTGGAATTTTAACCAATTCTCTTTTGAGAAACCAAGATCTGAATTAGCAGCAATTACACGTTTCTCGATCGGGTAATTTTTTGTTATAAATTTCCCAATAGTATCTGAGAGCATTCTTCGTTCTTCTGTATGATCAAAATCCATAATCTAAACTTTAAAGCCTTACTATCATTTTTGTGATAATATTTTTTTGAATTTCGTTTGAACCGCCATAAATGGAAACTTTTCTATTATTGAAATAAGTACTTGATGCTGTGTGTGCAAAGAATGGTCCTATTTCCTCTCCATTAAAACCATCTTCTAAAGCTTCTGGCCGAAAAATTCGACCATATCTTCCTGCAGCTCGTCTTTGGAGATGATCTAATTCTTGACAGATCTCGGAACCAATAATTTTAAGCATAGAGCTCTCTGCCCCTGGTTCACCTCCTTTTTCTGCTTCCGACAAAACTCTTAAATTGGTCGTTTCCATATTTAATAAATTTACTTCAAGTTTTGCTAACCTAGCTGCAAAAAGTGGGTCTTTAATTAATGGTCGTCCATTTCTCTTTTCAATTTTTGCAATATCTTTAAGTTTTTGTAGTTTCTTTTTTGATATACCTACAGTCGCAATATTATTTCGTTCGTGACTTAGTAAATACTTAGCGTAAGTCCAACCTTTATTTTCTTCACCAACTAGATTTTCTATTGGCACACGTACATTTGTAAACCAAACTTCGTTAATTTCATGACCACCATCTATTGTTTTGATAGGGCGAACTTCTATTCCAGGGCTACTCATATCTATCATAAGGAATGATATTCCTTGTTGAGGCTTTCCTTCATTTGATGTTCTAACAAGATTAAAAATCATATTTGCATGTTGAGCTAATGTCGTCCAAGTTTTTTGTCCGTTCACTATGTAGTGGTCACCATCTTTGATCGCAGATGTTTTTAAAGACGCAAGATCAGACCCAGCACCAGGTTCAGAATATCCCTGACACCACCAATCTGAACCGTTTAAAATTCTTGGCAACCAATAATCACATTGATCTTTTGTTCCAAATTTCATTAAAACGGGGGCTAACATTCTAAGTCCAAACGGCACAATTCTTGGAGCATTTGCTGCCGCTAATTCATCCTCAAAAATAAACTGCTCGACAACTCCCCATCCAGTTCCATCATATTTTTGTGGCCATGAGGACGCTAACCATCCCTTTTTGTTTAATATATTATGCCAATTTTGCATGTCTTCTTTTGATAGAGGTTTATTATGTTCGATCTTATCAGCCAATTTAATTGGTATGATTGAGGTAAGAAACTCTCTTACTTCTGATCGAAATTCTTCTTGTTTTTTTGTGAAATTTACATCCATTTTTTTAACTCAATTGAGGCTATCAAAGGTTTTATTTTCTTTGGCCAGTTTTTCTAGTAATGGTGAAAGTTTCCAGAAAATTGGATCTTCGTTCTCAAACTCTTTGATATCTTTGACAAGTTTTTGTAATCCGTACATATCTGCGTACTTCATTGGGCCACCTCGATATCTAGGGAAGCCGTATCCATATAATAATGTTACGTCAACATCTGAGGGTCTTAATGCTATCCCTTCATTAACCACTTCTGCAGCTTCGTTAATCATTGCTGCCATGTACCGACGCATAATTTCATCTTCTGTGAAATCTTTTGGTGTAATACCTTTTTTGGCTCTTTCTTGATCTATTATTTTTTGAAGATCTGGGTTCTCAATACCAAAGCGGATGCCATCAGGATACTCATAAAATCCTTTTCCTGTTTTTTGCCCAAACCATCCATTTTCGCAAATCCGATCAGCAATCCCAACATAGCGTCTCTTTGGATCTCGGGTAGATTCACCTGCTTTTCGGTTTGCCCATCCAATATCCAATCCAGCCATATCAAACATTTGATAAGGGCCCATAGGATATCCAAAATTTCTTACAGCCTGATCAACTTGTTGCGGTGTTGCACCATCTTCAACGAGATAAGCTGCTAATTCACCATAAATTGATAATATTCTATTTCCAATAAAGCCATGACAATTTCCTGCTCTTACTGGAATTTTCCGCATTTTTTTTGCTAATAAGAAACCAGTCGCTACTACGTCATCATGGGGATTAGAAGGTATAACAATTTCAAGCAATTTCATTATATTTGCAGGGGAGAAAAAATGAAGGCCAATAACGTCTCGCGGCCTTGTTGTTGCTGATGCTATTTCATCAATATCAAGGTAACTTGTATTTGATGCTAAAACGGCTCCTTGTTTTACAGTTTGGTCTAGCTTACGAAAAACGGCTTTTTTAATCTCCATTTCTTCAAAAACAGCTTCTATAACCATGTCAACTTCAGCTATCTCCTCATAGTTGGTTGTTGGAGTATAACGGCTCATAATTTCTAATTTTCCATCGGCATTTAATCTGCCCTTAGACATATCTCTATTTAGTACTTTCTCTACATTTACGATGCCACGAGCTATACTCTCTTCATCCTGTTCTACCATAGTGACATGCATGCCTGATTTTAGAGCAGCTATTGTGATACCGCTACCCATAGTGCCGCCTCCAATTACTCCCAAAGATGACAGTTTTCGTGGCTCTGCTCTACCAGATTCTGGCACTTTTGAACTTTTTCGTTCTGCGAAAAATGCATGAACTAAACCTTCTCGCTGAGGAGTGTTCAAGCAATCTATGAATGCCTCTCTTTCATACTGCAAACCCTCAGTTAATGGACAGGTCAATGACATTTCTATGCAATCAACAATTCTAAAAGGTGCATGCAGACCAAGTGCTTTAGATTTTAAGGCAGCTCTTGCATTTACTATTGCTTCTTTGTTGCTTTTCTCATCAATAAGTCCATCAGTTCTTTCAGATGTTTTAACAATTTGTATTTTTTGTTCGATTATTTCTTGCGAAAAAATAAGAGCTGAGGCTAGTAAATCATCATGTGTAATTCTATCAATGACACCTAGTTTGTTGGCCATATCAACATTTATTGGTGTTCCAGAGGTCATTAATTCTATTGATGCTTTTGCCCCGGCAATTCTAGGAAACCTTTGAGTGCCACCTGCACCAGGTAGAAGACCAAGATGCACCTCTGGTAATCCGATTTTTGCTGTATTTAATGCAATTCTAAAATGAGCACCTAGTGCGATTTCCAAACCACCGCCCAGAGCGGTGCCATGTATTGCAGCTATGACTGGCAATTTTTGATTTTCAATAATATTTACAACTGCTGGTAAACCTGGTTCTAATAAAGGTCCTCCAAATTCAGTTATATCTGCTCCAGCTGGGAAGGTTCTTCCACCACCTATTAAAATAATGGCTTTTACGGTTGAAGTATTATTCGCGGTTTCAAGAGCCTCAACAATTCCGCTACGTACTTTGTGACCTAGCGCATTCACAGGGGGATTATTAAATGTGATTACTGCCGTTTCCCCAACAATTTCAAAAGAAATTACATCTGACATTTTAGCTCCTTTAATTTAACTCAAACAAACCAGCAGCGCCCATACCACCACCAATACACATTGATACTACACCTAGTTTAATATTTTTTCTGCTGCCTTCATGTAAAATATGACTTGCCATTCGGGCTCCTGACATTCCATATGGATGACCAACAGCAATCGCGCCACCATTTACATTGTATTTTTGTGGATCGATTTCCAAACGATCCCTGCAATACAGACATTGTGAAGCAAATGCTTCATTTAATTCCCACATATCTACATCGTTGATGGATAAATTGTGCTTACTCAAGAGATCAGGGACCGCAAATACTGGGCCAATTCCCATTTCATCTGGATCACATCCAGAAACTGAAATTCCTCTATAAACTCCTAAAGGTTCTAATCCCTTCGATATTGCCATTTTTTCGCTCATTAGTACGAGAGCGGATGCTCCATCTGAAAGTTGAGAAGCGTTTCCAGCAGTTATGTATTTACCCTGTTTTACTGAAAGTCCATTAGAAAATACCGGCTGTAAACCAGCCAAGCTTTCAATAGTTGTACTTGCTCGTAGACCCTCATCATTTTCGAGAGTGACCTCTACATCACTAATTTCTTTAGTTTCACGATTTTGAACTTTCTTTATTGTTGTTAAGGGTGCAATTTCTGCCTTTAATCTACCAGATGATTGAGCTAACGCCGTTCTCTTATGACTTTCGTAAGCATAGCTATCTTGCTCTTCTCTTGTTACGCCATATCTTTCTGCAACAATCTCGGCGGTTTCTAGCATACTCATGTATAAATCAGGACGGTACTGAACATTCCATGGATCCTTTGCTCGAAAATTGTTCATTTTTTCGTTTTGAACTAAGGATACGCTTTCAACGCCACCGGCTATGCCAATATTTATCTCACCATTTTTGATCCGACCAGCAATGGAGGCTATAGTCATTAACCCACTAGAGCATTGCCTATCAACTGACATACCAGGAACAGATGTTGGTAAACCTGCTCTAATTGCTGATTGACGTGCTATATTTCCGCCAGTGCTTCCTTGTTGAAGAGCAGCACCTATATGTACGTCTTCAATTTCACTAGCTTCAATCTTAGCACGTATGATTGCTTGTTTGATCGCGTGACCCATCAACTCTTGAGGTTGTGTATCGTTAAATGCTCCCCGATAGGCCTTTGCAATAGGTGTTCTAGCGGTTGCTACGATAACTACATCATTTGACATCTTATTTCCTTTATTCAAAAATTGCTAACAATAACCACTCAGCGTATAAAGCCGGTGTTGGGTCATTTTCAATCTCTATTGTTAAACCTAGTTCTCTTAAAATTTTAAATTCAGATTTTCTTGTTACTCTGTTCATCACAAAACGACCTCTAATACGAGCCCCATTTTTTACAGGATTCAAAAACCGAACCTTGTTTAAACCATAATTAATCCCCATTAATTGCCATGGTTCTGGAGGAAAAGTGTCTATTGCAAATTTTGATGCCAAAGATAGGCTTAAAAAACCATGCGCAATTGTGCCACCAAATGGAGTTTCCAATTTCGCACGTTTTTCATCAACATGAATAAATTGAGGATCCATGGTTACATCAGCAAACTTGTCTATCATTGTTTGATCTACAGTAACCCAAGGGGAAATCCCTACTTCGCTGCCAACTTGCTTTAATTGAGCTTGGAATGCTTTTTCGACGATTGACATAAGTATTTTTCCTTCGATTGATAAGTAACTTGTGAAGTTATTTAGTACAAACATTTAGTAAGCTAACGTAGCGGTAATTTTATTTTCACTATTGTTTGGTATGATGTATTAAGGAATCAATAAAAGGATATATGATTCCAAATGAAATTTGATAATACTGTAAAAATTGCTCCATCAATACTCAGCGCAGATTTTTCTAATTTTGGTGCTGAATGCGTTGCTATTGAAGATCAAGGAGCTGATTTAGTTCATATTGATGTTATGGATGGCCATTTTGTTCCAAACATAACTTTTGGAGCAAATACATGTAAATCCATTAGACCTTTTATAAAAACGGTCATGGATGTTCATTTGATGATTTCCCCTGTCGATGCATTCATAGAAAGTTTTGTGGAAGCGGGTGCTGACATTATATCTGCGCACGTTGAAGCAACTCCTCATATACATCGTACAATGCAGGCAATACGAGGTTTTGATGTTAAAGCGGGTGTTGCATTGAACCCTGGTACACCAGCTGAAAGTATTGAACATTTATTAGACATAATTGATTTGGTATGCGTCATGACCGTAAATCCAGGTTTTGGTGGACAAAAATTTATTTATTCACAAGTTGAAAAAGTAAAAACAATAAAAAGAATGATAGGTGATAGGCCAATTCACATAGAAATAGACGGTGGAATAACACCTAAAACAGCACCGATTATGGTTGCAGCAGGGGCGGATATACTTGTTGCAGGATCAAGTGTATTTAATGGTGGTTCTGTTGAAAATCCCGAAATTTATGGAAGAAATATTAACTTAATAAAAGAATCTGTTACCACCAACTTATAAGAAAACTATTTGCTCATCAGATTAAGTAAAAATTATTTAATACATATAAATTTACGAAATAGATATGAATATTAAGCAAAAAAATATAATTTTTCCAAAAATATCATCTCTTGGAGACAAAGCATTAATTGTTGAATTTGGGGATCATTTTGATGTCAATTTAAATAAAAAAGCTTTAGCTTTGGATTTTATATTAAATGAAGCTTTACCATACGGCATCACAGAAACTGCACCAACATTGATTAGTTTGATGGTGCGTTTTAATCCAATGAAAATAACTTACAAAAGTGTAAGGGAAAAAATATTATTCTTACTAGAAGGTGATTTAGATGTCTCCACAAATAAGGGACGTTTATTCGTAATACCTGCTGTTTACGGTGCGGATGATGGTCCAGATCTGGATGAAGTAGCTGATTTAATGAAAATGGCCCCAGATCAAGTAATAAGCAGTCACACAGACCACGAACAGCAAGTGATGATGCTTGGTTTTGGTGCTGGGTGCAGTTACTGTGGTTTATTGCCACCAGTCTGGGATATTCCTCGGGGTAACAGGATAACACCTTCAGTACCTGCAGGGTCACTTTTAATAGCTCTAAGGCAAACTGTTTTTCCGTCCACCTCCATGCCTACCGGTTGGCGTCGAATTGGAACATCGCCTTGCCGAACATTTGATCTAAACAGAGATCCAAAATTTTTATTAAATGCTGGTGATCGAATTCGTTTTGAAAAGGTCAGTAAAAATAAAGCAAAATCTATTCCGCATGATACATTATGGGAAACTTTTGAATTATGAGTTTATTTGTAAAAAATATTTTTCCAGGCGCTTCAATTCAAGATAACGGTCGACCAGGATTACAAAGATTTGGTGTAACAGCGGGAGGAGCAATTGATAGCTTTGCATTAGAACAAGGTCGTTCACTCTTCAAAGAAAAATCGAATACAGCTGCAATTGAATTTTCTGGATCTGGTGGAAAATTTATAGTTGGGCAAACGTCGTATTTTTCATCTACAGGAGCTCATTCAGTAGTTAAGCTCAAAGGATTAAAAAAAGCACAAGGGCAAATATTTAAAGCTATGGAGGGTGATGAAATTGAAGTCAGCTCCATTTCAAAGGGTTTCTACAGCTATTTGCATGTGGCAGGGGGGTTTTTAACTAGTTGTCATTTAGGTTCAAGGAGTGGTAATGTCAGAGCTGGTTTAGGGACCACTTTAAAAAAAGGTGATCATTTACCATATGTGTCAGAATTAAATATTAAAATGTCTTCTGTCAAATTTATTGATTATATGAATACAAGACAAATTCGGATAATTGAGGGACCACAGACCCATTTGTTCTCAAAAAAACTATTAGAAAGGTTCTTAGATACTGAATTTGAGGTATCTATCGCAAGGGATCGAATGGGAATAAGGTTAAACCACACTGGTAGTAACTTTTGTCATAAAGATGGGCTTAAAATACTGTCTGAAGCCATAGAATTGGGGGATATTCAAATTGATGGTCAAGGTTTGCCAACTGTTTTACTTAATGACCGACAGCCCACTGGAGGATATCCTAGGATAGCAACAGTAATTTCTGCAGATGTCCATAAAGTTGCTCAAATTGGAGTTAATTCAAAATTACATTTTACTTTAGTTTCCTTAGGTGAGGCTATAAAGGCTTTGAAAGACTATGAAGATATGTTGTCTGTTATGGATAAAGATGTAACTTTTTTAAATCGTGATCCAAGAGATATAAGTAATCTACTGAGCTACGGTTTAGTTGACGGTGTGATAAGAGGGGATGAATATGATAAAAGTTGATTTAAATGCTGATTTAGGTGAGAGTTTTGGGCCTTATGTTATCGGTAGTGACTTTGAAATGCTAGATATTGTCACCTCAGCAAACATCGCCTGTGGGTTTCATGCCAGTGATCCTGAAATCATGGCAAATACTGTTTTACTTTGTAAAGATAAGAAGGTTTCAATGGGCGCACATCCGGGATTCCAAGATTTAAAAGGCTTTGGGCGAAGACGACAAGAGATTAGTTCACAGGATGAGCTTAGATATCTAGTATTATATCAGATAGGTGCCTTAAAATCGATTATTGAGGCTGAAAATGGTCTATTAAGCCATGTAAAGCTGCATGGTGCACTAAATAATATGGCGTGTGAGAATATAGATATATCCAGAACGTTTACTAAAGCAGTGAAAGATCTTAACCATAATTTACCAATTTTTGTAGTTGCAGAGACTGAGTTACAAAAAGCTGCGATGGAACTTTCTCAACCTTTTAAATGTGAAGTATTTGCAGATCGAGCATACACAGATGAGGGGCAACTATTGTCTCGCAAGTTAGATGGTGCAGTAATACACGACCCAGATAAAGCTGCCGACAATGTCTTAAAGATGATTGAAGAGGGTGCCCTTACATCTGTAAGTGGAAAGAAAATACCAGTCTCCGTTGATACAATATGTGTTCACGGTGATAATCCACAGTCAGTAAAATTAGCAGAAACTGTAAGATTACGGTTAGAAAATTCTGGTATCTCTATTTCATCAAGCTGAAACTCACCCAATCAAAAAAATTACTCACAATTGCAAAATTGCAGATAATTTATTCAGATTTTTCCTCAGTTTCTTTTTCTTCAAGTTCTTCAAGTTCTTCCAAGGCTGCTGTACCCATATCATCAAATAATTCGGCAATCTCAAAGTCGGCTTCTGCTTCAGCTTGTGCCGCCAAATCTTGTATTGATTTTCCATCAGACTGCAAGGCAGCTTCTTCGACAGAACGCGCCACATTTAATGCTATATTGCATTGTGATTCAGGGTGCAGTGAAACTAAAATAGTGTGTAAACCTAACTCTTTAATAGGCTTATCAATAATAATTTGTTTTTTATCGATTGAAAATCCTTCAGCAGTAGCCGCGTCCGCAGCATCTCGGTTAGTAACAGATCCATAAAGTGATCCTGTATCGGAAGCTGATCTTATAATTATGAACTGTTGACCGTTCAATTTTTCTGCTACAGAATCTGCTTCTGATTTGGCTTCTAAATTCCGAACTTCCATTTGAGACTTTTGAGTTTCAAAGACTTTTATATTTGCTTGAGTTGCTCGCATGGCCTTTTTCAAAGGTAATAAGTAATTTCTCGCATAACCTTGCTTAACGTTTACCACATCACCCATTTGACCCAATTTCGCCACTCGTTCCATTAATATTACTTGCATTGTCTTTTCCCTTTATTTAACTGCGTAAGGCAGTAGAGCAAGATAGCGAGCTCGTTTAATAGCTTTTGCTAATTCACGTTGTTTTTTCTGAGAAACTGCTGTTATTCTGCTCGGCACAATTTTACCTCTTTCAGAAACGTATCGTTGCAATAATTTTATATCTTTATAATCAATTTTTGGAGATCTATCGCTAGAAAATGGGCATGTTTTGCGCCGTCTAAAAAAAGGTTTGTTAGCTACATCCATTTTACACGTCCTCTGATTTTGGTTTAGTGACTTCGTTTTGCGTGCTCTCGTTTCTCTCTTCTCGAATGCGCGGTCTCGATCCCATCATAACTGATGGACCTTCGTCATGACTTTTAACTTTTATAGTCATTACACGCATTACATCTTCATGAAGTCGCATTAAACGCTCCATCTCTTGCACAGCTTCTGCCGGTGCATCTGATTTAATGAAAGCGTAATGGCCTTTTCGGTTTTTATTTACCTTATAAGCCATAGTTTTTAAGCCCCAGTATTCACTATCTAATACTTTGCCGTCATTTTCTGTTAAAACTTTGGAGAAGTGTTCTATTAAACCTTCTGCCTGCGTATTAGACAAGTCTTGCCTTGCAATCATCACATGCTCATATTTTGGCATGGCTTTTCCTTTTCAAAAGTGCTTCAAAATATGGTAAAAATATCCGCTACCATATACGATTGGCACCGCTATAAATAACTGCGGATTAGCCGGGTCGATAGTTTCTTTTGAAATGGATTGCAAGAAAAATTATTAAAATTATGCGAATAACTGTAAATCTTATGTTAAAATCAGAAATACTTTAAATATATATCTGTCTAGTATAGACCTAAGGGCTTGCGGTTGTTAGAGAATACTACAAAAAAATGGAGTTTTAATTGAGTATAACATTTGTTTTTCCTGGCCAAGGAGCACAGGTAATAGGAATGGGGCAAACTTTGGCCAGAGCCTATCCTAACTCAAGGAATGTATTTGAAGAAGTAGATGATGCATTAAACTTCAAGTTGTCAAAGTTAGTTTGGGAGGGGGAGATTGAAGAATTAACGTTAACAGAAAATGCTCAGCCAGCTTTAATGGCAACGTCTATTGCGACTTTGAGAGCTATGGAAGAAGAGGGCATATCATCAGATACTGTTAAATATTTTGCGGGCCATTCTTTGGGAGAATATTCTGCGTTATGTGCTGCTGGAGCGTTGGATTTGGCAGATACTGCGCGATTATTGAGATTAAGAGGTAAATCAATGCAAAAAGCTGTGCCAATTGGTGTTGGTGCTATGGCAGCGATTTTAGGTTTGAATTTTGAGTTAGTAGAAAAAATAGCCCAAGAAGCCTCGCAAAAACAGGTATGCCAAGCAGCCAACGATAATGATCCTAATCAAGTGGTGATTTCGGGAAACCTTGAGGCAGTGGAACGGGCGATAATATTAGCAAAAGAAAAAGGTGCTAAAAGAGCAATAATATTACCAGTCTCAGCACCATTCCACTGTGAGTTAATGCAACCGGCTTCTGATGTAATGGCAGAAGCGTTTTCAAAGGTAAGTTTTAAAATTCCATCATCACCGATAGTTGCAAATTATACAGCACTACCAGTGGTGGATCCCAGTGAAATAAAAAACTTATTAATAAAACAAATTACAGGCAGGGTTCGGTGGCGAGAAACAATAAATTATATATCTCAAAATGGTGTAGATAAAGTGATTGAAATTGGGTCAGGCAAAGCCCTAACTGGGATGATCAGAAGAATTAATAAAGATATAAATTGTTACAATATTGGATCTTCAGATGATTTAAATAAATTTTTATCAACTGATAGCGAAGGATAAACGATGTTTAATGTTAATAATAAAAATGCGCTAATTACAGGTGCATCTGGAAGTATTGGAAGAGAAATAGCAGTTTTTCTTCATAATGCTGGCGCAAATATTGTAATCTCTGGAACGCGCTTGGAGCCGTTACAACAATTACAATCTGAATTAGGTGATAGGGTCCATATCATATTATGTGATCTTTTTGACCATGAAGCAGTTCAATCGTTACCAAAAAAAGCAGCTGAGATTGTAGGAAATATCGATATTTTAATAAATAACGCTGGTATCACTCGCGATAATTTATTTATGAGAATGTCTGATAAAGATTGGGGCGATGTTATCAATGTAAACCTTTCCTCTACAATGCAGTTATGCCGGGGAGTTGTTCGGGGCATGATGAAGTCTAGGTGGGGACGTATTGTGAATATTGCATCAGTGGTTGGCGTTACAGGAAATCCAGGTCAAGCAAATTATGCTGCGTCAAAAGCTGGAATGATTGGTATGTCAAAATCTCTAGCATTTGAAGTTGCCAGTAGAGGCATTACTGTTAATTGTGTTGCACCAGGATTTATCTCATCGGCAATGACAGATAAATTGAATGAGAAGCAAAAAGAGACAATAATTTCTTCTATTCCGTCCAGTAGGATGGGCAAAGGTGCTGACGTTGCCTCTGCTGTGCTTTATTTAGTGTCTAATGAAGCATCATATATTACAGGTCAAACGTTACATGTTAATGGTGGATTGGCCATGATCTAATTTAATTAAAGTATTAAACGAAAACATTTGCCATTTCTAAAGTTTATGTTATAGGCCCCTATATTAACGAAAAGTATCCAAAGAGCTTTATGTTTAATGTTAAGATTTAATTACTTTGGAGGCCCGGGAAAACCTGGAAAATTGAGAGGATTTTGATTATGAGCGACATAGCAGATCGAGTTAAAAAGATAGTAGTCGAACATTTGGACGCTGAAGAAGATAAAGTTGTTGAGAGTGCATCTTTTATAGATGACCTTGGTGCAGATAGTTTGGATACAGTTGAATTGGTAATGGCTTTTGAAGAAGAATTTGGAATAGAAATTCCTGATGAGGCTGCGGAAACAATTCAATCATTTGGTGACGCAGTAAAGTTTATAACTGAAGCTGTTTAACAAACAATAAATAATAAAGTTAGGCGTCTGTTTGGGCGCCTTTTTTTTGTTTATAACTTTAAAGATGAATATACTTAATACGACATCTAAGAAATTGCTAATTATTTTGATTTGTTTATAATTATGCTTGAGTGTGAAGTTAAAAGAGAGGTTATGGAATGCGTAGGGTAGTTGTAACAGGGCTTGGGATGGTGACACCGCTTGCATGTGGCGTTGAGGAAACTTGGTCTCGAATATTGGATAGTCAATCTGCAGCTGATACCATTCAGAAATTTGATGCATCTCATTTGGCAACAAATTATGCCTGTGAGATACCTCGAGGCGATGGTGAAAATGGGACGTTTAATCCAGATGATTGGATGGCACCTAAAGATCAAAGAAAAGTTGATGATTTCATACTCTATGGGGTTGCGGCAGCTGAGCAAGCAGTCAAAGACTCTAACTGGGTTCCAAAAAGTGAAGAAGATTGTGTCCGTACAGGCGTGATGATCGGTTCTGGAATAGGTGGTTTATCCTCAATTGCAGAGACAGCAATTATTCTGAAAGAACGTGGACCAAGGAGAGTATCTCCTTTTTTTATACCTAGCGCACTAATTAATTTAATTAGTGGCCACGTTTCAATAAAATTTGGATTTAAGGGTCCTAATCATTCAGTGGTAACTGCCTGTTCAACTGGCGCACATGCTATAGGAGATGCAGCTCGTTTAATAATGTTAGATGATGCCGATATCATGGTAGCGGGTGGAGCAGAGGCTCCTATTTCCGAAATTGGCATTGCAGGTTTTAACGCTTGTAAGGCTCTTTCGACAAAAAAGAAAGATAACCCAAAAGAAGCTTCTCGACCATATGATATTGATAGAGACGGATTTGTTATGGGTGAGGGTGCTGGTGTTGTTGTATTAGAGGAATTGGAACATGCAACAAAAAGGGGCGCACATATTTATGGGGAGATTTTGGGCTATGGTTTGTCTGGAGATGCTTATCACATTACTGCTCCGTCTCAAGATGGTAATGGTGGTTTTAGATCCATGCAATCGGCTATAAAGCGCGCAAACCTTATCCCAAATGAAATAGATTACATAAACTCTCATGGTACATCTACGATGGCTGATGTTATTGAACTGGCAGCCGTTGAAAGATTATTTGGTGAATTCTCCTCTAGTTTGACAATGTCATCAACAAAGTCAGCTGTTGGTCATTTACTGGGTGCCGCAGGAGCAATAGAAGCTATTTTTTGCCTGCTTGCTATCCGTGATCAAAAAGCACCACCAACTTTAAATTTGGATGTCCCAGCGGTCAAAACTTTGATTGATTTAGCTCCTCATGTGGCAGTTTCACGTGAGATAAATATCACGATGTCTAATTCCTTTGGCTTTGGTGGAACAAATGCTTCAATTGTTATGGGAAAATATAAAGCTTAACCTATGATCAAGTTTATTTTTACAAGTTTTGTAAGCTTTATCCTAATGTTTTTAATCGTTATTGGATCAGTAATGTGGTGGGGTAAGGCTAAGTATGAAGAACCTCAAAATTTTGAAATAACACGCACATTTATTATAGAGCCTGGTGAAAGTTTTGATATAATAAGTCAAAATTTAAGTACTCAAAATTTAATAAACAATTTATATGTTTTAAAATTTGGAATTATTTTTACTCAAAATCAAAAAAAACTTAAATTTGGAGAATATGAAATCCCTAAAACTGCTTCTATGGGTGACATAGTGAATTTAATCGTAAGTGGGGAAACAAAGATTCATAAGTTGGTGATTCCAGAAGGGTTTTCCACTTGGCAAGTTATTGAACGCATTAAATCAGAAGAGTTATTAAGTGGTGATGTTATTATTTTACCATTAGAAGGTAGCTTAGCTCCACAAACTTATTTATTTTCGAGAGGAGATGATCGTGAGGCGCTTCTTTCAAAAATGAAAAATAAGCAAACGAGCATTCTAGACAATGCATGGGATAATAGAGTTGAAGGATTGCCATTTGAAAATAAATTTGAAGTACTTAAATTAGCATCAATTATTGAAGAAGAAGCCAGTTTGGCTGATGAGCGAAAAATTATTGCATCGGTTTTTATTAATAGATTAAAGAAAAAAATGAAACTTCAAACTGATCCTAGTGTAATATATGGAATTACGAGAGGAGAGTATAATTTGGGGCGAGGATTGTTCTTAAGTGAACTGAGGAACCTCACGCCTTGGAACACATATAAGATTAAAGGACTTCCTCTGACACCTATATCTAATCCAGGTGAAGCATCTATTTATGCTGCAACCAATCCAGCCCTAACTGATTTCCTTTATTTTGTGGCGAATGGTTCTGGTGGGCATTGGTTTGCAAAGTCTTATCAAAAACATACTGAAAATGTGAAAAAATGGCGTAAAATAGAAGAGCGGCGCAAAAATGAATCGGATGATTAAAATAATTAGTTAGCTATTTTTTATTTAACAATAATGAAAAAAAATGTAGAGATCTTAGTGAGTTTATTGTTTTTAACTTATTTTAAGATATAAAAAAAGTGAATTAGAAGTTGGCTGTTGATGCTTAATATAAGACCAATTGGATATATTGTCGGAATATTAATTGTTATTCTGGGCGTTTCTATGATTCTGCCCTTGTTGGTCGACATTTATTTTCAAGATGATCATTGGAAAATTTTTGGATATTCTTCTTTTATTACTATAGTTATCGGAGCATTGTTGGTTATCAGTTGTTCAAATAGCTACCCAACTAATTTTTCTATTCAACAAACTTTTTTATTAACGGTTTCAATATGGTTGATATTACCCATCTTTGGGTCAATTCCTTTTGTAATAGGGTGGTCAAACGCTAGTTTTATAGATAGTTTTTTTGAATCAATGTCTGGATTAACGACAACTGGAGCAACAGTTTTTCAAGGTCTTGAAGATTTTCCCGAAGGATTATTGCTATGGCGTGGTTTGCTTCAATGGTTTGGAGGTATCGGAATTATTGTAGTGGCTGTTATCTTCTTACCATTATTACGAGTAGGAGGTATGCAAATATTTCAATTAGATAGCTTTAATAATTTTGGCCAGGCTTTGCCTAAAGCTAAAGAAATAGCACAATCTGTTTTTTTGATATATCTCGGTTTAACAATTAGTGCCATAATCGCTTACTTAGCATCAGGTTTGCGATTATTTGATGCTGTTGTACATGCTATGACAACAATATCCACTGGTGGCTTTAGTAATTATGACGAGTCATTTGCCCATTTCCCCTTATCTACTGAGTACGTCTGTGTTTTCTTTATGATTGCATCATCTTTACCGTTTATCAGATATGTTCAATTGACGAATGGAAATTTTAAAGCGCCATTTTTTGATTCTCAAGTGAGAACTTTTTTTCTAATTTTAATAGTTGTAATTTTAATGCTGTTATTTTGGTTAATTTTTCAGGGAGAGCTCACATTTGAACATGCATTACGAAAAACAGTTTTTAATGGAGTTTCTATTCTTACCGGTACGGGTTACTCAAGTGACAATTACATGCTTTGGGGAAGTTTTCCATTTTCCGTATTTTTTATAATTGGGTTAATCGGTGGTTGTGCTGGATCAACTACTTGCTCAATAAAGGTTTTTAGGTTTCAAATACTTTTCTCTGCTATCAGTTCTCAAATCAAACAGATGCATTATTCATCAGCTGTGGTTGCCACACGCTATGAAGGAAAAAGGGTTTCGCTGGATGTAGTATCTTCAGTTATAGCGTTTTTTATCTTATTCTTTGTCACATTATTTTTAGTAACATTAGCTTTATCTGCTACCGGCTTAGACTTTGTGACTTCGATATCTGGGGCGGTAAGCACGCTTGCAAATATTGGACCTGGATTGGGTGAGAGGATCGGACCAATTGGCAATTATGCTGATTTAAATACTGCAGCTAAATTAATTTTGATTTTCTCTATGTTTGTAGGCCGTTTAGAATTAATGGTAGTTTATGTTTTATTTACTTTAACTTTTTGGCGAGGGTGAAAATATGAAAAAACCACTTGGTGCTCAAATCTCACATGCATTAAAAAAACAGGGTGTAGAGGTTATATTTGGGATACCAGGTGTCCATAATGTGGAGCTATACCGTGGAATTGAAGAGGCTGGCTTAAAACATATTCTAACGCGTCACGAGCAGGGTGCTGGTTTTATGGCAGATGGTTATGCTAGAGCTACTGGAAAGCCAGGAGTGGCCTTTGTAATAACTGGCCCTGGCCTGTGCAACATAATGACTCCAATGGGGCAAGCTTATTCTGATAGCATTCCGATGTTAGTCATTTCTAGCTGTTTAAACCCGGGAGACCTTACCACAGAGCGTGGTAGGCTTCATGAAATGAAGGATCAAGAAGCGGCGGCTAGTACGGTTTGTGACTGGTCAAAAACAGCTCTAGATCCCGAGAATGCTTATCAACTACTAGATAGAGCATTTTTTGAGTTTATTTCTGCACGTCCAAGACCAAAGCATATTCAAGTTCCAATCTCAGTATTAGGTGCGCTGGCTAAACCAAGTTTGGATCCCATAAAAATAAATTTAAACAAACTGGATCAGCCTCATTTACATAAACAAGTTGCTGATGAACTAAGCGATGCGGGAAAGGTAATAGTTATAGTTGGTGGTGGCTGTGTTGCTGCCTGGATTGAGCTAAGATTTTTAATAGAAAAAATTGGTGCTGCTTCGTTTTCGACTTATGCGGGAAGAGGAGTTATTAATGACAATAACAAGTTATATTTTGGGGCTACGTTGGCCAGAGCTGATAGTGTGCATGATTTTGCAAAAGCAGATCTTGTTTTAGCTATTGGAACCAC
>Ga0308012_10000505_pt1 | contig 23471 bp, 20 predicted proteins | sample Neamet179_FD_203133 | JGI IMG/M metagenome (GOLD analysis project Ga0308012, IMG submission 203133) | Marine microbial communities from water near the shore, Antarctic Ocean - #179 | ecosystem: Environmental > Aquatic > Marine > Unclassified | place: Southern Ocean | collected 2014-07-25 | reverse complement strand
GCTAGCGAACATTTAGTTCACAAGAATTTACAGCATTATATACCTATACCATGCCTTGTTGCTTGGGTTTTTAACTTAAACTCTAATCCCAACATTTCACTAGAGCTACAGTGTTTTGGGTAATATTTGACAAGTCAATTGCATCCACTGCAGTGACTGTGTCAGCTTTCGTTACGATTATATTTGCCTTTTGTAACAATGGTTCGATCCAGCCCCAGGTGGCTGCGAAATGCACATTACTGGGTAATCGCCGCTCACCATTCTTCGGGTTTGAAAGCAAGATACCAATTACAGCACCGCTTTGATCGTATAGTGGGCCACCGATGTCACCGGGCAGGGTATCGATCTCAAGTCTTGCAATGTTCCGCTCACCCGCAAGATTTTTGATATCCTGTAATAGGCCCAGTGTCAGTGTGGGTGCACCCAATTTTCCGCCATAGGCATAACCGCCGACTGAGATGTGCCGGGGTGCGCGCAGGGGTGCGGTCTGAAATTTGGGCAGAGCTGCAGGGGCCGTGTCTAGCTTGGGTTCCAAAATAGTCAGCTTTGCATTTTGGGCTGCGATACGCAGTGTTATACCATTTTCCAGCTCAATGGTTCCACAGCTTGAGAAATCTTTTTTAGCTGTCAAAATATAACCCTCTGGATTTAGAAATACCCCTGATTGGGTAAATGCTGGTGGGCGAATCTTTAGGCCACTTAGCAAATCTGATGGCGTAAGCTCGGCATCAAAAATAGACGCGTCTGGTAGGGCGCCGGGTAAGCGCGTGAAGCTGTTGAATACTTCATTTTCTACACGCTGCCGACGGGCATCATCGCCAATGGGCCATACCAGAAATGCGCCCTTGATCTCACCATCGCGCAGCCGCGCAAAACCTGTTGTATGCACTGCAGTGTCGATTGCATCGATAGTGAAACTTGACTTTGTCAGTTTGCGGCGGCCATCTTTGGGGATGATGCTCAGGGTTTGGAGTACCTCATAGAGGGCCTTTAGCCGTGCGCTGTCTCCGGTTTGGCTAATCAAGATAACCTGCACAATACTGCCTTCTCTACCTCGGTACTGTACAAATGGCGCGTCATATTGGGCTGCCTCTAGAATGGCGCTGGGCGCTAGGATGGCAATGCCTGCTTTAGCCGCAGTAGTTTCTGTGAAGCCCAAACCGGCCAAAAGTATCTGGTAATTTGCGATCAGTTCTGCCCGTTGGGTTGCGGTTAGGATGCCTGTGTCCTCGTAACCTTTTGAGATCTGCCAGCGCGCCATTGCTCCTCGAGTCCCACGGCCGTAGAGGCCATCAATAGCGTTTTCGTAAAAGCCTGCCCAAGCCAGTGCGCGCTGCAAGTATTTTTTTTCTGCCAGTGTCATTGCCTGCTCGGAGAAAGAGGCCTCAATTAGTTGCTCAGTGGGGGCCAGATTTGAGGGGGTGGCCGTATCTTCATCAGGTGCAATGTCTGGAACTAAAGCTAGAGTTGATGAGGCAGTGTCTTGATTGGGTGCTGTATCGATGAATGGGGCTTTACGGACCTTGTTTTGAGTTGGTTCGATACGGGCTTCATTGGAGGGGAAGATTTGGCGTTGATACGAAGTACCAGTCGTGATGAAGCTACTGCGTGGAACCAAACTGGCATTAAGAAACTCCTGCAGAAATCTATCTGCCACTTCCTCTTGATAAGGACCAAGTGCTATGCCAAACCATCCTGCGCCAATATCAAAGCCAACTATATTATCAAAATTTTCTTTGTATTGCGCAATACTTTCCAAGGCGGTTGCGCGATCAGGCTGAGCCTCGAGTTGGATCCAAACACTGCTGGGTGATGCAGTCTGTGCAAGACTGGCTTGGCTCCAGAAGAGGGAAACAGCAACAGTACAGTAGATTATATAGTTTTTCATTTTGTTGCCCTTAAAAGCTTTATACTCTTATTTGTGTGATTAGCTGGCAAATCAAGTCAGTAGTTAGAAAAACTTTCTGCAGTTGCGCTAATTTAGCACCGGCGGCTTGATTGACGCTGGCTAGCGCAGGGCCTATTCAGGCGCAATGCTAATGGCTGAGGATCAAATGAACACTCCAAAATCATTCCAAGAAATTATTTTGCGCCTTCAAGCTTATTGGGCCGAACACGGCTGCGCAATATTGCAGCCCTATGATATGGAGGTTGGTGCAGGAACATTTCACCCAGCCACTACTCTGCGTGCTTTAGGCTCACAGCCTTGGGCCGTTGCTTATGTGCAGCCCTCGCGACGACCGACTGATGGTCGGTATGGCGAAAATCCAAATCGATTGCAGCATTATTACCAGTATCAGGTGTTGATCAAACCTAGCCCCTCCAATCTACAAGACCTTTACTTGGGCAGCTTAAAGGCGATTGGCATCGATATGGCCCTGCATGACATACGCTTTGTGGAGGATGATTGGGAAAGCCCAACGCTCGGAGCTTGGGGGCTTGGCTGGGAAGTTTGGTGTGACGGCATGGAAGTATCGCAGTTCACCTATTTTCAGCAGGTGGGGGGACATGATTGTCACCCTGTCTCTGGTGAGTTGACCTATGGCCTGGAGCGTTTGGCAATGTATGTCCTAGGTGTGGATCACGTGATGGATATGCCGTTTAATGATCCATCAGCAATAATTCCGTTAACTTATGGCGATATTTTCAAGCAGACTGAAGAAGAATATGCCCGCTGGAATTTCGATGTCGCCAATACCGAGGTGCTGCTACGTCAATTCGAAGAAGCGGAAGCGGAATGTAAAAACATCCTAGCACAGGATCATATGGATCCGAAAACTGGGAAACGGATTATTATGGTGCACCCTGCTTATGACCAATGCATCAAGGCTAGCCATATTTTTAACCTTTTGGATGCGCGTGGAATTATATCGGTGACTGAACGGCAGGCCTATATTGGCCGTGTTAGGACTTTAGCGACGAAATGTGCGGATGCCTTTGTGCAAACTGCAGCGGCAGGGGCGGTCTAATGGCTGTAAGTGGAAAATTGGTTAGTGGTGGCATTTTGGGAATTACAGCAGCATTTGGGTTTGGTGTATATTACGCGCAGGTCTACGGCTATTATGAAGAACTATCTCAGGGTGAAGTGGCCTTAACCTCGGTTATGAGTGGCGTGCCCGAGCGCATTCCTGTGTCAGACTTTGAGGGTATCGACGCCAATAGTAGCCCAATCCGCTATCGTGCGTGCTTTAAGACCCCACTGAGCACAGCGCTTTTGACTGAGACTTTCACTACCATTACCAAATTTGAGCCCCGCAATGCCCCAGATTGGTTTAGCTGTTTCGACGCTAATCAAATAGGTGAAGATTTGAAGGCCGGTTTGGCAACGGCCTATATGGGTGAGGCGAATTTTGAGTTTGGTATCGATCGTATTGTTGCGATTTATGACGATGGCCGCGGTTTTGTGTGGCATCAAATTAATGACTGTGGTGACAAGCTTTATGATGGCTCGCAGGCCTCTGAAAATTGCCCGGAAAGGGATCAATAATGGCGGATCTTCTCATTGAATTATTTTCGGAAGAAGTTCCTGCTGACCTTCAAGCGCAGGCAGCTGAAAATCTCAAGAAGCTGATCACTAATGGGATGGTTGATGCAGGTTTAACCTATGCCAGTGCAGCGGCTTTCCATACTCCACGCCGATTAACATTGGCTGTTGAAGGTCTTCTTGATGCCAGCCCTACGGTTCAAGAGGAGCGTAAAGGCCCGAAGGTTGGCGCACCGGAGCAAGCGATCCAGGGATTTTTACGCGGTGCGAGTGTGACTATGGCGGATCTTGAGGTTCGTGACGATAAAAAAGGCCAGGTCTATTTTGCCAAAATAACTAAGCCTGGTCGAGCAGCCACGGAAATCGTAGCTGATACTTTAGAGTTTACAATCAGGAATTTCCCTTGGCCAAAATCCATGCGCTGGGGTAGTGGTAGCTTGCGTTGGGTGCGGCCTTTGCAGTCTATTTTGTGCCTTCTGTCCAATGAGACTGAAGCCCAAATTGTGCCAGTCAAAGTTGATGGGATTTCAGCCAGTAACGTCACAAGAGGTCATCGCTTTATGGCTCCAGATAGCTTTGTGGTCAATGGATTTGACGATTATGAGACAAAACTGAAGCGTGCTAAGGTGATATTGCGTGCCGAAGAGCGCAGTGCTGCAATCTGGCAGGACGCGACCAACCAAGCCTTTGCTCTGGGACATGATCTGGTCGAAGATCCCAGCCTTTTGGTGGAGGTGTCGGGACTTGTTGAATGGCCTGTTGTTTTGCTTGGTCAAATTGACAATGATTTTTTAGGTCTGCCGCCGGAGGTATTAAAAACCTCAATGAGGGAACACCAAAAGTTTTTCTCTGTGTCGAACCCTAAAACTAGACGCATTGAACGGTTTGTGACGGTGGCAAATATAGAGACTGTTGATCAGGGTGCCACGATCTTGAAGGGTAACCAAAAAGTGCTTGCAGCACGTTTGGCTGACGCCAAATTCTTTTGGGAAAATGATCTGCGCGAAGCGAAAGCCGGTATGCTCAAATGGCAAATATCCTTAGAGAATGTTACCTTCCACAATAAGCTTGGTAGCCAATCTGAACGCATCAAACGTATAGCTGCTTTGGCACGCAAATTGGCACCTGTGGTTGGGGCTGATGCTGATGTGGCTGAGAAGGCTGCTTTTGTAGCGAAGGCAGATTTAAGCTCTGAGATGGTGTACGAATTCCCAGAACTGCAAGGCCTGATGGGACGTTATTACGCCTTGGAGGCCGGCATGGGGCTGGATATTGCAACGGCTTGTGAGGAACATTATGCGCCCTTAGGTCCTTCTGATAACGTTCCTACTGCACCGGTTTCCGTTGCCGTAGCGCTTGCCGATAAGCTCGACATGCTTATAGGATTTTGGACTATTAATGAAAAACCAACAGGATCGAAAGATCCCTTTGCACTGCGTCGTGCGGCTTTGGGTGTGATCAGGTTGATCATGGAAAATCAGCTGACATTACCTTTAGCTGCAATATTGAAGCCTGCAGATGTTGGTGCTGGTGCTACTGATTTGCTCAGATTTTTCCAAGAACGTCTCAAAGGCTTTTTGCGTGACCAAGGCCTTCGCTATGACGTGATCGATGCCTGTATCGCGATGCCTAATAATGATGACCTGGCCCTTCTGGCCAAGCGAGCACAGGCTTTACAGGCGGTGCTGGCAACAGATGATGGTGAAAATTTGATCCAAGGGTTCAAACGCGCTAATAACATCCTCAGCCAAGCTGAAGATAAAGATGGCGTGGAATATAGCTATGGTCCTGATATAAAGTTAGCCGAAAGTGATGTGGAACTTGTGCTATTTGCGGCTCTAGAGGATGTTGATACGCAAATTAAGCTGGCGATGGACGTACAGGATTTTTCGACTGCGATGGTTGCCATGGCCACGTTGCGCAGTCCGATTGATGCGTTCTTTGATGGGGTGAAGATCAATGCTGATAGTGCCATGATACGCCGTAACCGTCTGAACTTGCTAAGCCGTATTCGTACAATCTGCCTTTCTGTGGCGGACTTGTCCAAACTTGAAGGGTGACAACAGCCCTCTTGCACTATAAGAATAAGGGCTTATGCCTCCGTATAAAAGAAGGATGCCGCAGTGCAGAATGATCCGATATACGCACCCGTTGTGTTAGTCACTAACACGAGCCCAATGACAGCCGCCGCCTATGGTGGTAGAGCTAAATGTGCTCAGCGTTTGATCCGGCTGGATATGCCGGTGCCCACCACTGTAGCCCTTTCGTTCGCTGCGGTGCATCAAATTGCAACTGGCAATGCCATTGACCTCAAACTCGTACTACCACATTTCGATGACGATCCTTTGTTGTCTGTTCGGCCCTCGTCAGGCAGCCCTGATTGGGGTGGTCCGGGTGCCATTTTGAACATTGGTATGAACGACGTAAAATTCCTAGCCTTGTCTGAGACCTTAGGCGAGACATCAGCAGCTATGCTTTATCTGAGGTTTATAAATGCCTATGCTACGCATGTAGCACGACTTGACCCTGATGCCTTTGACGATCTTGAAACGCCTACAGCACTTGACGTAACGATCGCGTTGGCAACTTATGCGGAAGAGGCTGATGAGCCTTTTCCTCAGGATATATATGTACAACTAGGCCATGTATTGAGGTCTATGGCCCGCGCTTGGGAAGGTACCAGCGCGCGATTGTTACGCCAAGCCAAAGGTGCACCGGCAGATGCAGGGCTCGGGCTTGTGGTGCAGGCTATGGCGATTGGTGTTGGGCGTGGGGAGTGTGGTTCTGGCGTTATCCAATTTGCCTCGTCTGAGACTGGCCTGCCAGGAATTCACGGGCGCTATTTACGTCAGTCGCAGGGCCGTGAAGCCCTGGACCGGCAGGCTGGTTCGCTTTACTTGACCGAAGACCTGCGCGGCCCGTCTTTGGAGGAGAACTGCCCCGATGTGTTTGCCCAACTTTTAGCTTATTCAGTTTTGTCGCGGCAAGGTTTGCGCGAAGAAATGCAAATCGAGTTCACTCTTGAGAGTGGAGCCTTAGTAATTCTGGATGCAGTTCGGATTGTACGCTCGTCCAGTGCCGCTGTGCATATTGCTGTTGATATGGCTAATGATGGAGTTATTCCGCGCGAAGAAGCGCTGATGCGGGTTGATCCTAAAGCTTTGTCTGAACTGTTGCACCGCCAAGTGGCTCCGACTGCGGCCCGCACTGTGTTAGCGAAGGGTATCGCGGCCAGTCCTGGTGCTGCTACAGGTAAAATTGTGTTCACCGCATCCGATGCGCAGGCTTCTGCTGCTCGGGGTGAGGCTGCTGTTTTGGTGCGGCGTGAAACGGGCCCTGAAGATATTCGTGGCATGCATTCTGCTGTTGCTGTTGTGACTGAGCGCGGGGGTGTGACTAGCCATGCGGCGGTGATTGGCCGCGGTCTTGGTTTGCCTTGTGTCGTTGGTGCGTTTGATATGAGTATTGATGCGCAAAAGAACGTTGTTATTGGTAGAAGCCAACAGATTTTGCGCGAGGGCGATGTAATTACCGTTGACGGTACCCTTGGCGAGGTCCTAGTGGGACGGATTGAGACTGTAGAAGCTGGTCTTGATAGTACTGTGACGACACTTCTTAGCTGGGCTGATGATCTTCGAGACATTGGTATTCGCGCCAATGCTGATACGCCACGTGACGCACAAACGGCTAAAAACTTTCTGGCTGATGGTATTGGCTTGTGTCGCAGTGAACATATGTTCTTTGAGGCGGATCGATTGACAGTGATGCGTGAGATGATTTTCGCGGAAAACGAAGAGGACCGCGCGGCATCTCTTGAGCGACTATTGCCAATGCAAAGAGCTGATTTTACTGAGTTATTTCAAATAATGGAAGGCCGCCCCGTCTGTATCCGCCTTTTGGACCCCCCCTTGCATGAGTTTTTGCCTGCAGACCGAAGTGGGTTGCGTGATTTGGCTGAAGCCTTGAACCTACCACTGTCGAGAGTGACTGAACGGGTAGCACAACTCTCAGAGTATAATCCCATGTTGGGCCTGCGCGGTGTCAGGCTTGGGATTACGGTGCCGGAAATCTACGATATGCAGGCACGCGCCATATTTGAGGCGGCAATTGACAGTGGTGTGGATGCTGCTCCTGAAATTATGATCCCACTGGTTTCGGCTTGCCGCGAGGTCGAACTTGTAAAAGCTCGTATTGATGCAGCTGCCGCTGCGGTGCGCGTGGAACGTGGGCAGAGCTTCACCTATTCTCTGGGTGTCATGGTCGAAACCCCGCGTGCTGCCCTGCGTGCCGGCGAAATTGCTGCATATTCAGAGTTTTTGAGCTTTGGCACAAATGACCTAACTCAGATGACATATGGTCTGTCGCGTGATGACGCAGGCCGTTTCATGTCTTCGTATGTCCAACAAGGCGTTTATGAGGAAGATCCTTTTCACAGGCTTGACACAGATGGGGTTGGCGAATTGCTTATATTAGGGGCCGAGCGTGGCCGAGCTGTGCGCCCTGAGGTAGTTCTGTCTATCTGTGGGGAGCATGGTGGCGATCCTGAAGCTATCGCCTTCATCCGAAAATGTGGGTTTACCTACGTGTCTTGCTCGCCGTTCCGTGTGCCTGTGGCGCGACTTGCGGCTGCACAGTGCGCAATTTCTGACCTGCTGAATCATTGACGTAAAGGTCACATATTAGCCAAAATTCCTCGTTGATGGCCCAATCACTAGACGTTACCAGTATATTTCCCTATAGCACACTGGTTTTTGGGGGTTTAAAATATGAGGATTGATTCGGTACACGCCGTTTTCCCAGCTTTATTTTATGGGGCTTTAATTCAACTTTTAACGCTGCAGTCTGTTACGGCCTCCGAATACATTGCATCCTTTCTTCCAAAAAACTATATTGAGGCGCTGGCGCCTAAACCGGTGTTTTTTAATTCTGTCCCGTTGCATTATAATAGTTTATTGACTTCTATTCGTCCCAAAGAGCGAAATACTTTAGTAACATCAATGAGGCCCCTAAACCGGCCAAATTTTCAGTGGAAATGTCTGGCAGAAGCTTTGTATTTTGAGGCGCGCGGCGAGCCCGTTGAAGGTCAATTTGCAGTTGCAGAAGTGATACTCAATCGGGTGAAAAGCGAAGAATTTCCTGATAGTATTTGTGGTGTTATAAATCAAGGAACGGGGCGAAAGCATGCCTGCCAGTTTAGCTATACCTGTGATGGTAAGCTCGAGCGTGTTTCTAACCTGGTTTCCTATGATCAGATGGTTCGCATAGCAGGAGTTATGATCGATGGTGTCTCACCGCCATTGACTGCGGGTGCTACCTACTATCATGCCACATCTGTTTGGCCCTCTTGGGCGCGAGGGTTTGAGAATACTGTCACAATAGGGGCCCACAAATTCTATAAACCTGTTAAAAAAGTGGTCAAAAAATAACTTTCGCTTCGGTGCTATTCTGGTAATAGCAAAGTGGGGGACAAGCGATATGATAGATGATCTCAACCATGCCTTTACGCATCCTTTGGCGCGCTCAGAGGCTACAACTATAAATCCCTGCGATAGGATATCTGTACGCGATCACATTATAACTGTTGAAATAGGTGCGTTTCAGGCTGAGCGCGGTACGACCCAGCGTATTCGCTTCGATGTTGTGGTTGAAGTCCAACCTTTGACTAATGAAATTGAAGACGATGTTGATCGTATTTTATCTTATGACCGCGTTACTGAAGCGATTGAAGCCGCACTTTCAGAAGAGCGATTGAATTTGCTTGAGACCTTGGCTGAGAGGGTCGCTAATCGTATTCTGTTGGCACCGCAGGCCCAACGCGTTTTTGTTAGAATTGAGAAAATTGACCGGGGGCCGGGGGATTTAGGCGTTGAAATTGTTAGAGCGCGGACACGTGCTTTGGATGCTGGTCTGCGCACACTGGAAGATACCCCGCACCCCATCGTGCTGTTTCTCGCCAATCCGGTGGTTTCTGGCGTTAACCTTGCAGATTGGATTACTGCTGCTGAGAGTAACGACCGTCCGGTGATCATCTGTGTTGGCACGCCTGAGGCACCTCCGCCGCTAGTGTTCCAGCACAAGATGGTGCAACGTCGGATTGATTTGCTGGCGATTGAACAAAATGCTTGGGTTTTGGCAAGCCAGGATAACAGATGTGTGGTCGTTGGTACCAAGACCGAGCTGGATTGGGGAATGCGTCATGACCAGATCAGCGTCTGGGCTCCGTCAAAGATAGTGTTGGATGCTGTCGATGGCCCACCCACCCATATGGTAGACATGCCTGCCCTTGTGGAATGGTTCGCTAAAGAAATGCAGGCGGCGCAGGTAGTATTTGTTGGTGCAGTGCCCACTGGTGAGTTAGCCACTGCCCGAGAAGCGCAGGTCGATCAGGCGCAGCTATGACAGCCTACTATCGTCCTTTGATTGAAGAGCGGGGCCAGTTCTTGTTGGCTGGTGGCTGGTGCCGATTTACGCAGGTAGAGGTATTGCAGCGCGGAACACAGCCCTACGTTTGTGCGGTTACTAATATATCGAAACAAGCCCTGCTGCGCCTCACATCGCCGCGCCCAGATTTGGGCACGGATGGGATGCACCGCCCGCAGGTTATGGGCATTCTTAACACAACGCCGGACAGCTTCTCTGATGGTGGCAAATTTGATAGCCTTGCCACTGTAATGGCCCATTCGCAAACCATGCGGCGAGATGGTGCCGATATCATTGATATTGGCGGCGAAAGCACGCGGCCAGGTGCGGATTATGTGGATGTGGCAAACGAGATTGCCCGCACTGTCCCTGCGGTGCTGGGGATGCGGCAAGATCTCAGTTTGCCTTTATCAATCGATACAAGAAAGGCTGCGGTGGCTAAGGCTACTCTGGCGGTGGGAGCCAATTGGATTAATGACGTCTCTGCTTTGAATTTTGATGCAGATATGGCAGGCGTGGTTGCGCGCTCAGGCGCGCCTATCTGTTTGATGCATGCGCCCAGTGATCCTAAGACCATGCAGCAGAATGCCAGTTATGATGATGTACTGCTGGATGTGTATGATTACCTAGAGGCGCGGGTTGCATTTGCTTTGGCCCATGGGGTGACGCGGAACAAGATCATCTTGGATCCAGGTATCGGCTTTGGTAAAACCTTAGAACATAATTTAGCATTGTTGCGTGGATTGGCTTTGTTTCATGGGCTTGGTTGTCCGATATTGTTAGGCGCGTCTCGCAAGCGTTTCATTGGTACAATTTCTGGTGCTGAGAGTGCAGAAGAGCGAATGCCAGGATCAGTGGCGGTGGCTTTGGCAGCGGTGGCGCAGGGTACTCAAATAGTCCGAGTTCACGACGTGTTGCCGACTGTTCAAGCCCTTAAGCTCTGGGCGGCGGTTCGCGGCTAAAAATAGAGCGCAGAACGCCGGTTTGGATGATAGCTACGCCTAGCAAGATCAAGGCCAGACCTACAAACAGGTTGGTGGGTAGGCTTTCTCCTAAAAAAAAACTACCAAATAGGACTGACCAAACTGGCACTTGATAGTTTGTGAGTGTCAGAAAAGATGGTCCTGCGCTGCGGATTACGGCGACTTTGACGATAAAGGCCAATGCAGTTGGAATTAGCCCTAGGTAGACAATCGCGAGCAAGCCAATAGTGCTTGGCATCCTCGGTTGCCCGTCAACCACCAAGGCAATTGGTAACAATATTAAAGCTGCCACAATTAGCGAGGCTGTGGATAGCGCTAGCTCATTTACATGTGGGCATTGGCGCGTAGCGATGGAACCGCAGGCATAGAAAAATGCTGCTGCGACGCAGGCAAAGCGGGCCGTGGTTTCAAGTGGACCTTCTGAAAGACCCAAGCCGCTGGTGCTTATCAGCAAAATAGCACCAATAAATCCAACGCTAAATCCGATAATCTTGCGTAAATAGAGCCGTTCTCCAGGAACTAAAAAATGGGCTAGCGGCAGAACAAAAATTGGCAAAGCCGCCATTGTCATGCCTGCGAAGGCTGACGGCACATGCTGTTGACCCCAGCTAAGTAGGGCAAAGGGGATTGCGCTGGATAGAAGGCCAACTAGAACGACGAAGCGCCAAAGGCGTGCATCACTAAAAGTGGGTAATGCCACCCCGCGCCAGCGCATCAGCATATACAATGATAACGCCCCGATAGAGATCCGCCCAGCAGCCAAAGAAAGTGGTGCAAAATCACGCAGTGCAACCCGCACAACCATAAAGGCTCCGCCCCAAATTAGTGCTATCAAAGCGATTCGGAGCCAGTTGATTAATCCAGGTGAAGTCACGCGCAGTCTTTCAGGTGGGCAAATAAAAAGGGCTCAGCCATTATAGCTGTAGCCCTCTGCCTTGAATGAGTCGAAGCTCATCGCGGGCTTAGTTTTTGGTTTTGTCAACCATTTTACCAGCTGAAATCCAAGGCATCATGCCGCGGAGTTTTTCGCCAGTTGCTTCGATTTGGTGCGCATCATTGATTCGACGTGTTGCTTTAAAGGAAGGTTGACCCACCGCATTTTCTAGCATGAAGTCACGCACAAATTTACCATTTTGAATATCGGTAAGAATTGCTTTCATTTTAGCTTTGGTCTCATCATAAGGTAAAATCCTTGGGCCTGAGACGTATTCGCCATATTCTGCAGTGTTTGAGATCGAGTAATTCATGTTGGCAATACCGCCTTCATATATCAGGTCTACGATCAGTTTTACCTCATGGAGGCACTCGAAGTAAGCCATTTCTGGCGCGTAGCCAGCTTCGACCAACGTTTCAAAACCCATGCGGATAAGTTCAACCAAGCCACCACAGAGAACTGCTTGCTCACCAAAGAGGTCAGTTTCACATTCTTCACGGAAGTTGGTTTCGATAATTCCGGAGCGACCGCCACCTATAGCGGAGCAATAAGACAAGCCAATTTCCAACGCTTTGCCGGATGCGTCGTTGTCAACAGCAACAAGGCAGGGCACGCCTCCGCCTTTGGTATATTCTCCGCGCACAGTGTGACCCGGGCCTTTTGGCGCCATCATTATCACGTCGATGCCTGCCTTTGGCTCGATTAAGCCAAAGTGAACGTTCAGGCCGTGTGCGAATGCGATTGCTGCACCTTCACGGATGTTTTCATGAACGTATTTTTGGTAGGTTTCTGCCTGTAATTCGTCTGGCATTGTGAACATAATCACGTCTGCCCAAGCAGCTGCTTCTGCGATACCCATAGTCTTCAGGCCTTCACCTTCAGCTTTTGCGATTGAGGCAGAGCCTTCACGCAGAGCTACAACTAAATTTTTGGCACCGCTGTCACGAAGGTTCAACGCATGTGCATGGCCTTGGCTACCGTAGCCTAAGATAGCTACTTTTTTTTCTTTGATAAGATTTACATCGCAATCGCGATCATAATAAACGCGCATTTTGGCGTCCTTTCATGGTTTGTTTTTCTGAGCCGTATTTATCAGCCCTCAAGTAATAAGATTAGAGTTTATTTAATGCTATAAGACTTATTTTTAATAGATTGTATTCTTATAACTGTATGAATATAAAATATTCATGCTTGATGATCTTGACCGGCGCATTCTACGTATTCTCCAATCTGATCCTATGGTTCCAATTGTGGAGGTGGCGGAGCGTTGCGTATCCCAACCTGCAACCGTGGCGCGCCGCTTGGAGCGGTTGAAAGCGCATGAGGTTTTGCGTGGGCAACATGCTGTGATTGATTGGGCCGTGTTGGGTTATGCGGTTGAGGTGAGCCTACGGTTTACGCTGGATAAAACGAATGCAAAAGCTTTTGATGAATTTTTGGCTGCGGCACGCGGTATCAGGCAGGTGATTGCAATTCAAACTTTTTTGGGACGGGTAGATGTACGGTTATCGGTAATCGCCAAAGATATGGCTGACTATCAAAAGCTCTATCGCAATGAGATTTTAAACTTGCCCCATATCTCGGAACTGGAGGCACTTATGCATGTGGCTACCCTTAAAACTGCAGAAGTTTTGCCATTATGATACCATGGGATAAACTTGATTTTGCGTTGATGCGAGCTTTGTCGGAAGATGCCACCCAATCTGCGGGCTCTTTAGGGCGGGACTTAGGGCTGAGCCAGCCTGCGACGTGGCGGCGTATTAAGCGGCTGCAAGAGGCAGGTGTATTGGCAGGGCGGCGGATTGATTTGAATGCGGAAGCACTTGGGTTTGGAGTCACGGTCTTTCTTGGTGTAAAGTTAGTCACCAAAGGTCTGGTGAGTTTGGAAGACTTCGAACGTGCCGTTACTGCTATTCCCGAAGTACAAACTGTTCAGCATGTACTAGGACTTTACGACTACCGGCTACGGGTGGTGGCGCGTGACATTTCGGACTTTGAACGGGTCTTACGACGTCGAATTATGGCTCTACCAGGAGTGGGCGATGTTGAGGCCAATGTACTGCTGAGTGAGGAGCGCCTGACTGGACCTTTATGAAATGGGTCGGCTAAAATGGTATGCGAAAATAGACCGTGCATACTGGATCGAAGAAATTTATATTGGTGTCAAATATATAGGAGTTCCTCAAATGCCCGCTTTGTTAGACACAGTCGATCCTGACGGCCTATTAGAATACTCTGTGGTCTTCACAGACCGTTCGCTCAATCATATGAGCACGAAATTCCAAGGTGTGATGTGCGATATCTCGTCAATTCTCAAAGAAGTGTATGCTGCAGATGCCGTCGCCTTGGTTCCTGGTGGTGGTACTTACGGGATGGAAGCAGTGGCGCGGCAGATTGCTGTTGATAAACGAGTGATGGTTCTGCGCAACGGGTGGTTTTCGTATCGTTGGTCCCAAATTTTCGAAGCCGGATCTATCCCTGCAAGCGAAACTGTTATGAAAGCCCGACGTACGGGCAATGATGCTGAAGCCGCCTTTATCCCTGCACCCATTGAAGAGGTCGTGGCTAAAATATCAGCAGATCAACCGGATGTGGTCTTCGCTCCGCATGTGGAGACATCATCTGGAATGATATTGCCAGATAATTATCTTGTAGCGGTAGCTGATGCTGTTCATGCTTATGGCGGGTTGTTCGTATTGGATTGTATTGCTTCTGGCTGTGCGTGGGTTGATATGCGTGCGACGGGTGTCGATTTTCTGATCTCGGCGCCACAAAAAGGTTGGTCAGCTTCGCCTTCTGCGGGCATGGTGATGATGTCGCAAGCTGGAATTACGGCTGTCAAAGCAAGTAAATCTAATAGTTTTGCTGTGGATTTGGGAAAATGGCTATCGATTATGGAAGTATATGAAAATGGTGGTCACGCCTATCATGCCACGATGCCAACTGATGCACTCACGGCTTTCCGCGACACTATGATGGAAACACAAGCCTACGGGTTTGAAAAACTTTCAGCTGCGCAATGGGAGCAGGGCAATCGGGTTCGTGCGGCCTTGGCCGAGCGTGGTTTTGCCTCTGTGGCCGCTGTTGGTTTTGGCGCGCCCGGTGTGGTGGTAAGCTTCGCTTCCAGCCCTGAGATGCAGACTGGCAAGCCCTTTGCGGCATTAGGGCTCCAAATCGCGGCGGGTGTGCCACTGCAATGTGATGAAGGCCCGGCTTATAGCAGTTTTCGATTGGGATTGTTTGGCTTAGATAAACTTTATGATGTGGATGCCAGTGTTGTTCGGTTAGAAAACGCTTTGGATCAGATTTTGGCTGGTTAACGCGTTCCCAGTCCGAGATGCATCAAAGCGTGGCGTAGTGGCGCAATCCGGTGGATTGCGTCTAGTCCTAAAGCTCGCGCCTGCGAGGCCAACGCTCCATCGGCCCTAGATGCACGGTTCAACGCACCAACGCCGATAACCCTTGACTGTGCAACGGGCCTACGCGCTTGATGATATTTTTTTAACATTGTGACGTCGCCAAGGCTTTTGGGGGTGGCTTTTGCCAGTTCTAACAAAACTTCAATATCGCCAAGGCTCAAGTTCAAACCTTGCGCGCCGATGGGTGGCACCACATGGGCAGCTTCGGCGATGAAGGCCATACGCTCGCTGTAAAAGCTGCTCGCTAATTGGCTGATGATTGGCCATGCGGTGCGGGCCGTAATCAAAGTGAGCGGCCCCAATACTCCAGCAGATCGTGCCGTTATCTCAACGTCAAAAGCATCGTTTGGTAAAGCCTGCATAGCTCGAATAGCTATAGCCATATCCATCCATACCACCGCTGAGGATGGCTTGCCCTCAAAGTCTGGTAAGGGCACAAGAGTAAATGGGCCACCGCTTTTATGGACCTCGGTTGAGATATCATCATGTGTCATAGCATGGGTGACTGCAAAACTTAGCGCCAATTGACCAAAATCTGAGCGTTTGGCTATAATTCCTGCGGCCTTACGAATTGCGCTGTCGCGCCCATCGGCGGCAATCAATAGCTTACACGAAATCACCCTGCCGTTGCTCAGCGTGACACGGGCCTCTGTGCTGCGGGTGCTTGTGGCTGTTGTCGACAGGCCCGGTTTGAAGTCTACGTTTGGCAAGGCAGTAATTTGGCTTAACAACCCTTCACGCATATCCCAGTTTCCTACATTCCAGCCAAATGGTGCATCAGAGATATCTGCAGCGTCGAAATCTTTGGTGACCAAATCTGGGCCCACCGCATCGACAATCCGCATAACCTGTAGCGGCGCGCTGCGGTCCTCGATTAAAGGCCAGACGCCGATTGCCTGTAAAAAGGCTTGCCCTGGTTGCAGATAAGCGGTGGTACGCAGATCTGCGCCTACCATATCTCGATTGGTGATGGGCACTGTTGGGTCCACACAGAGCACGTCAAAGCCGGCATCGCCAAATGCCACAGCGGCAACTAGCCCGGCGATGCCACCTCCTGAAATTACGATATCTTTATGATCTATCATGTTAGATTATCTAGGCCGGTAAATCGGTCTGAAAAGCAAGCTTCGACCAAGTGTGACAAAAACGCTTCAAGATCAGAATGAGCCACGTCTACATAATCTGGAAATATAAGGTCTGGAGAAATGAAGACAGTTTTCATCCCTAGACCAGCGGGCACCTCTAAATTGCGTGGGTCATCTTCGAACATTGCCGCACTATGGGGTGTGACATTTGCGTGGGCAAAGACCTTGTGAAAGGCTTCGGCACGAGGCTTTGGTTGATAGTTGGCATGCTCAATTCCATAGACTGACTCAAACTCTTGTTCCAATCCACGGGCTTCCAACACGCGTCTAGCATAGGGTTCGGTGCCATTTGTGTAAACTATTTTGCGACCGGGCAGAGCTGCAATCAGTTGCGCCAAGCGGCGCGAATATGGCAAAACAGAAAAATCTATTTCGTGCACATCCCGCAAGAAATCGTGCGGAGGCATAGCGTGTATTTCCATCATGCCGGCCAAAGTTGTTCCGTGGCTACGCCAATATTGTGCGCGTAAACGGTCGGCCTCCTCTAGGCTAACTCCTAGAAAATCAGACACAAAACACCGCATTTTCTCTTCAATTTGATCAAATAGACGCACTTCTGGTGGATATAGCGTGTTGTCAAGATCAAAGATCCAAGTGTTTATATGGCAAAATAAATTAAAATCCATGCGCAGTGGTACCAAATGGCGCAGCAGGATCAATGGCGAAACGCTTGCTAGGTTGATCTAGCTAGACCATAGTCTACAGAGTGTTCTCAAAAGGAGTCCTCTATGTCGTCGACAACCGCATTGCGACCCACACAGCGCGACGCCTATGACCTAATTTTAGAGGCTATAGATGTGGGCATCTATAAGCCTGGTAGTCGTTTGGTAGAAATTGAACTGGCAGAGCGTTTTGGAGTATCACGCACCCCAATCCGTGAAGCGCTGCAACGCTTGGAAACCCAAAGCCTGCTGACTCGTGATGGACGCAGTTTAATTGTGGCATCACTTGATCACAATCAAATGGCGGAGCTTTACGTGGTACGCACCGAGCTTGAGGGATTGGCTGCCCGATTGGCGGCGCAACATGCCTCGGTTGAAGAGGTTAATGTACTTCAACAAATGGTCGAGGCGGATCGTGGGCACGTGTCGGACGCCGCTGCTTTGGCGCGGTCTAACAAGAGGTTTCATAAGCAACTTCATCTTGCATCGCATAATCGATTTTTGGTGCAACAGCTGGACCTAGTATACCGCTCGATGGCGCTGTTAGCGACGACTTCCCTCGCCGTGGAGGGGCGTGGTCCGATTGCATTGGATGAGCATCAGTCCATTATTACGGCAATTTCAGACCGTGATGGGATCGCAGCCTATGAGGCGGTCAAACAACATCTGAGTCAGGCTTTTGTGACCCGTTTAAAGCATGATGCTGAGGGGCAGTCTTACTGACTGGCACATTGAGGGGTCTACAGCAGAAATCTCACAGGCGATTTTGTAACGGCAAAGTCGCCTGTCTAGATATCCTAACACCCCTTCTAGATCGCTGATGCTTGATAAAAATATATAAAGACAGGCTAGTAGTCTATAATAGCAGAGGTGGGGTGCTGAAGTCATCCACGCCGTGGTTAAATTGCTCAATTACTGAGGGTTAAAATTTTATATTAGAATTACTCTTCCCCCAAGGCTTCGGAATTAACTGACACAGCTTGTGGGGGAAGTTGTTGATTATAGCTTGAGATCTTAGGCAGCCAGGTTTTTTTGCATTTCGGAGGCAAATTTTTCAAATAGATAAAAACTATCCTGTGGCCCGGGGCTAGCTTCCGGATGGTATTGTACCGAAAATACTGGACGATCTGCCATGCGAATGCCGCAGTTGGAGCCATCAAACAGCGATATATGAGTTTCCAAAATGCCGGGTGGCAAAGACTTACTGTCCACAGTAAAGCCGTGGTTCATTGATGTGATCTCGACCTTGTTACTTTCCAAATCCTTGACAGGGTGATTGGCGCCATGGTGGCCATGGTTCATTTTAACTGTTTTTGCACCAAGCGCCAAAGCCAGTATTTGATGACCTAAGCAAATCCCAAAAAGTGGGATATTTGTTTGTTTCAGAAGAGCTTTGATCATTGGCACTGCATAGATGCCTGTTGCTGCTGGATCACCGGGGCCGTTCGAAAGAAAAATACCGTCTGGCTTCTGGACCATTACTTCTTCCGCTGTGGCTGATGCCGGGAGAACAGTGACGTCACAGCCAACCGACGCAAGGCAGCGCAAAATATTACGCTTGGCACCGTAATCGATCGCCACGACTTTGTATTTTGGTGTGTCTTCGCAGACATAGCCGTCAGACCAGGCCCAGCGTTTCTCGTTCCATTTATACGACTGGGTACAGCTAACTTCTTTTGCAAGATCTAGACCTTCCAGTCCTACAAAGGCCTGCGCCTGTGCCCGCAAGTCCTCAACGTCAAACGATCCTTCAGGATTATGGCAAAGAGTAACATGGGGTGCGCCTTCTTGACGGATGGCACGAGTCAACCTACGGGTATCGATTCCACCAATAGCTATGCGGCCGTGGGCTTTGAGCCAGACCGCAAGTTCCTCTTGCGCACGCCAGCTAGACGGATCCGTAGGATCCCATTTCACAACCATACCGGCTGCAAATGGATCTGTGGTCTCGTCATCTTCCGCGGTGATACCGGTATTGCCGATATGTGGGAAGGTAAACGTTACGATTTGGCTGGCATAGGAAGGATCTGTCATGATCTCCTGATATCCAGTCATAGCGGTATTAAAGCAAAGTTCAGCGACAGTTGTTCCGATCGAACCAAATCCGTGGCCGTAGAATATGGATCCGTCCGCAAGCACTAGGCAAGCAGTCGGTTTCTGGTTTGATGACATTGTCATGAAAATACCCCTGACAGACTGTAGCGGTGGTAAAGTCAGAAGCGGTGGGGGTCAAGGGTTGGGACTACCTGTTAACGTTGTAAATCGTTTGTTCTGTCAGTATAGAGTGAGGTCTGAACAGTTCGAGGATGAACATAACATGAGTTTGCGGGATCGGTTGAGTATATCGCTAAAAGAGGCGATGAGAGCTAAGGATGCAACACGTTTGATGACATTGCGCCTCATCAATGCAGCCATCAAGGATCGTGACATTGACGCACGTTCTATAGGTAATGAAACTGGGGTTTCTGATGCTGATTTATTGGCAATTCTAAGTAAAATGGTCAAACAACGGCAAGAGAGTGCGCGTGCCTATGAAGAGGGTGGCCGATTAGAATTAGCTGAAAAAGAGCTGTCTGAGATCACCATCGTTGAAGAGTTTTTGCCACGCCAATTGAGTTCTTCAGAAACTGAGCAAGCCATCGCCGATGCCATAGCCGTATCTGGAGCAAATTCGATTCGTGATATGGGCAAAGTCATGGGCGTACTCAAAGAAAAATATACTGGTCAGCTAGATTTTGGAAAAGTTGGTGGCGTTGTAAAAGCTCAGCTAAGTTAAAAAACAGAAGCTAATCTTATTTGGTTTATACTAGAAATATGATTTCTAAATTGCTTGTACTTAAACATTAAGTCTCTTTTATGATAAATATGCAGTGATTTCGACAGTGCGATTGCCTTAGCTCAATTTTATTTTATTTACGATGATGCCATCTATTATACTTAGGAAAAACTTAATTCAGTGTGAGTTGATGCACCGTAGATAGGCTTGTTCCACGCGAACTGCCAACTCCTTACAACCTAGTCTACTCTGTTAGCTTCCGTTTACTATCACCTAGATGATGATGGTATATGACATATCTCTCGGCAATGTTCCGCATTATGCTAACTGGCAACAACGCCCAGAGTGACTATAAGTTTTTGCCACAGCTTGGTAAGCCTACCGTACTACCTGTGGCGTATGACTGAAAATTAAACTTGAAAATTCTAGCGTCTACTGTGCCATATATATAATATTGTATTTATTCTTATTCGCAAAATAAAAGGCCCTAGAAAATCTAGGGCCTTTTTAGATGCTTATCTAGTCCACGCTTTAGTGTGAGGAGCTTTTGTCCCAGTCTTCCTGCTTTGGCAGAATTTCGAAGGTGTGCTCCGGGGGTGGTGATGGGATCGTCCATTCCAACGTATCTGCCCACTCGTTCCAGGGATTATTTGCATTTACCCGACGGCCTGCGAAGACAGCCCAGAATACGATACCTATAAAGAGTAGGAATGAAGCGAAGGATAAAAACGCACCCCAGCTTGACCAATAGTTCCAATAAGCAAAAGCCTCAGGATAATCGATATAACGACGTGGCATACCCTGCCGCCCTAGGAAATGCTGAGGGAAGAATGTGATATTTGTGCCGATGAAAAACATCCAGAAGTGAATCTTACCCAGTGCCTCATTATACCATCTTCCAGACATTTTGGGCAAGTAGAAGTAGACACCGGCAAAGATACCAAAGGCCGCTGCAATTGCCATCACATAGTGGAAGTGTGCGACAACATAGTACGTATCATGGTAAGCTCTGTCGACAGCAGCTTGGGATAAAACTATGCCTGTTACGCCACCAACAGTAAACATAAAAACAAAGCCAACCGCAAAGAGCATTGGTGTTTTGAATTCGATAGAACCGCCCCACATAGTGGCTATCCATGAGAAAATCTTTACCCCAGTTGGTACTGCAATAACCATTGTCGCCAACATGAAGTAAGATTGCTGTGTTAATGACATTCCAACAGTATACATGTGGTGTGCCCAAACAACGAACCCCAAAGCGCCGATGGCGATCAGAGCCCAGACCATTGGTAGATATCCAAACACTGGTTTTTTCGAGAACGTTGCGATCACATGTGACACGATACCAAAGGCAGGTAAGATCACGATATAAACTTCAGGGTGTCCAAAAAACCAAAGAATATGCTGGTAGAGGATTGGATCCCCACCACCGGCTGGATCAAAGAATGCCGTACCAAAATTTCGATCGGTGAGCAGCATAGTTATAGCACCTGCGAGAACTGGTAAGGCTAGCAAAATCAACCACGAAGTCACAAAGATGGACCAAGCAAACAAAGGCACTTTGAACAATGTCATGCCTGGAGTCCGCATATTCAGGAAGGTCGTAATCATGTTGATCGCGCCCAGAATTGAAGAAGCACCAGATAGGTGGACCGCGAAAATGGCAAAGTCCATGGACATGCCGCCTTCATTCACCGATAGGGGGGGATACAAAACCCAACCTACGCCCGAACCCGCTTGGCCATTTCCACCGGGCATGACTACTGAAAGGACTGCCATCGTAGTTCCGGCTACATACATCCAATAGGAAAGGTTGTTCATCCTAGGGAAAGCCATGTCTGGCGCTCCAATTTGCAGCGGCATGAAATAGTTCCCAAATCCGCCAAACAGTGCTGGAATGACCACAAAGAACATCATTAGGATACCGTGGCCAGTGATAAGGACGTTCCAAAGGTGCCCGTTAGGGGTACAATCACCTACGGCAGCAGCGGTCATCCGCGCGCCTTCCATACACATGTATTGTACGCCTGGTTCCATCAGTTCCATTCGCATATAGACGGTGAAGGCAACGGAGATAAAACCGGCCAAGCCGCCGGTCAAAAGGTAAAGAATACCAATGTCTTTGTGATTGGTGGACATAAACCAGCGCGTAAAAAACCCGCGGTTATCTTCGTGATCATGTCCGTGTACGGCTGCGTCGGCCATAAGGCTCTCCCGTTTATTTACTACAAAGGCATCACAGCCGAGTCGCGACTGTGATATTTCTTCCTGAGTTAGTCTCTATCCCCCACGGGCCCACAGCGCAACGCGCAGATGGGTGTTTGCTATGGGTTAAAATGGCGCAGGCAAAGCTCCTGAAGTATCTTGTTTGTTTGTCGCGATATTTGGGCGCTCGGCGGGCAGATAAATTCACGATAGAATAAGAAAAATAGTATTTTTTCTACTACTTTCTAAGTTCCAATGTGGTGCGGTTTTAGAAATACTTGACTGAAACTGCGTTTTAACGCTAGATCCAGGTCTTCTATCGTAACTGGAAGGCCCAAATCGACCAGGGATGTTATCCCATGATCTGGAATACCACAGGGGACAATTCCCGTGAAATGCTCAAGTTCGGGCTCTACGTTTATAGAAATTCCATGAAAGCTGATCCATTTACGTAGGCGAATACCGATTGCAGCAATTTTATCTTCTGCTTGCTTGCCTGATAATGATAAAGGCTTATCGGGGCGCTGTACCCAAACGCCAACTCGGCCATCACGAACCTCACCCTTCACATTGAACTCGTCTAAAGTAGCAATTACCCAGCTCTCCAGCTCTTTAACGAATTTTCGTACATCACGGCCGCGTTTTCCAACATCGAGCATTATATAAATTACTCTCTGTCCAGGGCCGTGGTAAGTATATTGCCCGCCACGTTGCGTTTGAAATACTGGAAACCGATCGGGCTCTGTCAAATCTTTAGCATCGGCGCTGGTACCTGCGGTATAAAGAGGTGGATGTTCAAGTAGCCATATAACCTCAGGGGCGTTTCCAGCCAGGATTTGGGTTACGCGTTCCTCCATCCAAGCCACAGCATCGGTGTAAGGCACGAGTTCAGTGGAGGTTTTCCACTCCACTTCTGGAAAAGTTTCATCTTGTGGCATCATTTTGCAATACAGCCCTTGAGTCCGTTTCATCGTTTCGATATGCGGCACTATGTTCACTGTGGCAAGCGGTCGTGGCGGAATTGGTAGACGCGCAGCGTTGAGGTCGCTGTGAGGTAACACTCGTGCGGGTTCGAGTCCCGCCGACCGCACCAGATACTTATTATCAAACCATTGTGATTCCTTCGAGATTAATCACCGGGGGAGACCGTCTTGTCACACATTTCATACATAATTTCATACATAATTTGTAGCGCTGGCAGATATTATTACAACTGCCGTGTGTCTAAACATACAGTTTAAGCCTATGGCCCCTTTATAAGATTAGCACTCTGCAAAGACCCGATTGAGGCTGAAGCTTATGCAAAACGTCTGAGTAATGTACTGGAGTGATCTTGGAGTAATACCTCCAGAGTACAGCCAGTTGATGTGGCTGGGATCATTATTATCTGAGATGTCTGAGGAATACCTGACACTGCGTCAGATAGACCTGACGCCCCCTCGA
>Ga0308012_10000501_pt1 | contig 23608 bp, 22 predicted proteins | sample Neamet179_FD_203133 | JGI IMG/M metagenome (GOLD analysis project Ga0308012, IMG submission 203133) | Marine microbial communities from water near the shore, Antarctic Ocean - #179 | ecosystem: Environmental > Aquatic > Marine > Unclassified | place: Southern Ocean | collected 2014-07-25 | reverse complement strand
TTTACTCCTTGTTGCTCGCTTTTTAAATAGAATAACTATAAGTCAAAGCTCGCGCCGCGATTAAATCCGTTTTAAATTGAATAAATTTTAACCCTGAAAGATCAACAGACCCTAAGCTAATGATATGCGTCATATCATTTTGGAAAAACTGTGCTCACAATTAAGAATAAATTTATCATTACTGGCGTGATAGCGTTCATTTCTATGATCGGTATGTTGACTCTTAGCCCCTATGTAATCAATAAAGTTCGAATATTTAACGCGGTAAGTATCGAGCTTTCTCAGGTTGAGTCAAGTATGTTGACATTGCGACGTAACGAAAAAGACTTTCTTGCTCGTAATGATCTTAAATATAAAGAAAAATTTAAAAATAATTTTACTCATTTAATTAAAAAAGTAGAATTACTGGAACACGCCGTTGCAGAAGTAGGAATAGATGTCACATCTGTTAAGAAAATGATGTTTATATTTAAAGAATACAATAATGCATTTTTGAAATTGGTATCAGCTCAACAAAAAATTGGTTTGAATCCCAAAGATGGCTTGTACGGTATTTTGCGAGAAGCGGTTCATCAGGTAGAAAATGAAATAAATATTCTTGGTGATCAAAAGCTTCGCGCCGACATGTTGCAATTAAGGCGTAATGAGAAAGATTTCATGCTCCGACGCGACATCAAATACCTTACTAAATTTAATAAAAATATCGATGATTTTTCACGTCATGTTGCAGATAAAATCGATTTTTCGAACAGCAAAGAAAAAATTCAAAGTCTGATTAAAAAATATCACTTCAATTTTAACGAGCTTGTTAAACAAAACCAAAACAAGGGATTAAGTAGTAATGAAGGATTATTAGGTTCCATGCGCTCTAAGGTGCAGGAGTCTGAAAATATGCTGAAAAACTTATCTAAAAAACTAAATACCACTATTGAAGACGATATTGGTAATGTTAATAGTTTTTTGATTATTGTTAATGTTATCGGTGCAGCTCTTGCTATTTTAATCTTATCTATGATGGTGTGGCTTGCACGTGGAATGCTTAGCCCTATAAAAAACCTTGCCAAAACTATGAAACAAGCCACAGATGAAAGCGATCTTTCGTTGCGTCTTACCGTTACTTCACAGGATGAAATTGGAGAGACAAGCCAAGCTTTTAATATGATGTTAGAGAGGTTTCAATCAATAGTTAGTCAGGTTAATGCAGCTGCCTCACAAATTTCAGCCGCTTCGGGGAAAGTTACCGCTATTACTCAACATACAAGTCAAGGTATACAGGAGCAACAATCACAGACAGAACAATTGGCTACTGCGATGAACGAAATGTCAGTAAGTGTACAAGAAGTCGCTAAAAATACGGAAGAAGCTGTTATTGGTGCTTCCCAAGCAAATGAGGAGTCCAATAATGGACGTCAGGTTGTTGATATTACGGGTAAGACCATAAATGTGCTTGCTGACGGTATTAAACAAGCTTCTATATGCATACAACGAGTTGAGAAAGACAGCGAAAATATTGGTACGGTATTAGATGTTATAAGAGGCATTGCGGACCAGACTAACTTGTTGGCTTTAAATGCTGCTATTGAGGCGGCACGTGCGGGAGAACAAGGTCGTGGTTTTGCAGTTGTTGCTGATGAAGTTAGAACTTTAGCAAGTCGTACTCAGGAGTCTACACAAGAAATTCAGAAGATAATTGAATCTCTACAAGAAGGCTCTAAAGAAGCAGTACAATCAATGGAGAATAGCAGAGAACAAGCCCATACAAGTGTAGAGCAAATCTCTAAAGCGGGTGAATCTTTAATTGCTATTGTTAAAACTGTTGCGTTAATTGATGACATGAACACCCAAATTGCAAACGCGGTAGAAAAACAAGCTGCAGTAGTCGATGAAATAGACAGTAAAGTAGTGGTCATTAATCAAGTAGCTATTGAGTCTGCTGCAGGAGCAAACCAAACATCTGACGCTAATACTGATTTGGCACAGTTAGCTATTCAGCTTCAGAATTTAGCCGGCCAATTTAAATATTAGCAGCAGTATAATAACCCCCTCATTAGAAATGAATAAAGATGACATAAATTATATTATTCAGTAATAAATATGTTTCATCAATATAGAAAAGACCGATTAAAATTATATTTAATCGGTCTATATTTCAGTCTAATTAATCTTATACCCTCTTTGAAAGGCGGCCCAATTTTTTCATAATTCCATAACTCAGCTAAACGAGATTTAAGCGCTTCACGGTAGGGAATTTTCGATAAATAATCGAAAGTTACTTTATTTTCAGACTTAACCCAAACACCTGTTTCTTCACTACGATCATCTTCTAACCAACGGTACGGGTCAGCGACCTCAACACCAAAATAACGGTCAACTACAGTCCCTTTTTTTGTCACAGGGTAATTTAATGTTGTGCTTGTTTTTTCAGTTGACTGAATCGTGTCAGCTACTTGTTCAGTAACGTGACCAGTACAACCAACCAGTACACTGGTAACCAAGGTACTGGTTAATAAAAGTTTTTTATTCTTCATGTGAATCTCGCTATTTTTTAATTACTTAAGGAAGAGCAGCATTACATGAAATTATAGCGTTAATAACGATTTCTTAGTGCGGGTATGTCGGTATTATATTGAACAAATTCCACTTCATAACCATCAGCATCAAGAAAATAGATATTTTCTCTGTAATCGTCAGGATTACCGTTTTTATGAATAGGAAATCCTGCGGCATTAATGCGAGCGATAGTACCTTTTAAGTCACTAGTGACATAGGCAAAATGCGCTAAACCTACTTGGTGACCGGTTAGGTCTCTATTGTCGCCAACACCATTATCAGCAAAAGCTATATATTGATAATCATCGCCAAAATGTACCCAGTTTCTAGGTTTTCCAAACCATTCACCTTTATCACCACCACGAACGTGCCAATGCGGAAAAGCGGCTTGGTAAAAGGCTAAACTTTTTTCTATGTCAGTAACGACTAAATTAATGTGTTCTAAAGTAATCATGGTTGCTCTCCATTTTGTGATTAAAACTACCTTAAGTATATATACGCTATATGTATTCAGGAGGTTTACTTTTAAGCTCGTTAAATATTACGTTAAATATTACGTTATATTTACATACCGTAAGCGTATAAATGTTCATGAGTGTAAGTGTTATTTTCTAAGGCCGTACGTAAACTTTTCATGGTCTGACTATAGTGCAGTAAAGTATGTAAGCTATAGCCAATACGATGACGGATATTTTTATCTCGACGTGTTGCTGACTTATCTGTTTGTGAAATAACGTTATCCGTATTAAGTATTTCTTCAACATTTCTAATAATTAGATGATCGGGAATAGCAACGAGTTTGTTATTTGACAAAGCATTCATACGCAATTCTGCAATGGGGTAAGCGCCACTAATACCACTTACGACCGACACAAGTAGTACAGGCTTATGGCCGGTGTCTTCTGCATCACACATCACTAATAAATTTTTTAATAGTGGTGAAGCGGTTCCTCCCCATTCAGGGGTAATAAGTATTAAGGCATCCATTATTTTTAATTGAGCATTAATGGCAAGCCAGTCACTTTTATCACTTATTTTACTTGTTTCTTCGCCATCCCATAAGGGTAAGCGCTGTTTACATAATTCTATATGATTTATTGTATTAAACTCAGTGTCACATGTTGTTATATATTCAGCCACTTTGGCACTTTGCGATTGAGTACGTTGGCTAGCGCTGATAATAAGTAAATTCATGATAATTCCTTGTTAACTATTAAGTAAAGTTTTTAATTTACTTAATTAGATTAACACGTTATTTAAAAAGATCAATTAATATAAAGTAAAAACTTTACTTAATACGATTGTAAACAATGAAATTTTCGTAAAAATGAGCAATAATAAAGATATTACTCCTCTATTTGGCTAGAGAACTCATGAAAACACATGAAAAAATAATTCAATTGTTAAAGACTAAAGGGCCTTTAACCGCAAAAATACTCGCGAATGAATTGAGCCTAACAACGATGGCTATTCGTCAACATGTACAAGGTTTAGAAGACTCTGGCGAGGTGATTTTTAATGATGAAAAAGCGGCACGAGGCAGACCTACGCGCTATTGGGCTTTAACCGACAAAGGCAATAGCCGCTTCGCTGATCGCCATGATGAGTTAACGGTACAGTTATTGGATTCAGTGATTACTTTATTTGGTGATGACGGTATGGAAAAACTGATAAGTCATCGAGAAAAAACGGCGATGGTAAATTATCGGTTAGCGTTGGCGGATCGTTTTGGCGTGGAAGAAAAGCTACAAACATTAGCTAAATTACGCAGTGATGAAGGCTACATGGCTACAGTAGAAGAGCATGACGGTGTTTTTTGGTTGATAGAAAATCATTGTCCTATTTGTGCAGCCGCAACTAAATGTTTGAGTTTTTGCCGGTCAGAATTACAGATGTTTCAAATACTAATGAGCGATGTTGCCATAGTAAGTAGAGAAGAACATATTATTGATGGGGCAAGACGTTGTGCCTATAAAGTTGTGGTAACTTAAATAACTATCGTCAAAATATTAAGCGTATATAAGAGGGTAAGTAAGTAGTCTAGGTTTTTTTATGGTACATTAGTTTTACATTATGTTGATTGTAAATCACTCGTATTTACTTGCTTTTAGCTATGATAGCCAAAGCAAAATTATTTTTAGGTTAGTTATGTTGCATTATAAGTATTTACATCGAACAGCTTTTACGAAAGACGCCTTATGGGTACTGGGTATTAACGCGATTTGTTTAGTTTTTTTTATTAATTTTGATATTTTAGAGTTAGTTATGAATTGGGTTCAATCTTATGAAGATTGGGAGCTAGACGAATTATTGCCGTTAGGGGCAACGTTAAGTCTAAGCCTTATTATTTTTGCTTATCGACGCTTAGTTGAATTAGGCGAAGTAACAAAAGCCTTTGAAGATCTTTCAAAGCGTAATCCACTTACTTATGCTTTAAATAGACGTGCAGGCCAAGCAATACTCCATAGTTACCATAGTAGAGCTACACAGGAAGGTAAGCACTTTAGCTTATTGCAGTTGAGCCTTGATGATTTTAGACGTATTAATGATTTTTATGGCCCAAGTATTGGCGATGAGGTGTTAATTAATTTAGTGAGTATTATTAAAAAGAACCTTCCGGAATATACCAAACTTATTCACTGGCATAGTGCTAATTTTATCGTCGTTTTACCTGACGATATAAATTCACCTTTTGAGTTTGCAAATAACCTAAGAGAAACAATAGCGAAGGAGCTTTTCACGACAGATACCATCACCTGCAGTATGGGCTTAACAACTTGGCAAGCAGGCGTATCGCTACAAGATATGTTGGTTAATGTAGAAGATGGATTACTTGATGCTAAGGCGTCAGACAGTAATACGGTACGAGTAGCTTAATCGATATTTTTAATCGTTTTTCTTTGAAAATAATCGTTTAAGACGTTTAATTACATAGCGTTAAAGCACATTTTTTATTAAAGACTTCCCCTTAATAAAAAATGTGCGGTAGTTATATTATTTACTTTGTTCGCTTCAAGACCTTTATATCCCTCTACTTAAGTAGGTTTAAGCAAGTTTTTTTTATTAAAAACAGATGTCATTAAACCGTCTCTGTCTTAAACATTTGTGTGCCATTTATCCAGCAACCCTCAACTGAGAGGTTGTCGTTAAATAATATAAAGTCTGCTTTTTGACCTACAGCAATAGAGCCAAGATTATTGAGCTTTAAAAATTCTGCAGGTGTTTTACTCGCCATTATTAATGCGTCAGGTAATGTAATACCTATTTTTTGTGTCATGTTCTTTACCGCCGCAGCCATATCTAAACATGAACCTGCAAGGTTACCGCTAAGCGTCGTAAGTTTGTCTTTATGGCGGACAATTGCGGTATCTAGCCAAGGGAGTGTCGCAATAGAAGAGCCTACATGAGCCATTGCATCGGTTACTAGCATCAATTTTTTTGTACCAATCGCTTTATATGCTAGTTTACAATTGTAAGGATCTACATGATGCATATCTGCGATTAACCCGGAATACATTCTCTCATCATGCAAAGCGGCGGCTATCATGCCAGGACTTCGCGCAGTTAAACCAGACATTGCATTAAATAGATGAGTAAACCCCGTTGCTCCGGCATCCATGGCCTTTATAACGGTATCAATATCAGCATTAGAATGACCCAGTGATACGATAACATCTTGTTTTACTAAGTCTTTAATAATGTCGCAAGGCACATTTTCAGGTGCTACGGTTATCATTACTTTACCGATATCATTACGCGTAAATAACGCTAACTCACGATCAGAAATTGAACGTATTTGTTGCTCAGAATGTATCCCTTTTTTTATTACACTGAGGTGAGGGCCTTCAAAATGGATACCGACAATACCAGCTAACTGACTAGAAAATGCAGAGGATACTGCCTCCGCAGCCTTTTGCATTTTTACTAAACTGTCGGTAATTAATGTTGGCATCATTGATGTTGTTCCAAATTTTTGGTGTGCTGTTGTGATTGTACTCAAGGCCGATAAACTTTGATCATGATTGAAAAGTACACCGCCACCACCATTTACTTGTGTATCTATAAAACCGGGCGTGACAGTCCCCTTAAGAAGATGATCATAATTCATTGAATCTTTTTGTATTGACACAATAGTGCCATTTTCAACGGCAACCACACAGTTTTCTACAAACGATTCCCCGTCAAACAAACAGTTAATTTTATAGCGTGTCATTTTATTCTCTTCTTTTCTCTGTGTAGTAATAAGTTCAGGTGTCTGATTTGCTTCTAGTGCCATTAATCTTTTACTCATAACCTTTTTCTTCACGGTAATAAATATTTTTAGCCAAAAGTACTGCCCCCATTTCAGGAGTATTTAAGACTTTGGATAATTTATTTTGAGTTTTTGTATTTAGCCAAGGGCTAATTCTATGAGAAATGCCACCCATAATAGAAAATCTAGTTGGGGACAAACTCAATAATTTTTGGGCTAATTTATCAATATATTGCGCGGCTTGAAACACAATGTCTTTCGCAACAGGATCATTGTTTTCGGCAAAATCAAAGACTAAAGGCGCTAGTTCTGCGAAATTTGCGGGGCTAGTATTGTTGTACTTATGCACGACTTGTTGAATGGATTCACAATCTATTGTAGTAAGAAGCGCGGATGAAAATGCTTCGCTATACGTTGATAGTCCTTCTAACCCTTTTAATACTGCTCCAATCGCACTTCGCCCTAACCACGCACCACTGCCTTCATCCCCTAAAGTAAAGCCATGGCCACCATATTCGACATGCTGATCTGTAGTACAAACAATGCCAGAGCTACCTGTCCCCGTAATGATTACTGCGCCGCTTTCAATGCCGTGCGCACCTAAACAAGCAATATGTAAGTCGGTTGTCCAAGTAACAGATGCAAACGGATGTTTCCACTGGGTCATTTCATCTTTACAGCTTGGGATGTTAAGCCCAGCTAAACCAATAGCGGCATGAATTTTATTGACGTCACTAAGACTTAAGCGGGCGATATTAACCAACTCAGCGATCGCTTCTTCAATAGAAGTTATAGCTTGTTTTGTATCTCTTGCAGGATTTGCGGGGCCTGTAATACATTCAGCTAATATATTACCTTGGTTATCTTCCAAACGGGCTTTACATTTAGTACCACCGCCATCGATGCCTAAAAAGTAACATGGTGTCAAAAGCTGTTCCTCAAAATAGTGTAATGGTTTAATGAAAACGGGAAAAATTTATCGTTTAAAATAAGTAAAATAGTAAAGGGAGAAGAAAGTTACTCTCACAAAAAAACAAGATATCTCAGGCGCTTATACTTCAGCGCTCAGTCGTTTCAAAAAACGTTATTAGCTAAATTATTAGCTCATAATTGGCTAAGTAATAACTTAGCCAATAACGTAAACAGAATAAGGCTTATCTTCTTATTTATTTTTTTGTTCAATAATATGTATATCTTGTTGCGGGAAAGGGATAGTAATTTTTTCTTGTTCAAAGGCTAAGTAAATAGCTTTATACGCACTATATTTTGCAGCGTACAAGTGGGTTGTGGGTATCCAAAGTCTAATGCCTATAGTGATAGCACTGTCAGAAAAGTCATCAATACCGACTTGCATACGTACTTCATCGGTATATATATCAAGCTTTTCTAGCGTACTTTTAACCAATGCTACCACTTCAATAGGATTGTCTTGATATGAAACACCCACAGACAATTTTAATAAGGTATCTTTTTTTGAATTAAGCATAATCTCACCAACAATATGCTTGTTAGGGATAGTAATTAACGCGCCATCTTCATCTTCAAGCAATGTGAAGGCTAATTTTACTTCTTTAACAATGCCCGTTACGCCAAGTATTTCAATGGTATCGTCAATCACAAAAGGACGAGTAACAATGATATTAAAACCAGAAGCGTAATTAGCCAACAAACCTTGTAACGCTAAAGCCGCACCTAATGAAACGGCACCTATAGCGGCAATAAAAGGGGTAACACTTATACCTATTTTACTTAAAACGATAACAAGCACCATTACCATCACCACAATTTTTATGGTGCTAGCAAGGAATAAGCTTAATGTAATATCAATATTTTTCTTTTTACAGAGACGTAATACTAATTTTGATATTTTACCGGCAAGGAAAAGCCCAACCAAAAATATAATAACAGCGCCAACTAATTGAAAACTGTATTGTGTGAAAAAATCTATCATTATTTGGTAAATTTTCTCAGCTTGTTCAATTTCTTCACGTAATAGCTCAGCAGGAAGCTCTACCGCTTGTTGTGCTGTGTTTGACAGCGAATTGGTTAGGCTTTCAGTGTTATTACTTGTTGGGTCTGGCATGTTGTTTTCCATTGAAATATGACTAAAGGGATTAACGGCTAATATATTCGTGTAGGGTGGCTAACCAATTTGTATTATTAAGCGACTTATCATCAGTTAATGTAACATTAACTGATGTACTCGGTGCCATCATATTAGTGGCTATTTATTTTATACTACAGCCATTTATTTCGCATAAAATTTATAAGCGAAGCAATAAGTTTTTATTTCTTGAATTCAAATTTTTTAATTTCTTGAATTCAAATAATAACTTAATCATTATTTAATAATTCAGTTAGGTTAGCAAATTGCTTAGATAATAACGCAACTTGTTGCTCTAACTCAGTCACTCTTTGGCTTAGTTGTATTTTGCTATCTACAGGTAAAGTTTCAAGTTGAGTGACATTGTTTTGAGTAAAAGCGTTTTCATCAAACGCGGAAAGTAAATGCACATAACGGCATTCACGTTTACCGGGTTCACGTTCAAGTTTTTTTATCAGTGTTTGCCCGTTTAAGTTTTGTAATTCGTCTAATGTGGCTTCCATTTCTGCTACATCAGAAAAATGGGCTAAACGATTCGTACGTGTTCTTAATTCACCAGGTGTTTGAGCCCCTCGTAGAAATAACACACAAATAATCGATTTTTGTTGAGGTGTGAATTTTAAATTACCAAATTCAGTATTACAAAAGCGATGAAAATACTTATTCACACGCGTAGACGCTTTTGGGTCAACCATTAATTGGTTCATTTGTACCAATTCATCAACGATGTTTTGTACGTCGCTTTCTGAAAGAAACATAACCGGCTCGCGATTACTTTTTTGATTACAGCCTGTGGTAATACCGTTTAAAGAAAGTGGATATTGCTCAGGCGTAGTGGTTTCTTTTTCTAGCATGACACCAATAACGCGACATTGTTCTGGGGAGAGTGTGATCATATTGAAATACCCTAATAAAATACCTATTGCTGTTATAGCACATGGTATTATTTCTTTAATTAAAATATGGGGTTAATTATGAAATTTCTAGTTTTTTTAGGCACTGTTCGTCAAAGTAGCCCACCTAAACCTGCTCGTTTGGGTTTACGGGTCGCAAAAGCTTGTATTGAATGCTTGGAGAGTCGATACAGCGAACACGAAATAGAGCTAGTTGATGCGCTAGATTATCCATTAGAGACTGTATTTAAACCACACTTCTCTTACCTTAAAGGCAAAGCACCATCGCCACTTAATGAACTAGCAGAAAAAATTTCCGCAGCCGATGGTTTTATAATGATCAGTCCTGAATACAATCACTCTATGAGTCCCGCGTTAGCTAACTTATTAAACCATTTTGGTAGCTCTTTGTTTTCTTATAAACCCAGCGCTATTGTGACTTATTCTGCGGGTCAGTGGGGCGGAATGCGTGCAGCGGTAGGTATGAGAACGTTTCTTTCTGAGCTAGGATGTTTATCTGTTTCGGCAATGATTCACGTGCCTAAAGCGCAAGAAATTTTTACCGAAGAGGGAGCAATGCAAACAGGGGAAGACCAAACATCTTGGTTTGATTATTTTGACAGAACGTTTAATCAGCTAACTTGGTGGGCGAAGGCGACAAAAGATCATAGTGCGGAAGTGAATCCACATAAAATGGTTGGAACCTTTACTAAAACACCAACTGAGCGGAATGCTCCTTAGTCGAATAGTATTTATCTCTGACTCGAACATGCCTATTTTATTACCCGTACCCATAAAATACAGATAAGCTGTTTACGTGGTGTTTTTTGTATTAGTACCAGTGGACATCACTTTCTCCAGTAGATTGAATGACGATGATAAACATAAGTTAATTTTTATTAACTTATGTTTGAAGTGACCAGAAAAGTAATAGTCTGCAAATTTACACTTGCTCATTTACCCCCAGTTGATAACATGTTGTTTTCTATCTAACTCTATAAAATAAAAAGCTAAACGGCTTTGAAATAGCAATAACTCTGAAATTAACAGTAAAGGAATACTCTTGAAAAAAATAGATGTAGTCGCGGCAATTATACAGTGTGGCGAAGAGACTCTTTGCGTTCAACGTGGCCTAGCAAAACTGGAATATATTTCAAAAAAATATGAATTTCCGGGAGGGAAAATTGAAGCTGGAGAAACTAAAGAGTCTGCGATAATTCGAGAAATCAAAGAAGAGTTGCAGTTAGATATTATCGAACCAATATATTTCAATACAGTTAATCATCAATACCCAGACTTTTTTATTACAATGCATTCTTTCATTTGCTTAGTTAAAAATAAGGATATAGTGCTAACTGAGCACATTGATCAAAAGTGGCTGAAAATTGAAGAGCTAGGCAGCCTTGATTGGGCCGCTGCCGATATTCCTATCGTTCAAAAACTTCAAACCGAACGTACATAAGAGTTCAAACAGCATGATATTAGATGAACTAAATAAAAGCTTAAAAACGGGTTTTATTGATAAAGCGCTAATTTCTGAGAAGTTGTACCAACCAACGTTATTGGTCAACAAAAAAAATCCTCCCCAAAAAGTATTATCGACAATTTTAGAAGAACTAAAATATTGTGAAGAATTTTTTATTTCAGTAGCCTTTGTGACAACCAGTGGTGTCGCCACCCTAATAAATACGCTGAGTGAACTTGAAAATAAAGGTATCAAAGGTAAAGTAATTGTTTCACAGTATTTAAACTTTACTCAACCAGAAGCGCTCAGAAAACTTTTAAAATTCTCTAATATTGAATTGCGTATTGCCACTAATGAAAACTCTCACTCCAAAGGGTATTTATTTAAAAAAGCAGATTACCATAATCTTATTATCGGTAGTAGTAACCTTACTGCATCGGCGTTAGCTACGAATAAAGAATGGAATCTTAAAGTATCAGCCCTACATTCGAGTAGTATTGTTGCAAAAATAATTAATGAGTTTGATGCTGATTTTTCAAGAGGTACACCTGTAACTCCGACGTTTATTGATGGATATGAAGATATTTATAATAAACAAAAATTATTATCTAAAGCCCATGAAAACATATTAGTTAAAGCACAAATATCGCCCAACTTAATGCAAGAAGAGGCGCTTAATAATATTAATGCCTTGCGAAAAACGGGAGCCAAAAAAGCGCTCATTATATCTGCAACAGGTACAGGTAAAACCTATTTATCTGCTTTCGATGCTCAAAACTTCCAACCCAAACGTTTATTATTTGTTGTGCATCGACGAACCATTGCAGAAAAATCAATGGAAACATTCCAGAGTATTTTTGGCAGTGATAAATCTATGGGAGTTTATTCTGGGGCTCAACAGGAAGTGAATAAAGACTTTTTGTTTTCAACAGTACAAACTATTTCCAAACAAAACCATTTGGATAAGTTTGATAAAGACTATTTCGATTATATTATCATTGATGAATCTCATCGTTCGGGTTCCGATTCATACAAACGACTACTAGAGCATTTTCAACCGCGATTTTTATTGGGAATGACAGCGACACCAGAGCGAACTGACGGAGAAGATATTTTTAGTTTGTTTGACCATAACATTGCCTACGAGATCCGCTTAAATAGAGCGATGGAAGAGGGCATGTTAAGTAACTTCCATTATTATGGCCTTACCGATTTTATAATTGATGGGGAAGAACAAGAAAATATCCGTGATTTTGCTTATCTTTCATCCGATGAAAGAGTTAAGCATATCGTTAAATACGCTAATTTTTATGGTTCGGATAACGGCATAACTAGAGGGCTCGTTTTTTGTTCTCGTAATGACGAGTCAAAAAAATTAGCGAAAATGTTTAATAAAAGTGGCTTTCGTTCCATAGCTCTCACTGGTGATAGCTCGGAAGGTCAACGAAATGATGCTATTAAATTATTAGAGTCTGACAACCTAGCCGAAAAATTAGATTATATTTTTACGGTTGATATTTTTAATGAAGGTATTGATATTCCTAAGGTGAATCAAATTATAATGATTCGTCCTACTGAATCTGCCATCATTTTTGTACAACAATTAGGCCGTGGACTTCGTAAAGTTGATGGTAAAGGCTACCTAACGGTTATTGATTTCATTGGAAATTATAGTAACAATTATCTTATCCCAATAGCTCTTTACGGTGACACGTCATATAACAAAGATGCTTTACGCAGAACAATATCAAGTGGCAGTACACTTATCCCAGGAAGTTCTACGATCAACTTTGACGCAATTACTAAAGCACGAATTTTTGAATCCATTGATTCCGCAAATATGGGACTGTTGAAAGATCTTAAAAAAGATTATGACTTACTCAAGTATAAACTTGGTCGAATACCCATGATGATGGACTTTATTAAGCATGGTTCACGAGAACCATATTTATATGTTGAATATTCAAAGTCTTATTATAATTTTATATGTAAAGTTGAAAAATCTACTGAATATGACCTTGATGAAGAGCAGATAGCATTATTAAGCCAATTTGCATTGAACATCAATAATGCGAAAAGAGTAGAAGAATGCCTCATAATGAAAGAGCTTATAACGAACCCTTTCTTAGAGTTAAATGATTTCAAAAATATCATTAAAACTATGTATGGTTATTCTGTATCAGATGAGACGATAGAATCATGCTTAATCAATCTCAATTTCAAATTTATAAAAAAAGAATCTTCTGTTATTGAGTTTGAAAATAATCAATTTAAACTTTCACCAGCGTTTAACCAACACTTGAAAAGTGTTCTATTCAAAAACTTTCTTATCGATAACATTGAATATTCTATACACACATACAATAAGCGTTTCGAACTCAAAAATTATATAAATGGTTTTCAATTACATGGAAAATATACGCGTAAAGATGTATGCCGAATACTTAATTGGGAGAAAAATTATGATAGTACCGTTTACGGATATAAGATCTATCGTGATCAAGCGCCACTTTTTGTTACATACAGAAAGTTAGAAGACATTTCTTTAACCACGCAATATAACGATCACTTTATTAACCAAGATGAATTTGCGTGGGAATCTAAAGCTGGAAGAAAACTTGATAGTAAGGATGTTGTTGCTATTCGAGATGCAGATAAAACAGGTCTTAACGTCTCCTTATTTATACAGAAAAGCAATAATGAAGGTGCAGCTTTTTACTTTATGGGCAATGTTGATACTGTCACAGGCTCTTTAACTCAAGAGTATAAGGTTAATGATAAAAACAAAAATGTCCCCGTAGTTCATATGGAATTTAAATTACGAAATACTGTTCAAGATTCACTTTATATATATCTAACAGATGAAGAAATCGTCGAAGTGAAGAAGAAGCCGACAACCCTAAAAGTAGTTTCAACTACACCTTCAGAAGAAATCATTGATGAGAAAGAACAAAATTTAATACCATTTTATGACTTCTATGCTGCGGCAGGTTCGTTTAGTGAAATGCAAGAAAACAAAGATTTTAATACTATTAAAGCACCTTTACAGTACACAGCAGAACAAAAATATTTTTGCTGTAGAGTTATCGGTGAATCAATGAATCGTAGGATTAAAAATAATTCTATTTGTATATTCAAGGAGTCTGTCGGTGGCTCTCGAAATGGTAAAATTGTTCTCGTTGAAAATTTTGGTAAAAATGACGACGAATATAATTCATCATTTACGGTCAAAACATATGCTAGTGAAAAAAGAATCACTGATGATGGAGGATGGGAACATTCGGTTATTTTATTGAAACCAAACTCTACGGAGTCACATTTTGAAGATATTACTCTCCATGAAGAGGATTGTGAAAATATGCGTGTAGTTGGCGAGTTTGTAGCGGTACTAGAATCATGATTTAGCACTTGTTTAGTGATATCACACTAAACAAGCACCAATGGAAAAACTTAATGCAGGCGTAGGTAAACACATAATTGAAGAGATCTGTTATTTAGCATTGGCTTCCGGCTCAAAAAATGATCCTAGCTATAAAGAAATAACTAAACTTTGGCCAGTTAAAACTGTGGCGTTAGTACCGCGTTATAGTATTAACAAGTAGCAATCAGGTTCATCGTCTAGCTCGGATGAGCTTTATTATTTATTTGAGTTAGGCCGTCCGTTAACTTTGCACACCCCAATAACAAAAGTACCAAAGCGTTCGTTTTCTGAATCAATAAAGCTTACAACTTTGAGTAAGCTAGAGAATGTGGAAGTGTTTGAGGATGTTGAGTGGGTATATAAAAAATAGTGGGTGTTGACGGTTTACATTCTTATGCGCATAAAAGTGTAATTATAGTTATCTTTTGATTGTTTTTTATTAGTTAAGTTTTTAATTGCATCAGCTAAATCTTTATCGACTTGCGTTGGTTTTAGATCAATAACGCGTCGAAACTTATCGTACTCTTGTTTGGCTTTTTGCTTTGCTTGTTCTGCAGATACCTTTCCTGCATGAGTTAACACATTAAAATCGCTCAATTTAAGAAAGTCATTTAACTTATTTGACCAATCAGCCATCTTCATTAACTTACCGTTACGTGCTTGCAGCTCCGCAAATTCAAGATAAGAGGTTACCAAACGGTTTAATGTTTCAAGTTCATCTTCAGATAAGTAATTTTTTCCGACTAAAACTTCTTTGCGTGTTGGCTCTCTGTCTGAATTTTTACCTGCACTTTTTCCTGCATAATTTGTTAAACCTAAATGTGGTTTATTGGCATCAATACGCAGATGAACAATTTCAGCAGCAGTATGACCATGCGCTGCCCAATGCATTTTATTTTGAACGTGAGAAAAAAAATTGATACTTGATTCCGTTTTACCGTCATAGTCGATACTAGTTGAGTAGATATCACATACCTTCCGCCAGAACATTTTTTCAGAAGAACGTATATCGCGAATACGGTTAAGTAATTCTTCAAAATAGGCGCTAGATTCAGGTTGTTTTAATCGCTCATCATCCATCACAAAACCTTTAATCAAATATGATTGCAAGGTTTTAGTTGCCCATTGTCTAAATTGAATGCCTTGAGTAGATCGAACACGATAACCTACTGCAAACACAGCATCTAAATTATAGAACTCTAAGAGTCTGTTTACCTCTCTGGAACCCTCAATTTGAACTGTTGCATATTTTGCAACGGTTGTTTTTTGTGCTAATTCACCATCATCATAAATATTTTTTAAATGTTTTGAAATTACAGACTTATCACGACCGAATAAGGTGGCAAGTTGATTAAGACTTAACCATAAATTATTATCCTCAAAACGACATTCAACGTTAGTTTGCCCGTCACTACTATGGAAAAGAATAAACTTACCACGTGATATTTCCGGGGGTAAATCAGTCATAAAAATTTCAATCCAAATCGGTTAACTATTTACTTGTTTTTCGCTAAATACTTTCAACAAATATCATTATTCAATATTAGCAATTTGTTCTCTCATTTGTTCAATTAATACTTTTAACTCAACAGCGCTTGCTGTGATGTCGGTATTAATAGATTTTGAGCCGAGTGTATTCGCTTCTCGGTTAAACTCTTGCATCATGAAGTCTAAACGACGGCCTTGAGCGCCACCTTTTTTCAATATTTTCTTCGTTTCGCTAACATGACTATTTAAGCGGTCAAGTTCTTCGGCAACATCCATTTTTTGTGCAAGTAATACTAATTCTTGCTCAACACGGCCTGAGTCTAAATCAATTTTAGCATCGGTGAATTTATCGATGATACGGTTGCGTTGCCATTCAATAACTTCTGGCATGTAGTTCTGTACTTTATCGGCTTCTCCTGAGATTGCGTCAAGGCGTTGTTCAATCATCACCTTAAGGTTTTCACCTTCGCTGGCGCGAGCTGCAATAAAGTCTTTAAGGGCTTGGTCAAACGCAGCAAGTAATTCTGCTTGAATGGCAGACATGTCGCTTTCTGGCGCTTCCATTACACCAGGCCAGCGCATTACTTCAAAGGGGTTCACTTGGCTGTTAAGTGTTTGCTCATTAATCCAGTTAGCGTGTTGTACAAGTTGAAGTGCTAAATTTTCATTAAGGGCTAATTCGCTTTTGTTGGCAGCGTTGGTATTAAAGCGTAAGTTACATTCAACTTTTCCGCGATTTAGCTGTTTACGAAAACGTTCACGTAAAACAGGTTCTATACCTCGAAATTGTTCAGGTAGTCGAAAATAAGTTTCTAAAAAGCGTTGGTTAACAGAACGAATTTCCCAAACTGCGTTACCCCAGTCACCTTTAATTTCAATGCGTGAAAACGCGGTCATGCTGTAAATCATGTTAAATACCCAAACAAGTAAAGTTATATAAAATCTTAATTGCTTGGGATTATGCCTTAGCAGGGTGCATCTTGCTAGATATACAGCTTTATTGAAACGCCTTACTAATATATAAGGCGTATTTGGTAAGGAAGGTGCTGGCTAATTGCTGAACTCCATTTGTCCGAAGTTAGCATCAAAATCAACACACCAGACACTCAAGCCCGTTAAATCATCTAGGCTTTTTCCTTGTGGTAAGGTGATCGTTAAGGTGTCGTTATTAAAAACAGTACCTGTTAATTTTTTTCCTAATGCAAAAGCACTTTGGTCAGCATATTGATGCCCAATAGCACCATAGAAGTAAACTACTGGACCTTGGCCATCATAAGTAAATTGGCTGATCTCAATAGTACAGTCATCAATTATTGTCGCTTTACCTGTGACATTGTGAGCACGGGTATCAAAAAAACCACTCTGACCAACTTTTGCATTCGTTTTAGTGCAGCTGGTCATCTCGGTATCGTTAATATCATTTAGTGTTAATTGAAAATGTGCAATGGCGTCATCAGTATCAACAAGGGTTTGGTTAGCCGCGCCACTATCGGACACTAGCGTTGCCACTTGTGTTGTGAAATCATCCGCAGAAAAATCAATGTTCAAATCAGCAGCTAACGTGTGAATTGAATCCATGATAGTTATGCCATTACTGGCATCCCCATCAGTGTCTAATGTTTGTAATAGCCTTAGTAGATTAACCACTTCTGTTTGATTAATATCATCAGTGTCAAAAACAGATAAAGGTGTTAAGTAAAGTGCAGCCGGTATTGTGGGTAATTCTATTCCCCCAATAGAAAAAGTAATATTTTCATCGACTAGAAACGTAAATTCACCTTGTTCATTTGTTTTGCCGCTTTGACTCGCGGTACTGAAATTTATGCCTTCAACAGCGGAATCTAAAAATACACCGGTTAATAGGGTAGGAGCAGGAACGGTAATGGGGGTATTGTCTTCATCTGTTTCATCTGTTTCAACTATTTCAGGTGTAGTAACTTCTTTATCATTTGCTTTAACTATTTCAGGTGTAGTAACTTCTTTATCATTTGCTTTAACTATTTCAGCGGTAGTTATTTCTTTATCATCTGCTTTAACTATTTCAGCGGTAGTTACTTCTTTATCATCTGCTTTAACTATTTCAGCGGTAGTTACTTCTTTATCATCTGCTTCAACTATTTCAGCTGTAGTATCTTCTTCTATTTGGTTAATATTTTCTGTTACTTGGCTATTATTATCATCTGAGCCACACGCAGTCAGTAATATCATTAATATGCTAGAAACGAGTAATTTATAGGTCATGTTAAGCCGCCAATAATTAATTTTAGTTAATGCTATTTGTATTATATACCCATTACACTTCAAGATGCAGGTTCAGAGCTAAACTAGGAAATCAGATCAAGGCGCGTTACGCAGATAATGGTTATTCCCTTATCAAGTATCGCAACGCTGGACTGATAAACTAGCTTAGCTCCCTATCGACTTGCTGAAATCTGTATTTTGAAGTGTGATGGGGTATATGACCTGATATTAACGAATAACATTCACAGAGTTATCACAGGCCATCTTTTTTATTAACTTGTTCAATGTTATTTTATCACGTTAATTAAATTCAATAAGCTTAATGTGTGATTAACCTTGCAGTGTTAACCATTGCGCTTTTATTTTATCGGCAACTCTAAAGGCGTTTGCATAAATGGTAAAAGTATAAGGAACGCTGCCACCAGTTGGCATAAATGAGCCATCAGTAACATATAAATTATCTACGTCATGAGCTCGACAATTTTTATTGAGTACGGATGTTTTAGCATCATGACCAAAACGGCAGCCACCAGCCATTAAGTTTGTTGCGGGATAACCACTCACTGATGATGAAATATTTTTAGCCCCTAAAGCTTCAAGTAGCTTTTCAGCTTTTTTTGATAAGTACTCACCCACCTCAAGGTCATGATCATGATAACCAATACGCACTTTAGCTACGGGGTCCCCCCATTGGTCGGTAACTTCTTTATCTAAACTCACAAAACAGTCGTCGTTAGGTAACCAGTCATTAAACACTTCAAATCGTAACGTTTTATAACTAGTGAATTCTTTTTTCAAACTTTGTTTTAATGCTTCACCCCAAAGGAGTTGTTCATTACCACTTTCATCAGCTGCCCATTGTGTACCGCGAGCTCTCGCGATAGGGTTTTGATGGAATAAAAAGTCTATTGTGCCGCCTTTAGCTTGGCCGTTTTTATTAGCGCCAGTAAAGTCCTTGTCTGATATTTGATACCAATCTTGTAACGCACGATTAATGAAGGGGCCTACTACTTTGAGTTCATTTACTTTTTGTGTGGATAAATCTGAATAATTGAAATCACCTTGTCCTGTACCGCCGCCACTAAATAATAAATTTTTACCAACCTGACCACTATTGTTAGCTAAACCCAGCGGGAATTTTTTACCGGTTGAAGCCAGTAATAAACGAGAGGTTTCAACGGCTTGGCATGCAACAACATAAATTTTGGCGTTAACGGATTTTTTACGACCGATTTTATCGTAATAATGTACCCCTGTTATTTTACCTTGTTCGTCACTGGCAATTTTGTAAACTTTAGCGTTAGCTTTTATGGTGCAATTACCGGAAGCTACTGCGTTATTGAGTAACGCAGCTCTACCACTGCCTTTAGCGCCAGAGCTACAACCGTAACTACTGCAATATCCTGAATATTCGCAACTCTTTCTGCCCATGGCCGGCCTTGATAATATTGCTCGGGGTACAGGAATAGCATGGTAACCAATTTTTTTAGCTGCTTTATCTATCCATGAAGACATAGGTAATTCGGCAATAGGCGGGTAGGGAAAGTCTGTTGAACGAGGCTCTTGATGAGGATGTTCAACCACACGACCAGATACACCGACCTCACGTTCTACTTTGGCGTAATAAGGCTCTAGTTCGTCGTAGCTTATTGGCCAGTCTTCGACGTTCGCGCCTTTTATCGTGCCAAATTCTGATTTTAAGCGAAAATCAATGGGTTTTAGCCGATGAAAATAACCGCTCATGAAGTTTGATGAACCACCAACTACATTACCATTCCACCAGCTCCAACCAGAATCACTGGTTTTTTCACCTTGCCAAAAGGGTTGGTCATTTTCATTAAGGTACTTTTCTTCAATAACGTGTTGTTCATCCGTTAATTTTGGATTGTAAGCGTCATGAATACTGATGGTGAGTTCATCTTTGAAGAATTCTTTTTCAGTTAACCAAGGGCCTTTTTCAAGAACTAAAACCTTAGCACCTGCCAGTGATAATTGATGTGCAATAGGGGATGCACCAGCACCACTGCCAATAATACAAATGTCGTAATTTGGTTCAGAGAAAGGAGTTTTGGTCATGCTTTTCGTGTCCCTTGGTGCGTTTTTGTGGAGGAGCTCTTTTTCTGAGGGTTATTGCTGTAATCCACATGGCTGATTAAATTAATACGCGCTCTGGTGGGTAACTCAAAATAACGTTGACCTTTTTCGGGCAATGGGAAACCCGCTTGGTGCTCTAACCATTGCCAACCAGTGCCATCAGGGTTACCACCGTAGCTTGGGGGAGAAAGCATGGCTTGGAAAATATAGCCAAGTAAAGTGTTTAACCAATTTTGTCCTGCTCTTGATTGGCTAATACCACGCAGTAGTTGCTCCTTATCAGCAAAGTTTAACTCTGCAAAATCAGCTGACTTTTGGCTGTTAGCATAACCATTTAACCAACCGACGCCTTTGAGAATAAACTCTTTTTCTTCTGGTTCGGTAGGTTGTACCGTCATCACTTGGTATAAATAAGCCGTCGCCTTAATATCAATAGCACTAGGCCCCGTTTCAGAGCTGGGTAATAATTGGTTTAGTGTTGCATCTAGGGTTAACCAAGGGTCTGTTTTGACTAATTTTGTGAGTAAATTATTTAGTGATGATTGCCCTGTGGCTGAAATAGCAAAGGTTGGTAAACTGGCTAATGCCCCCATTCCTGCGGCGGCTTTAAGAAAATGACGTCGGGGATGTTGTGTTTTTTTCTTTTTATTGATGATGAATTCAGGTGTTTGATAGCTTTCATCAAAAAATGAGCCATCAAAAAAAGAAGTATCTAAAGAAGGTTTATCATTATTATTTTTAATGTTTTGCTTCACAGCCGTGTTCCTATAATAGGGGGAATCTAATGTATGCCACTTGCAATGTGCTAAACGTTTAAAATAGCTATTTTATTGAAGCTGATTGTGAGAGTAAGGCTTGAGCTAAACTCGTATTAACAGACCAGTCGTTTAAAAACCTTATCCAAAGTGGTTTTGAATAATTATTACCCTCCAAAAGTTCAGCAGTATCTTTAGATAAAATCATCTTTCCTTGTGCTGTGGATACATACATATGCGGATAGCCTAAAACAGGTGGCAGAGATTTCATAAAAGCTTCATTTTCATTACTGTCACTAACACTTACTTTTAATAAAACATATTGGCTATGCAATGCTTGATATACGTCAGGATTTTTAAGAAGAAAACTGTCCATTCTATGGCACCAGCTACACCAATTACCGCCTATTTCAATCAGTACTTGGCGATTTGTTTCTTTAGCAAGGGAAATAGCTGCCGCCGCATCTTTAAATGGGTCTCGCTGGTCGTCGTATACTTTACTGTACGTTGGTAAAAGGGGGACAGCCGCAGATGCAGTATTCGCTGTTGCGATATTACTCATAAATAAACTTAGGCTGATAACCAATGTGGCGATAACTTTCATGTGACTCTCTGTCGGGTGAATTATATTGTTCGGACAATTACATGACCTTGTATTGGAGAACTATATTTCAAAAAAGTGCTATAGGCATTATAATACCCGCAATTAATTTATCAGTCTTTACTATATATTTACTATAAAGGAACATTCCATGCGTCCAAGCGGCAGAACATTAGGGCAAATTCGTCCAGTAACCATTACCCGTCAATTTACTACTCATGCGGAAGGCTCAGTATTGATTGAGTTTGGCGATACTAAAGTAATTTGTACTGCGACCGTTGAAGTGGGTGTGCCACGTTTCTTAAAAGGGCAAGGTAAAGGTTGGGTTACTGCTGAATACGGTATGTTACCTCGTTCTACTCATACACGTATGCGTCGTGAAGCAGCTTCTGGCAAACAAAGTGGCCGTACGCTAGAAATATCTCGTTTAATTGCCCGTGCATTACGTGCAGCAGTTGATTTAAAAGCGTTAGGTGAAAATACGATCTCTGTTGATTGTGATGTTATTCAAGCTGATGGCGGAACACGTACTGCTTCTATTACCGGTGCATGCGTTGCCCTTGTTGATGCGCTTGATTATATGCGTACTAAAGGCATTATAAAAACTAACCCACTTAAGCATATGATTGCTGCCGTGTCTGTTGGTATTTATAAAGGCGAACCTGTTGCTGACTTAGATTACCCTGAAGATTCTGCCGCGGATACTGATTTGAATGTTGTGATGACAGACACCGGCAAGCTTATTGAAGTACAAGGTACTGCCGAAGAAGAACCATTTAGCTTTGAAGAAATGCAGGCTATGCTTGAGTTAGCTAAAAATGGCATCAGTGAGTTATTTGAAATACAAAAAGCAGCATTAAGCTAAATCACAGCTAAGTAAGAGCTAAGCCTCAACTAAGTCAGGGCTAAATCACAGCTACAAAGTTAAGCGAACAGGAATATAAACATGAAAGATTATCAACGCGAGTTTATTGAATTTGCGATAGAAAAACAGGTATTACGTTTTGGCGAATTCACTTTAAAGTCTGGTCGTATTAGTCCGTACTTTTTTAATGCTGGTTTATTTAAAACAGGTGGTGATTTAGCCCGTTTAGGTCGATTTTATGCTTCAACATTAGTGGATTCAAAAATTGATTATGATTTAGTCTTTGGTCCTGCTTATAAAGGTATCCCGATTGCGACTACGACAACCGTTGCGTTGTACGATCACCATAATATTGATGTGCCATATTGTTTTAACCGTAAAGAAGCTAAAACTCATGGCGAAGGTGGTTCATTAGTAGGTGCTGAACTTAACGGTAAAATCATGCTTGTTGATGATGTTATTACGGCAGGTACTGCAATTCGTGAATCAATGGAAATTATTAAAACACATGGCGCAGAGCTTTCGGGTGTTTTGATAGCCCTTGATAGACAAGAAAAAGGTCAAGGTGAATTATCAGCTATTCAAGAAGTTGAACGTGATTTTGGTACGCAAGTTGCCGCAATTGTTACGCTAGGCGACGTCGTTACTTTCTTAGAAGAAAAGCTAGCAGTAGGCAGTAATGCTGAATTAGCTGATAACTTAGCAAGTATTAATAAATACCGCAAAAACTATGGTATTTAAGACCTTAAGTTATTAGATTTTATGGCATTAGGCATTAGGCCTTAAGTTAAGTTTAATTTTATTACGTTAACGCCTTTGAAGCTTACTGCTTCAAAGGCGTTTTTTATGGTGGACACTGTTCCATATTACTGCCTATTT
>Ga0308012_10000490_pt1 | contig 23840 bp, 21 predicted proteins | sample Neamet179_FD_203133 | JGI IMG/M metagenome (GOLD analysis project Ga0308012, IMG submission 203133) | Marine microbial communities from water near the shore, Antarctic Ocean - #179 | ecosystem: Environmental > Aquatic > Marine > Unclassified | place: Southern Ocean | collected 2014-07-25 | reverse complement strand
AGCTAAAAGCAATGAAGATGGCAAAGCATTAGAGTTTGAAGCAACTTTTGAAATTTATCCTGTAGTTGAATTAAAAGATTTAGAAAAAATTGCTATCGAACGTCCAAAAGTAGACGTTACTGATGCAGATTTAGATGAAATGTTTGTTACGCTTCAAAAGCAACACCAAACATGGAAAGAGAACAAACGCAAAACTAAGAAAGGCGATAAGCTAACTCTTGATTTTACTGGTCGCGTAGACGGTGAAGAATTTGAAGGTGGAAAAGCTGAAGGTTTTGAATTAGAACTAGGTGCTGGTCGTATGATCCCTGGTTTTGAAACAGAAGTTACTGGCATGAAAGTTGGTGATGAAAAAACAATTAAAGTAACCTTCCCTGAAGATTACCATGCTGAAAACCTTAAAGGTAAAGAAGCTGAGTTTGATATTGTTATTCATAAAACTGAAGGTTCTGTTTTACCTGAAATTGATGAAACGTTTGCAAAACTTTTCGGTATCGAAGAAGGCGGAGTTGAAGCTCTTCGTGGAGAAGTTGGTAAAAACATGGCGCGTGAATTAACACAAGCAGTTAAAGCTAAAGTTAAAACACAAGTTATTGATGGTTTACTTGCTGGTCATGAAGTTGGTTTGCCAGCAGCATTAGTAGCTCAAGAAGTCGACGTTTTACGTCAACAAGCTTTGCAACGTTTCCAAGGCCAAATGGACCCGAAAAACTTGCCAGAGCTTCCAGCTGATATGTTTACCGAACAAGCGGAACGTCGCGTTAAAATCGGTTTGCTTTTAGGTGAAGTGATTAAAGTTAACGAACTTAAAGTTGATGAATCTAAAGTAAACGAATTAATAGCTTCTGCGGCTTCTGCATATGAAGACCCTAAAGAAGTTATCGAATACTACGCGAATAACAAAGAGCTTATGCAGCAAATGCAAAACGTTGCTTTAGAAGAGCAAGCGGTTGAGCTTTTAGTTGAAACAGCTAAAGTTAAAGATATAAAAGCTAGCTTCAATGAAATAATGAACCCAGAAGCCAAGTAATATTAAGTAAAGCTAAAGTTTATCGTAGTTTACATTGACAATAGACTTAGCAATCGCTTAAATTTAATGGCTTGTATGGCAACATACAGGCCATTTTTATTTATTAAGGGAAGGAATACTCTTGTTTAATTCTCAAATTACATCACAAAGAACATCTGAAGTTTCATCACAAAGCAATACCACTGGTATTGAAAGCGCTTTGGTACCTATGGTTGTTGAGCAAACAGCTAAAGGTGAGCGTTCATATGATATATACTCAAGGCTATTAAAAGAGCGTGTGATTTTCCTTTGTGGTCAAGTTGAAGACCATATGGCTAACTTGATCGTAGCGCAATTATTATTCTTAGAATCTGAAAGTCCTGACAAAGATATTTATCTTTACATAAATTCTCCAGGTGGTTCAGTAACTGCGGGTATGGCAATTTATGACACCATGAAATTTATTAAGCCTAACATTAGTACTGTTTGTATTGGCCAAGCGGCAAGTATGGGCGCATTCTTATTGTCAGGTGGCGAAAAAGGCAAACGTTACTGTTTACCTAATGCCCGCGTAATGATTCATCAACCTCTAGGCGGTTTCCAAGGCCAAGCTTCAGATTTTGAAATTCATGCGAAAGAAATTTTATTTATTAAAGATAAATTAAATAAATTAATGGCTGAGCACACTGACAAAACTTTAGAGCAAATTTCTCAAGATACAGACAGAGATAATTTCTTAAGTGCAGAAGCAGCGGTTGAATATGGTTTAGTTGACTCCATATTAGAACAACGTAACGATAAATAGGATTTCGGTGTATACTTAAGTGTATAGATTGAGCAATAAATGGATTTACTTGTATTAAACGTTTAGAGGTAGGGCATGACCGATATTAAAAGTGGTGGCGATAATGGTAAATTACTTTACTGCTCATTTTGTGGCAAAAGCCAACATGAAGTACGTAAATTAATTGCTGGCCCATCAGTATTTGTTTGTGATGAATGTGTTGAATTGTGTAACGACATTATCCGCGAAGAGATTTCTGAAATTTCGCCAAAAGAAAGTAAAGAGGCATTGCCTTCTCCTATGGAGATACGTGAAAGCCTAGACGAATACGTTATTGGTCAAGACCATGCTAAAAAAGTATTAGCTGTTGCCGTTTATAATCACTATAAGCGATTAAGAAATGGCGATACGCATAATGGTGTTGAACTGGGTAAAAGTAATATATTACTTATTGGGCCAACAGGTAGTGGTAAAACACTCTTGGCACAAACCCTTGCACGTTTATTAGATGTACCATTTACTATGGCAGATGCAACAACATTAACTGAAGCTGGTTATGTTGGTGAAGACGTAGAGAATATCATTCAAAAGTTATTACAGAAATGTGATTACGACGTAGAGAAAGCCCAACGTGGTATTGTTTACATTGATGAAATTGATAAAATCTCACGTAAGTCTGATAATCCTTCTATAACTCGAGATGTTTCTGGTGAAGGTGTTCAACAAGCTTTATTAAAGCTTATTGAAGGCACTGTCGCTTCTGTACCACCTCAAGGCGGTCGTAAACATCCACAGCAAGAGTTTTTACAAGTAGATACTTCTAAAATATTATTTATTTGTGGTGGCGCTTTTGCAGGTTTAGATAAAGTTGTTGAACAACGTAATCATACCGGTACAGGAATTGGTTTTGGCGCGGAAGTTCGCGGAAAAGACCAAGAGAAGTCATTAACAGATAGCTTGGCTGAGGTTGAACCACAAGATTTAGTTAAATACGGTTTAATTCCTGAGTTCATAGGTCGTTTACCTGTTTTGGCAACGTTACGTGAGCTTGATGAAGATGCACTTATTCAGATATTGCAAGAACCTAAAAATGCTTTAACTAAGCAGTTTACTGCGCTATTTGATATGGAAAGTGTCGAGTTAGAGTTCAGAACAGATGCACTGCATGCTATAGCACGTAAAGCAATGGACCGAAAAACAGGTGCACGTGGTTTACGTTCGATTGTTGAAGCTGTTTTACTTGATACCATGTATGAATTACCGTCCATGGAAGACGTTAGTAAAATTGTTGTTGATGAAAATACAATCAAAGGTGAGAGTAAGCCGATTGTTATTTATGACAGTAAAAAAGTTAAAAAAGGAAAGACGGCTGCTAAGTAGCCCTATCTTTTCGTGTAAGGCTTAGGTCTTACTTTATTAGCCTTAAACAGTAAGTGATTATTCGCGTGTTAATTAGCGTAATAGTTGCTTACTGTTTGAGGCTTTTTTGATCTAGATAGTCATTTTTTAGGATTAAAATTTTAGTTTTTATCTTTATTTTTTATCTATTGTTGAAAGTTAACTGCCTAGCCCCATATATATCCTATAGCTGTATTTTTTCTATCAATTAAAACAATTCCCAAGAAGAGTAACCAATGAGTAAAGAATTATCTGGTGTCGTTGAAATCCCCGTTTTAGCCTTAAGAGATGTTGTTGTTTATCCTCAAATGGTTATCCCACTTTTTGTCGGGCGTGAAAAATCCATTCGCTGTCTAGATTTAGCTATGGAGCAAAATAAACAAGTATTCCTTGTGGCTCAAAAGGATGCCTCAATTGATGATCCTCAAGCTGATGACGTTTATACCACAGGTACTGTTGCCACCATTTTACAAATGTTAAAACTGCCTGATGGCACTGTTAAAGTGTTAGTGGAAGGCGCACAGAGAGCTGTGATAAATAAATTTGTAGAAACAGAAGAATATTTCAGTGCTGAAATTGAATATGTAAGTCTAAACACAGAGTTGAACGATGATATTGAAGTTTTGATACGTTCAGCTATTTCTCAGTTTGAGGGATACGTAAAACTTAATAAAAAAATTCCACCTGAAGTACTCACGTCTGTATCAGGTATAGATGAAGCTGAGCAACTTGCTGATACTATGGCAGCACATATGCCTTTGAAGTTAGCAGATAAGCAAAAAGTTTTAGAAATAATTGACGTTAATGCACGCTTAGAGCATTTGATGGCATTAATGGAAGGCGAAATAGACTTACTTCAAGTTGAGAAGAAAATCCGTACGCGTGTTAAAAAGCAAATGGAAAAAAGTCAGCGCGATTATTATTTGAATGAGCAAATGAAAGCTATTCAAAAAGAGCTTAATGAAGGTGAAGACACACCTGATGAACTTGAGCAAATGGCTAAGCGCATTGAAGAAGCTCAAATGCCGACGGAAGCAAAGGATAAAACCTTAGCTGAGTTTCAAAAACTTAAAATGATGTCGCCAATGTCTGCTGAGGCAACAGTCGTTCGAAGCTATATCGAATGTATGATTAATGTTCCTTGGAAAAAACGCAGTAAATTAAAACGTAATCTTGCGCTTGCGCAAGAAGTACTCGATAAAGACCATTATGGTTTAGATAAAGTTAAAGAACGTATTTTAGAATATTTAGCCGTTCAACAACGAGTAAGTCAGTTAAAAGGGCCTATTCTATGTTTAGTGGGTCCTCCAGGTGTGGGTAAAACCTCATTGGGTCAATCTATCGCTAAATCTACTGGACGGAAATATGTCCGTATGGCATTAGGCGGTGTTCGTGATGAAGCTGAAATTCGTGGTCATAGACGTACTTATATTGGTTCATTACCAGGTAAGTTGATCCAAAAAATATCAAAGGTAGGAGTTAAAAATCCACTTTTCTTATTGGATGAAATTGATAAAATGGCCTCTGATATGCGTGGTGATCCTGCTTCCGCTTTACTTGAGGTCTTAGACCCAGAACAAAACACTACGTTTAATGATCATTATTTGGAAGTTGATTATGATTTATCCGATGTTATGTTTGTTGCAACATCTAACAGTATGGATATTCCAGGACCTTTACTAGACCGTATGGAAGTCATTCGTCTATCAGGTTATACCGAAGATGAAAAATTAAATATTGCTAAAAGCCACCTTGTTGAAAAACAAATAGAACGTAATGGCCTAAAAGCAAAAGAGATTGAAATAGAAGACAGCGCAATCGTGGGGATCATTCGTTATTACACCCGTGAAGCTGGCGTACGTAGTTTAGAACGAGAAATTTCGAAATTATGCCGTAAAGCCGTAAAGTCTATTCTGTTAGATAAAAAGATAAAGAAAGTCACTATAAATCAAGAAAATTTGGATGAATTCTTAGGTATTCAACGTTTCGACTACGGTAAAGCAGACGATAAGAACCGTATTGGGTTAGTAACTGGCTTAGCTTGGACTCAAGTGGGTGGTGAGTTACTTACTATTGAAACGGCTTCTGTACCAGGTAAAGGTAAACTTACTTATACTGGTTCACTGGGTGATGTTATGCAGGAGTCTATTCAAGCAGCGATGACCGTTGTTCGAAGTCGTACAGAGAAACTTCGCATTAATGAAGACTTTTATGAAAAACGCGATATTCACGTACATGTTCCAGAAGGAGCAACACCAAAAGATGGACCAAGTGCAGGTGTTGGTATGTGTACTGCACTCGTTTCAAGTTTGACAGGTAACCCTGTAAAAGCCGATGTTGCTATGACAGGAGAAATTACACTTCGTGGTGAGGTTCTTGCTATCGGGGGCTTAAAAGAAAAATTACTTGCTGCACATAGAGGGGGTATCAAAACAGTTATCATACCTCATGAAAATGAACGTGATTTAAAAGAAATCCCTGAAAATGTTAAAGCTGAATTGTCTATCCACCCAGTTAAATGGATAGATGAAGTACTTGCTCTTGCTCTTGAACATCCTGTAGAACAATGGAAAGTTGAAAAATAATTTACTTAAATCTTGGCTTTTTTGACAATTTATAATCAAAAAAGCCAAAAAAGTTAAAAAAGATGCAAAAAAACGAAATTTTCGCTTTTCAATCGCTGAAACTATGGTAAGTTAACTACGCTTATCTCGCTAGACCCCTTACTCGCTATGTTATATAGATGAATGGTGGGAAATAGAGAGCAAAAGATATTTTCTAAACTCAACGTCTCACGTAATCAAATGACTATAGTTTTTATTGATTACATAATAAAAATGGATGACGTTGCATAATAACAATTTAAGGGGTATAGACTGTGAATAAATCTCAACTAATAGAGAAAATTGCTGCTGGTGCAGACATTTCAAAAGCTGCTGCGGGTCGTGCGTTAGATTCATTTATTGGCGCTGTAACTGATGAACTTAAAGCTGGCGAACAAGTTGCTCTTGTTGGTTTTGGTACTTTCTCTATACGTGACCGCGCTGCACGTACTGGTCGTAATCCACAAACGGGTGCTACTATCCAAATCGCTGCGGCTAAAATCCCAGCTTTTAAAGCAGGTAAAGCATTAAAAGATGCATGTAACTAATCTCAATTTCGATTAAGTTATACTGTGTATTAGAAACCACCTTTTTAGGTGGTTTTTTACTTTATACGCGAGTAAAAAATTAAAAGTTATAATAAATTTGCATTTTACTCAAGTTGTGCTTCAAGCAATGCGGAACATCTGCTAAAATCGCGAACAACGATAATTTAAGATAATTAACCTAGATATTTAGGTATAAAAAAAGAGAAAGAAATGTTAGAAGAAATTCGTGAAAAATCTCAAGGGTTTACCGCCAAAATTATTCTTGGACTGATTATCCTTACGTTCGCAGTGGCAGGTGTTGGAAGTTATAGCAACTCAGCTGATACTTCTGTTGCAACGGTTAATGGTGAAGAAATTAGTCAACAAGCATTCAATAAAGCTTATCAAGCACAACGTGCTCGTATGGCAAAACAATTTGGTGAAATGTTTGATACATTATCAAATGATGCTAATTATATGGCTAACTTTCGTCAGGGCATTGTTGATAACCTTATTAATGAAAAGTTGATTGATCAAAATAGTGAAGCACTTGCCATTCGCGTATCTGATATTCGTTTGAAAGAAACTATTCGAAAAATGCCAGAGTTTCAAGTAGACGGTGAATTTGATAACAATCGTTATTTAGCTATCATCAATCAATCTGGCTTCTTCCAGTCTTCAGATTTTCGAGATTACTTGCGCGTAGAAATGACTCGTCGTCAATTAAGCCAAGCATTAGTTGGTACTGAGTTTAACTTGCCTTATCAAGAGAAATTGCAACAGGCATTACAAAATCAAACACGAGATATTCGTTTTGCAACTATTGCCGCCGAGCAATTTAAAGCAGGCATTGAATTGACTGATGATGAAGTAAATAGTTACTACTTAGCTAATCAAGCTCGTTTCGAAAATAAAGAACAAGTTAAAGTTGACTACATCAGCTTAAATGTTGCTGATATAGCGAAAGATATTACAATTACTGATGACGCGTTAGCACAGAATTATCAAGAGAATTTATCTTCTTTTACTAAAGCAGAGCAACGTCGTATTTCTCACATTCTCATCGAGTTCTCTGACGATACTGAAGCAGCTAAAACTCAAGCAGAAGCTGTATTAGCTCGTCTTGAAAAAGGTGAAGACTTTGCTGTACTAGCCAAAGAAGTTTCAAATGATACTTTCAGTGGCGAAAATGGCGGTGATTTAGAGTGGCTTGACCCAGGTGTAATGGAAGAAAGCTTTGATGCAGCTGCATTAGCATTAGTTAATGTTGGTGATACTAGCCAATTAGTAACAACAAGTTTTGGTTATCATGTATTGAAGTTAACAGAATATAAAAAAGAAGAAATTAAATCATATACTGACGTAAAAGATGAATTGCGTATTAAATTAAGTAATGACGAAGCACAAGATAAATTCTTCACATTACAGCAAGAAATGGCACGTGTAAGCTTCGAATTTCCAGATAGCTTAGAAGATGCAGCAGAAGAAGTAAATGTTGTCATACAAACGTCTCCTTGGTTGTTGCGTGGTGGTAACAGAGTACCATTTGATCAATCTAGTGTTATTGATGCTGCTTTTTCAGACATGGTTCTACAAGACAACATGAACTCAGATCTTATCGAAGTGAGTGATGAATTAGTTCTTGTTCTTCGTCTTAATACGTTCCAAGAAGCTAATGTTAAACCATTGGCAGAAGTTGAAGCTCAAATTAAAGATATTTTAGTTAACCAAAAATCAACTGAGAAAGCTCAAAAAACCGTTGATTTATTATTGGCTGACTTTAAAGCTGGAACTGATATCACTACTCAACTAACAACACTTAGTGCTAGTTTCGTAAGTAAAGACAAAGTAACTCGTTATAGTCCTGATATTGATCAAAGTATCAGTCGTGCTGCTTTTGTATTGCCACATCCTGTAAGTAATGCTATTTCTGCATCAACAGTTGCTTTAAGTAATGGAGACCTTGCTCTTATTCAAGTTACAGGGATCGCTGTTAGCGAAGCCCCTGCAGCCCCTAACTTAGCTCAGCAACAAACATCTCAATTAGCTCAGTCGGCATATCAAAGCTTTGTTAACTCTTTAAAAGTGGATGCTAAAGTTACGCGTAGACAAATATCTGCACCAACTTCTGCTTATTAGGTAGGAAGTTCAGAGATATTAAAAAGCCAATAGTAAATTATTACTATTGGCTTTTTTTATGCTTTAAATTTAATACCTTATTGAAGTATATTTTACTATTTTTAAAGATGTAGAGCTTTATTTGAGCTGAAAGTTTTGGCTCATCATTAGCTTCTGTGTGACTTTATGTTGTGGGTTACGCATAACTTGTATAGTTTTTCCTGACTCAACAACATTACCATGCGATAACACCATCACATTATCACTAAAGTGACGAACAATGCCTAAGTTGTGAGAAATCAAAATATAGGCCAAGCCCATTTGTTGTTGTAAGTCGAGCAATAAGTTGATCATCTGGGAGCGAAGCGAAGGATCTAACGCACCTAAAGCTTCATCTAATATAATCACTTGAGGTTGTAATATAATCGCCCTAGCGAGTGATATTCTTTGTTTTTGTCCTCCAGAGAACATATGAGGATAAAAATTCATATGATCACCAAGTAAACCAACTTTCTGTAAGGTCGTACGAATAAGCTCAGTACGCTGTTTTTCATCTAAATCAGTGTTAAGTGTCAATGGTTCATCTAGCAGTTGCTGAATGGTCAAACTTGGATTTAGGCTAGTACCAGAATCTTGAAAAATCATTCTGATTTGTTGACATCTTTCTTTAAAATTTTGATTGTTTAATAACTGACCATTTAAATATATTTTACCTGTAGACGGTTCTTTTGCACCGACTAATAACTTGGCCAAGGTCGATTTTCCGGATCCCGTTTCACCAACTATGGCCAAGGTTTTCTTTGATTCTATTGCAAAAGATAAAGGGGATAAGGCATTTAATGTTCTTTTATGATACCAGTGACCTTTAAGTTTGAAGGATTTTGAGAGGTCTTTAACATCTAATAAAACACTCATCTTAATTTACTCCTTTAACTACTTTGTGTTTTACCGATCCCTTTTTGCTAATCTCCTTAATCAAAGGAAAATGGCAACTCACTTTATGGCCGTGATAATTACTAACCTTTGGTGCCACTACACAAGATTGTTGGGCTCTTGGACAACGAGGGCCCAACCGGCAACCAATAGGCAGGTGCTGCAAAATAGGTATACTACCGGGTAAAGTCATTAAACGTGATTTTGTAGGTAACTGTAAATTTGCTTTAGTACTACCACTCACTAGCGCGCGAGTATAAGGGTGCATAGATTTATTAAATATTTGTTCTGCGCTGCCTGCCTCAACGAACTGGCCACTATACATTACCGTGATTGTATGGGTCCAGTGAGTGAGGTTTTCTAAATCATGGCTGATTAATAAAATAGACATGTTTTTAAATTGGTTTAAGTTAGCCAGCAATCTAAATATTTGACTTTGGTTGGTACTTTCCATTGCCGCTGTAGGTTCATCAGCAATTAATAAAATGGGCCTTCCCGCAAGGGCCATTGCAATCATTACACGCTGGCAAAGTGCTTCAGTAAGTTGGTGTGGATAGCTATTAATACACTGGCTATGTTTTTTAATACCGACTTTATGAAGTAAACTTATTACTGTTTCTTTGCGTTGTTTTTTACGTTGCCAATAATTACCTGTTAGCTGTGATTTATCAATAGACTCACTTAATTGTTCACCGATTAATGTTGTAGGATCTAGACAACTCATGGGCTCTTGAAATATCATTGCAATATCACGACAAAGTAAGGCTTTTCGTTCAGGGATGCTCAGACGTAATAAATCGATACCGCGCCAATGAAACCTGTCAGCATGGACATGCCACTTGTCTTGAAGAACGCCCATAATTGCTTGGGCTAACAACGACTTACCAGAGCCTGACTCTCCCACTAAACCCCGTACTTCGCCTTCCTTAATTGACAAACTTACTCCGTCTACCGCTAAAACACGGCCTGAAGGGGTATCAAGTTCTATAGATAAGTTTCTGATATCGAGTAAATTCATGAGCTTTACTTACGCGCTTTTTTTAATGGAAAGATTGCTGCTAAATCCAATGCAGCTAAATTATTTTTAACTATCACATTATTTATCGACGCTATAATACTTAAAACTATCATTAGTTATCCTTGCGAAGTTTAAGGGCGTGACGAATACCTTCACCAACTAAATTCGTGGCAACAACTGCAAATAATATGGCTAAACCTGGTAAGTAAACAGTCCAAGGAGCGATATAAAATCGTTCAAGCCCATTAGCTAGAATAGCCCCCCATTCTGGCAAGGGGATCTGGGCTCCTAGACCTAAAAACCCTAACGTAGCTATGTCTAATATCGCCGCAGATTGGGCAAGGGTTGCTTGACTCATTAAGCGCTCTACAATATTTGGGAATACAGAGTAATAAAGTATTCTGAAGTTACTTGCCCCATCAAGACGCGATGCTAATACATAATCTTTTCTAAACTCTTCTTTTACTGCATAGCGAGTTATATGAATAAATTGCGGGATAAACACAACAGCAACAGCCCAAACAGTATTACTAATACCCGGACCAATAATTGCGACAATAATAATAGCAAGTAACAGTGACGGAATAGATAAAATAACATCAAGAAAGTGATTTAAAAAGCTAGATTTAATTCCGCTAGTTAACGCTGATATGGAGCCAATTACAACACCAATAACTAAAGAAAAAATTACAACAATGAAGCTTAAACCAAAGGTAAGTGATGTACCGTACATTAGTCTAGATAACATATCACGGCCAAGTTCATCTGTGCCCAGTAAATAGCTAACATTTCCTTCGGGGTTCCAAGATGGCGGCAATAATATCATGTCCAAATTACCATCTATAGGATTATAAGGGGCTATTATTGGCGCGAAAATGGCTAATACAACTAAGAATATAAAACAGCAAAAACCGACCATAGCTACAGGCGTTTTACGAAAAATGCCCCATAGTTGCATAAAAGGGGAGGGGAAAACCTCCTCAAGGTATATTTTTTCACGAGCCATAATTATTACCTCGTGCTAGTGGGTTGAGAGCGGCATAAATGAAGTCGATTAAAATATGAATAATAAAGATAAAGCAAGAAAGCACTAATAAGCCACTTTGAATTGCGGTGTAATCACGTTGATAAATACTATCTATTAACCAACGACCAATACCTGGCCAGCTAAAAATCACCTCTGTTACCATAGCTATAGTAACCAAGTTAGCAAACTGTAAACCTACATGGCGTATTATTTTAATTAGAGCATTTCGTATTGCATGCCGAAATATTATTTGAGGAAAGGATAACCCTTTAGCTCGTGCCGCTCTGATATAACTGGCAGCTAATACGTCAATCATTGAAGCTCTTGATAAGCGAATGAAAATGGTTGCAGGAGCTACAGCTATAACACAGGCGGGTAAAAGAATATGAGCGCTAGCATCTCTAAATGCTTGCCATTTATAGGGGCTATCGCTGAGTAAAATATCAATAAATTGAATGCCTGTGACAAATTCAATTTCAAACACTAGGCTTATTTGTCCTGCTGATGGTAACCAGCCAAGTCCTATTGAGAAAAGGAGTATTGCTAATAGACCAAGCCAAAACACAGGAATGGAATAACCAATCATTGCCAAAGATAAAATGGCATTGTCACTTGTTTTATTGTGGTTGATAGCTGCAATAAAACCTAAAGGAATACCTACTAACATAGCTATAAGTAGGGCAACTAAACTGAGTTCTATGGTCGCGGGCAGTAACTTTAATATTTCACCACTAATGGGTGATTGACTCGCCATTGATTGACCAAACTCACCGTTAAGGATATTTTTTAAGTAAGCGGTATACTGGCTAAATATATTTTTATCCATTTGGTAAGAATTATTGAGTTCAACTAATTCTGTTTCGGTAGCATTAATCTGACCTGAATGGTTAATTACTGTATCACCGGGAAATAAAAAGCTTAAACTAAATGATAAAAGCGTTAATACCAGCATAGTAAAAAGAAATAAACTTAATCGACGTAAAGTAAAAGTAAGCATATTAATTTTTAACCTTATCAGCAGTCAGAGACTGGCTTAATACTTTAATGTTTTTTTCCTCAGAATTGATAATTACAGCCTTTTTAGCCACATTTACAAAACTGATACCACCGAAGTGCTCAAGTATATCACCTTGAACATCAGCCCCTCGAGCTTGAAAACGTTTTGAGTGAGCAATGGGTAACAAAGGCATTTCTTCATTGATTATCACCATAGCTTTAGCGTAATAACTTTTTCGTTTACTCATATTGGTAGTTTTAAGCGCTTTCTGGAGTAATTGGTCATATTCTTGATTACACCAAAATGTGACGTTACTTCCTTTATCACTGGAAGAGCAACTGAGCATCGGCGTGAAAAAATTATCAGGATCTGGATGATCAGCAGTCCAGCCTAATAAAAAGCTTTGATGTTCCCCTCGTGTTAAACGACGTAAAAAAGTGCTCCACTCATAACTAATTATTTTAACTTTTACACCAATTTTTTTTAAGTCTGCTTGAATAAGCTTGGCCATAGTTATTGCGTTGGGATTGTATGCTCTTTGAAGAGGCATTGCCCAAATATCCATTGTAAAACCTTGGCCGTAACCTGCATCGTCCAATAACCTTTTAGCGCGAACAGGATCATAACCTAGTTCCGGGGTTTTGCTGTCGTAAGCCCAAGATGTTTCTGGAAGTATCGATTTAGCACGTACAGCTTGGCCTTGATAAACCGTTTCAATTAAAGCATTTTTGTTAATTGCTAAGCTAATAGCTTGGCGAACTTTTTTATTATTGAAGGGCTCTTTATTTGTATTAAATCCAAAGTAGCCGACATTTAATGAGGTGATTGACTCTAATATTAAATCGTTTCTTTCTGCAATTTTTTCATGGGCTATCGGGTAGCTACTAACATCGCACTCTTGGGCTAATAGTTTAGTTAAGCGACTAGTTTTACTCGGGGATATATCATATACAAGCTGTTCTACTTTGGCCTTTTCTTGCCAGTATGAATCATGGCGGTAGAAACGAATTAGAGAGCCAACACGGTAATCTTTAAGTTTAAAAGGACCGGTTCCAATAGGCAATATATCAATGTCATGTTGAGTGTTTTTAAGTACGAGTTGCTTACCGTATTCTTCTGATAAAATCACTGCATAATCGGTCGCTAAATTAGCTAAAAAAGAACTATCATTACGCTTTAAAATAAACCGCACAGTGAACTCATTTATTTTTTCTACTTTTTCAACAAGCTCATCAAATTTAACACTTTCAAAAAAAGGATACTGACCACCCGATACCGAATGAAAACTATGCCCCTTATCTAATACTCTATTAAAACTGAATATGACATCATCAGCATTAAATAATCTTGTCGGGGTAAAATAACTCGTATCATGAAAACTAACATCTTGGCGTAGATAGAATGTTATTTTTTTACCGTCACGAGTTACATGCCATGATTTTGCTAAGGATGGACCTAGGGTATTACTTTTACCTTTATAAGCAATAAGGCTATTATAAATCTGCTTAGAGGTAGCATCCGTCGTTGTGCCTGAAATACTGAGTTGGGGGTTAAATGTTTCAGGGGAGCCCTCAGAGCAATAAATAATAGTTCGCTCACTTAAAGACAACTTATTACCTTCGTTACAACCAGATAAAAGGCAGGAGAACGCTATTATCATTAGAAAAAGCATTGGTTTAAATTTCATCGTTAATACTGCCATCAAGCAAGTTGTATTTTTTTAGGTAGCCTCTTAGTTGATGATAAGTTAATTCAAGCGCCTCTGCAGTTTTCTTTTGATTAAATTGACAATGCGCTAATGCAGATTGTATCAGTTCAATCTCGTAATCTTGAGATAATGTTTTTAACGATTGAGGGAATTGCTGGGTAATTATTGTAGGTGTTACTTTGTTATTACTAGCGTCATTAAAGGCGGAAGTGTCAATAACTTTAGGTGTAGCTTCTGCAATATCATCTAAAGGGTTTTCATTGGGAGATTTTATACTTTTATTGAGTGTAGTCACTCTATCATGGGTTTTTATTCGTTGATTTGGCCTAAACGGAGACTCGAATGGGTCAATAATTAATTCATGAACAGGTAAATGAGGGTTATTACAGCGATAAACACTACGTTCAACAACGTTTTTTAATTCACGAATATTACCGGGCCAGTGGTATTCAAGTAGACTACGTTTGGCCTTTTCGGTAAAACCGCTAAATAATTCAAATTCAAGCTCACGGGCCATGTTGATGGCAAAGTGTTCGGCGAGCATTAAAATATCGTCTAAACGTTCTCTAAGGGGGGGAAGGGTAATAACATCAAAGGCTAAACGATCTAATAAATCGGCTCTAAATTGACCTGATGCAGCCAAAGAAGGTAAATCTTCATTAGTTGCTGCGACTAAACGAACATCAGTATGAATAGTTCTTGAGCCACCGACACGCTCAAACTCTCCATACTCAACAACTCGGAGTAATTTTTCTTGAATTAAACCGGTTGTATTTGCGATTTCATCTAAGAAAAGAGTACCTTTATCTGCGCGTTCAAACCGTCCTTCATGACGCTTATTTGCACCTGTAAAAGCACCACTATCATAACCAAATAACTCAGTTTCTAGTAGGTTTTCATTCAATGCGGCACAATTTAGTTTTAAATAACTTTGTTCCCAACGTTTAGATAAAAAGTGTAAGCGGGCAGCAACAAGCTCTTTACCTGTTCCACGCTCACCAATAATGAGAACGGGTTTACTTAACGTAGCAATTTGGGATATTTGCTCGAGTACTTCTAAAAAGCTATTTGATTGACCAAGAAGATTATCTTGTTGGTTAAAACGTGCCATAGTAAACTCAAATGTTGGTTTTTTTCACTAACAAATAGTTTATTTCATTACTTGATTGGTTGGAAGACTTTTTTAAATAAAAAATAAATCCAATTAAAACAGTGTGTTGTTTGTTTTTTTAAAGTTGGCGTAAAAAGTGAATGTTTACATAAAGTAATTCAAAGTGAATTCAGAGTTAAGTTAAGTTAAATTAATGCTAATTTAAGCCAAGTAAATACAGTTTGGCGCTATGTTCGAATAAGCGTCGCTATCAGTTAAGGAAGTTGTTATGGGTATTTTTTCAAGATTCACAGATATAATTAATTCTAATATTAATAATTTATTAGATAAAGCTGAAGATCCAGCAAAAATGGTACGTTTAATCATACAAGAAATGGAAGATACCTTAGTTGAAGTTCGCTCTAGCTCAGCAAAAACGCTAGCTGGGAAAAAAGAATTATCGCGCAAAGTGAGTCGTCTAGAACAAGACGCAGAACAATGGCAAGCAAAAGCGGAATTAGCGTTAAATAAAGATCGTGAAGATTTAGCGCGTGCAGCCTTAATGGAAAAGAAAAAAAGCAGCGAAAGTGCGCAAGCGTTAATTGATGAATTAACTCATACGGAAGAACATTTAAGTAAATTACAAGATGAAATTTCTCAGTTACAAGACAAACTTAGTGATGCCAAATCACGTCAAAAAGCAATGGTCACCAGAGAGAGATCGGCGAGTACTCGCTTAAAGGTAAAAGAGAATATTCACAGTACCCGTGTTAATGATGCTTTAAATCGTTTTGATAATTACGAGCGTAAAATTGATGGTATCGAAGCTGAAGTTGAATCGTATGAATTAGGGAGTAAATCTTTAGCAGATGAAATTGCAGACCTTGAGTCAGATGAAAAAGTGGATGATGAATTAGCTAAATTAAAAGCGAAAATGAAAAAATAACAAAATATATTATCAGTGAAATGGAATAAAGGAGAAGTATTGTGGAAGAGATCATCATGGCACCTGTTATTATTTTTATGGTTGTTGTTGCCCCCATTTGGCTGGTGTTGCATTACCGTAGTAAAAAGCAAATTAACCAAGGGTTAAGCCAAGAAGAATATATTCAATTATCTGAATTATCAGAAGTCGCTGATACCATGTCAGAAAGAATACAAACTCTCGAAGCTATTTTAGATGCAGAGACTCCTAACTGGAGATCTAAATTATGAGTTGTAAAAGAGGAGAGTTATATCGTAATTCAGAGCAAGGAAAAATTGCAGGCATATGTGCAGGCATAGCGGACTACCTTGGCTGGGAAACTTGGTTAGTAAGAATTTTAGTCGTATCAGGGGTACTATTTGGTATGCCTTTTCTTATTCTAGGTTATCTCGCTGGATGGTTTATTCTAGATAAAGCACCAGAAAAATTAGTTAAAGGGCATCAAGAATCAAGTAAAAGTCAATATTCTAAGCGGGATAATACTGATGATGGGGCGAATGAATCAATTAAAGTGAAAGCTCGAGTTTGGCAAGCCGGTGAACCAGCAAAACAAGCGCTTTATGATATTCGCCGTAAGTTTCGTTCTCTTGAAAGAAAGGTACAAGCGATGGAGCAATATGTCACATCAACTGAATTCACTGTTTCTAGAGAAATTAATAAACTATGAATTTGTAAAAGTCAGGTTTTATGCATGCCGACATAGTCTGTTGCTGCTGTGGTTTACTCTAATTGCAGTTTAGAGTTACTTTTTATAGTTACTTTGATATTTATAGCTGTTTTTATACAGCTATTATTTTGCGACATAAATAGCATTCATTTAAAATAAACCTCCCACATATTAATTGTTTATTTGATAAGTAAGGTGTAATTTTAATTAAAAAACTTTATTATCAAATAACATCAAAACAATACTTTAATTTATAAGTTATCAAATCGTTATGGCATTAATAAGTAAATCGATATTTAAAAAGCGTGGCTTAAATAAGCTTAAGAATAAAGCAAATGAATTGCTCAGCCGTACTATCGATCAACATGTAACGTTAGCAGTTACGGGATTAAGCCGTAGTGGTAAAACTGCTTTTATTACCTCATTGGTAAATCAATTAATCAATGAAGGCAATGGCACCAAATTGAGTTTTTTTGACCCCGTTCATCATGGTAATTTTATTGCCGCTAAACGCATACCTCAAAAACACTTTCATGTACCGCGGTTTGATTATGATTCAGCAATAACAGCGTTGACATCTGAGCCTGCAATTTGGCCTGAGCCGACTCACGGCATTAGTGAACTACGTTTGGCAATTCGATATCAGCCTAAAAATTCAATCTTAAAATACGCCACTAATATGGCAACTTTAACCGTAGATATAACTGATTATCCGGGAGAGTGGTTACTTGACCTACCCATGCTTAAGCAAACTTACCAAGAATGGTCAGAGCAAACACACGAGTTAATGATAAGTGAACCAAGGGCAGAACTTAGTAAAAATTTTCTTTCGAAACTCAATGAGATAGATCCCTTTTCTACGGCAAGTGAAGAGCATTTAGCTGAGTTAGCACAAGAATATACGGCGCTACTACATACATTTCGTCATGACATAGGTTTGTCTGTTATTCAACCTGGCCGATTTATATTACCAGGCGACTTAGCGGGAGCACCTATTTTAGAGTTTTTCCCTTTTCCAGCCTTGGGTAGTTTAGATGGTAATGACTATCAAAATGCACCAGATGATAGTTTCATTGGCATGTTACGGTCACGTTATCTTGAATACAAAGAGCAAGTGGTACGTAAATTTTATCAAGAGCACTTTCTTCGTTTCGATCGACAAATAGTGTTGGCTGACTGTTTAAAACCATTGAATGAAGGTAAAGAGAGTTTCGCTGATTTAGAATTGGCTATATCTATGATTTTAGAAAGTTATCGTTATGGTAAATCAGGCGTTTTCTCACGTTTATTTTCACCAAAAATAGATAAATTACTTTTTGGAGCGACAAAAGCAGATCATGTAACACCTGAACAACATGCTCCAATGGTGTCATTATTGAATCAATTAATTCATCAAAATAAACAACAGTTAAACTATGAATCAGTGGAAGTTAAAACGTTGGCTATAGCCTCAGTTAAAGCTACAATCTCAGGCGTGAGTAAGCACAATGGTAAAGATGTTCCTGTAATTCAGGGGCAACGTTTAAAACATGATAAAGAAGAAAATTATACAGGTGTTTTTGGGCAAACAATTACAGTATTTCCCGGTGCTGTTCCAAAGCAACTACCTAAAGAAGCCTATTGGCAATCTAATAACTTTAATTTTATAGAGTTTGCGCCATTAAGTGGTCTTAATAAGAATCAAGGTTTACCACATATTCGTATGGACCAAGTATTACAATTTTTACTAGCAGATAAAATGACATGATTAATAAAAAAATTACTGATACGGACGATTTACAGCAACAACAGGTTCTTTTTAGCGAAAGTGATACGATAATTGAACAAGTTGATACCCAGTTTAAAGAAGATACTTCAGACGCTACCTTTACTGAACAAGTTGTTTTTGATAATGACGATTACTTTCCATTAGTTACTGATGAGAACGGCCTAGATACGGAACGAAAAATTGAGTTTGATGGTGAACTTCTCTCTCAAGATGTCGTTGCAGTACAAGGAAAGAAACACCCTTGGTTATGGCGTATTATTGCCGCATCGTTTGTAACGTTATTAGCTATTGAAGCTTTTAATTTTTTTGTAGTTGGTTTTGAACAGTCACCGATAATCACAAGTATATATGCACTATTATTAGGCTCTCTAACGCTTGTCGCCGGAAATAGTTTATGGCGTGAATTAATAGGGCTTAAACAATTTAAACGTCGTCAAAAAATGAAAAAGCAAGCGACGGAGTTACTGATAATCACACAAGATAATCAAGCAGAATTTTCCAATAAACGCGGTAAAGCGTTTTGCGATAATATAAGTGAGAGTTTACCGTGTGATTTAGTCTTTGATAACGCAGAAGAACAACAGGCTTGGCACGAAGCAGCCTCGAGTGATTACAGCTCTGCCGAGTTAGTGCAATTATACTCTCGGGTAGTGTTAACTAAAGTGGATGAAAAAGCATTAAACGAAGTTGCAAAGTTTTCTACAGAAGCCGTTGTGTTAATTGCGTTAAGCCCTGTTGCCTTAGTCGATATGTTAATTATGTTATCGCGTAATTTACGTATGATAAATAAAATAGCAGGCCTTTACGGTTTAAAGTTAGGATATTGGAGCCGGATTAAGTTAATAAAACAAGTTTTTGTTAACATGGCTTATGCTGGTGCTAGTGAGTTAATTGCTGATTTTGGTAGTGATATGTTAGGCGCTGAATTATTGGGTAAGCTCTCTGCTCGTTTTGCTCAAGGTTTAGGTGCGGGTTTGCTTACCGCAAGATTAGGCGCTAAAACCATGGAGTTATGTCGACCTATACCGTTTGAAGAGAAACCTAAATTAACCCATGTTCGTAAAAAAATCGCTCAGCAAATTAAATCATTGATCACTCTTTCTAAAAGTTAAGAGTGCATCGAGTAAACACGTCAAATTAATGCCTACCTAGGCTGAATCGATTAGGTGTAACCTGAAATCAGGATATATAATGACAATGCAATCAAGTGATAAACTTACCAGTAAAACCTGCAAAGCATGCCACGCAGATTCCCCCAAAGTATCACCTGAAGAGGTTAATGAGCTTATAGGTTTAATACCTAGTTGGAATTTACAACTCCGGGATAATGTTTTAATGCTTGAGCGTGAATACCTATTCAAAAACTATAAGTTAGCTTGGGGTTTCGCTAATAAAGTATCAGAATTGGCGGAGAATGAATTTCATCATCCCGCTATATTGCTTGAATGGGGTAAAGTGAAAGTTACTTGGTGGACACACACTATTGGAGGCCTTCACCTAAATGACTTTATTTGCGCCGCTAAAACAGACCAATTAGAAAAATAAGTTATTTCAAATAACTATTTTATGTTAATCGATTTAAGGTGACTTTTTAAGGTAGCTATTTAAGGTCGCTGCTTAAAGTAATAGTTTTCATCTCATTATATCCAGTAACTATGCTAAACCATATCCTTGTAATAATTCACGCCAGTTATTTAAACCATAAATTTCAATATAAAACCTTCCTTATCAGAATGTTTCTTACTAAGACTTGTGCTTTATTATTGTAAAAATTAGTTTACAATAACCCTTTTGATAATTCTAAAAAGGCCTTGTTTAATGCGTTTGGAAATCATTTGTCATGACCGTGTTGGCATGGTGCAAACAGTATTAGGTATATTTGTCGAGCACGGCATTAATGTACGTGGTATTGAGCTTATGCAAATAGGTCATATATTTATTAATATTCCTGATTTAGATGTCTCAGATTTACAAACTTTTATGCCTTTATTGCGTTTGGTTGAAGGTGTATATGATGTGAAAACAGCACCTTACATGCCATCTGAACGCGAAAAAAATGAACTGTCTACGCTCATTAAAACCTTTCCAGATCCTTTTATATCCATTGATAGAAAAGGTAATATTCGCATAGTTAATACTACTGTTTCAAACATTATAGGCGAAAGTGAAGATTCACTTGTGGGTCAACATGTTAGTTCGTGGTTTAAAGGCTTTAATTTTAATCGTTGGCTAGATTGTAGTGACGTAATTGCTCAAACCAAACGTTTGAAGTTTCAAGGTGGCGATTTTGTTGCCGATATATTGCCAATTCATGTTAAAGGTGAAGAAGATGAAGAAGATAAAGTACTCGCGGGTGCGGTATTAATCTTAAAATCAGAAGCGCGTCTTGGCCAACAAATAAATGTTTTCAAGCAGCCAGATGAAAATACTTTTTTAGGTATACAGGCAAGTTCAACTGCAATGCGAAAAGTAATTCGCGAAGCCAAGCGTATGTCATCACTTGACGCATCTATTCTAATCATGGGTGAAACAGGTACGGGTAAAGAAGTCTTAGCAAGAGCATGTCATGGTGCAAGTGAACGTTCTACACACCCTTTTATGACGTTAAGCTGTGCAGCATTACCAGATGACGTAGCTGAGTTCGAATTATTTGGTGTTGGAGAAAAAGAGCAAGAACAGAGTAAGCGTGGAATATTTGAATTAGCCGATGGAGGTACTGTCTTTCTTGATGAAATTGGCGAAATGTCGGCAAAACTTCAAAGTAAATTACTCCGAGTCATTCAATATGGTAGTTTCAGACGTGTAGATTCTGAGCAAGAAGTTACCGTAAATGTACGTATTATAAGCGCAACTAATAAAGACCTACTAAACCTAGTTTCAATAGGCGAATTTAGAGAAGATCTTTACTATCGATTGAACGTTTTTGGACTCGATTTACCGGCACTAAGAGATCGCCGTAGTGATATTATTCCACTTGCGGAGTTTTTTATTATTAAAGCCGCGCAAAAAATTGGCCGTACGCACCTTAAAATAAGTGACGATTGTCGTAATTTTATTGAACAATATCCATGGCCTGGTAATATTCGTCAATTAGAAAATGTACTAACACGCGCCGCTTCATTACTTGAGGGCGATGAAATTGAAACACCTCATTTGCAATTACCTGTTTATACTCGTGAACATGGTTATTTAGAACAAGAGTTTGAAGGCACATTAGATTCAGCAGTGAAGAATTTTGAAGCGGATATCTTACGAAAATTATACCCAGCGTACCCAAGTACAAGACAATTAGCTAACAAGCTAGGACTTAGTCATACCGCGATTGCGAACAAGTTAAGAGAATATGATATAAATAAGAAAACAGTTAAAATATAAGCGAATTAGATTTAGTTTCAAGCTTATAATAACGGCAAAGTAGTCTTATTAATTTTTGTAGATATTAAATAACTTTAAATTAGTTTTTGAGAACGACGTAAGCTATTTTTAAGTAATACAAACCTTAAATTCTTAAGATAAATAAAAAGTAACATAAAAAAACGTATTGAGGGTTGCATCCGAAGCTAAAAAACGTTGCAATCATAAGTATTAAGTTTACTAACAAAAAATTTCGGATATATATGGATAATTCAAATTCTACAGATCAAATAGAGTCGGATAAGAGCGAAAAAAACTCAGGGCCGGTTATTATTGTTATTGTTACCATCATATTGGTCGTTGTAGCTTTATGGCAATTTTCTACAGGAAAAACCGAGAAGCCTACAATAGAGCCCGCTGAGTTATTGACCGAGAAACCTATAACGCCAATCGCTCTGGCTGCAGAGGAAATGCCGGAAGAAATTATTGAACCGGTTATTGAACTTATCATTGAGGAAGTTGTTCCAACTGTTCCTGAAGTCGTTATAACGGAAGAGGTTATTATCATCTTACCTGAAATAAACGACAGCGATGATTGGGTAAAAGGAAAGTTACCTGAGTTAACTTGGCGAAATGAATTATTATCTTTGCTAATAACGGACGATATTATTCGTAGGTTTGTCGTCTTTACTGATAACTTTGCGCAGGGATTATTAGCTTATGAACATAGTCTTTTTATTCAGCCTAAAGTAAAGTTCTCGGTTGATGAACAGTCTATTAATGTTGATGGTCAACATAATGTTTGGCAATGGGACAGTAAAACAACAAAGCGCTTTGATCTTTATGTAGACTTACTTCGTTCTGTTGATAGCTCAGTATTAGTTGATTTATATATTGAGAGTAAACCATTAATTGATGAAGCATATAATGAGTTAGGCTATGAAGAAGATTTTACCTATACATTACAAGATGCAATTACGAGAGTACTCGATATGGAACTGCCACAATCGGACATGAATATAACCCGAAGCAGTGTCATGTATAAATATCAGGATCCTCAATTGGAAGGATTAGACGATGGTGATAAGCTGTTGCTTAGAATGGGTAAAGAAAATCTCTTGATTATTAAATCAGTTTTACTGGAAATTAATGAAAAACTCACTAAAAGTTTAGTTAATAACGAGTAACCTTAGTGAATAAGACTAAAAAACAATCAAGTGATAAGCTTTTTATAACTTGTGCTTGCATCTACTAATATGATTAGCGATAATTCGCCCGCTTTAATAACTAATTCGTTTTTAAAGCCTCTATGGTGACCCTTTCGGTCCCCTCGCAATGATACTCTGTGAACTCGGCCAGGTCCGGAAGGAAGCAACCGCAGCAGACGACTCATGTGCCGAGGTGTGGCTGTTTGGGTTACCACCAATCTTTTATGAATCAATGACTTACACCTAAATAAGCTTAATTGCTACAATAGGTGCTACAATGCAGTCAGCAGAAATACCTCATTTATACCTAAGAAATGGCATTTATTACTACCGTAATAATACTATTTGGAAGTCTTTACGTACTCGTTGTAAAAAAGAAGCCTTTAAATTACTCATCAATGTTCTACACGGCACAATGAGTGAGTCGGACGAGAAATCGTCCTCCAAAGTGTCTTGTGATGCTGAAGCATCAAAGCCACAAACTTTTATGTAGATATGTATTCATGCAGGCATCCTTGTTAAGCGTAATTTCACATCGATTACTGGCAATACAACTTCACGAGAAATAGCCCAGATATACGCTATCATTTCTCTGGCTATTGCAGTGACAACGACATTACGATGCTTACCTTTGTGCATAAGGCGA
>Ga0308012_10000488_pt1 | contig 23882 bp, 22 predicted proteins | sample Neamet179_FD_203133 | JGI IMG/M metagenome (GOLD analysis project Ga0308012, IMG submission 203133) | Marine microbial communities from water near the shore, Antarctic Ocean - #179 | ecosystem: Environmental > Aquatic > Marine > Unclassified | place: Southern Ocean | collected 2014-07-25 | reverse complement strand
GATACCTTGTCCGTTCCTTTCGTCGCCACTCCATTCACCAGCGTATGTGTCGCCATTGGCAAAAGTGTAGGTGCCTTGTCTGTTCTTTTCGTCGCCACTCCATTCACCAGCGTATGTATCGCCATTGGCTAAAATTAAGATACCTTGTCCGTTCTTTTCGTCGCCATCCCACTCACCAGCATATTTGTTGCCATTGATAAAAGTATAGGTGCCTTGTCCGCTCCTTTTACCACTCTTCCAATCACCAACGTATTTATCGCCATTGGCAAAAGTGTAGGTGCCTTGTCCATTCTTTGCGTCGCCACTCCACTCACCAGCGTATGTGTCGCCATTGGCAAAAATATAGGCGCCAAAACATTTATGAAAGGAGCCATTAGACGGACATGCTGGTAGAGCAAAACTCACGGCAACACTTAACATCAGTGTGGCAAATATTAGGATTAATTTTGAAGACAAGTATTTCATAAAAATAATCTACCAAAGTAATTCTCAGCTGTGGAGTCTTTTCGCATATACTTGGTCACACCTCATTCTGGCTCATCCCCATCCCCGAGCATGCTCTTTGGTGCAGTCAGACAAATGACTGCACCAAAGAGTGATAGCGCAGCCTAAATCTATGCGCTCAATAATTGACGCCACTCAGCGAGAGTAGCGGCACGGTTTAGCTTGAAGTTAATGCGTGAATAAAGATGGCGTTCCTTGTTGAAATGGTTCTGGATTGAAGCGTGGATTGAGACGAATTTTTGCAAGGTTTGCACTCGGCGAAAGCGCAGCATCGCCCTCTCTCGTCGCCGGAACGGTAAGTAAGAATTCTCAGCTCTGTTGTTTGCCCAACGACCTGTTTCTTGCCGGTCAGCATTTCCTATGACCATCATCGCTGCGCGGTAAGAACGTAGTTTGTCCGTTACTATAATTTTAGGTTGTCCATTGCGCTTCATTGATTTTCTTATGAATTTCAACGCAGCTTTGCGGTCTCAGCGTTTGCTCACATAACTTTCCAGAACTTCACCTTCGTGATCTACGGCACGCCAAAGGTAGTGCCGTTCTCCGTTGATCTTCACGAAAACCTCATCAAAGTGCCACTGCCAATTTGAGTGACTTCGTGCCTGGTTACGTCTTTTCCTAGCAATCTCTGATGCAAACATTGGCCCAAAGCGGTTCCACCAAAACCAGATCGTTTCATGGCTTACGTCAACGCCTCGTTCATCAAGAAGGTCCTCTACATTACGAAGAGAAAGCGGGAACCGAACATAAAGCATTACGGCAAGTCGGATGACTTCAGGGCTCGTCTTAAAGTAGCGAAATGGAGAATGCTTTGTCATTCGGCATGGTTACAAATTAGCCCTGCCCGTCTCAAGCGGTTTTCTCTGACAGTACCATTATTACTTCTCAAGATATGTTTCCACTGACCTTACTCAGCATTATTCTTGTCCTCGTATTATTTAAGGCTTGAAGACGAGGCCTGCATATACTGCTGAAGCGAGGGGTTTGGTGGTTGCAGCTAAGCTAAACGAATAGTGGTCTCGCCTTCGGATGACTGATCCTTATCTACTTGGGCGTAATTTTTTAAGACAGTCTTTTAAGTCTTATTCTTGGAATACCTAGCATTATTTTTCTACGGCCAAGAAGGCAGATATCACTCTGTATAATGCATTCTCTTTGTTGCGCGACCTCGGTTCCCTCTTCTCAATAGCGCAACACTCAACTATAAGGCCACGAACGAAAGGGGCACCACATGCGCAAAAGCCAAATTACACGCAACACGGCAGAGACAAAAATCTCTGTGGATCTAAATCTTGACGGAACTGGCAAATACGATAACAAAACCGATATTGGTTTTTTTAATCACATGCTTGATCAATTGGCCCGCCACTCGTTGATGGATATAACAGTACGTTGCGACGGTGATTTGCACATTGATGACCACCACACTGTGGAAGATGTGGGAATTGCCCTAGGCAGAGCTTTAAGCCAAGCTATTGGCGACAAGCGCGGTATCCGTCGCTATGGCAATTGCCTTCTAGCAATGGACGACGCTCTGATAAGATGTGCACTGGACCTGTCCGGACGACCCTTCCTTATTTGGAACGTTATTTTTCCAACTCAAAAAATTGGTAGCTTTGATACCGAGTTGGTACGCGAGTTTTTCCAAGCCTTATCAACACATGGTGGCATTACACTGCACGTGGACCAACTTCACGGCCTAAATAGCCACCATATAGCCGAAGCCGCCTTCAAATCTGTAGCTCGGGCGCTGCGCGACGCGTTGGAAACTGATCCGCGTAAATCTGATGCAATCCCCTCTACTAAAGGCACACTCTAATTTCATGCTCACAGCCCTCATAGACTACGACAGCGGCAACCTACATTCAGCACAAAAAGCTTTTGAGAGTATGGCCAGTGATCTTTCAAATGAAGAGGTCATCGTGACCAAAGATCCTGATATGCTGCGGAAAGCGGATCGGATTGTGCTGCCTGGTGACGGCGCTTTTCCAGCTTGCAAAGCGGCGCTGTCTGCTAAAAATGGACTCTTTGAAGCTTTATTGGAGGCTGTAGAGGTCCAAGGTAAGCCATTCTTGGGCATTTGCGTTGGTATGCAGATGATGGCAAGATTTGGCCATGAATATGAAACTACGACGGGACTGAATTGGGTGGACGGCAATATTCGCCCCATTAAACCTACAAATCCAAAACTTAAAATTCCACATATGGGCTGGAACGATCTTGTTATAACGGGCGATCACCCAGTGCTTGCAGGACTAAAAACTGGTGATCATGTATATTTTGTCCATTCCTACCAATTTGAAGTAGAACAGGCCGCGCAACGCTTGGCCCATGTAGATTATGCCGGAGAGATTACAGCGATTGTCAGTAGTGGTAACTGCATAGGCACTCAGTTTCATCCAGAAAAAAGCCAGCGAAATGGGCTCCAGCTGATTTCAAACTTCCTAAACTGGCGACCATAATTACGTAAGTTGGGTCCAGGTACGCACCAGAATACAATAGAATTATCGCAATTTATCTTATCAATAGTACCACCTTTCAGGATTGTCTTAGAGGTATCGTTTTTCGGAGCCTAAACCCTAAGTTCTGGTTCAATTGTCTTTGCCGATTACAAATTTGTCTTCACCGGAGAGGTTCGCTCACATTGCGTGACTTCAATCTAGATATATCGACCCCCTAGATTTGGTTTTCATACATCAAAAACCAGACCTTTGCCTATTACCGCATTAACCTAATAGCCAAGTCTTCAGGAGTTGTTAATCGTCCTTTCAGACATCACCTTTAATGGGGTTATAAGATTTAACATTAGTTGACAGCTCTATAGTGATCTTTTTAATTCAGCTTGAGTTAAGGCCACTTTGCATCTTGCGTCGAAGCATGGCATAGGATCGCGTAAATTAAGTTAAAATGAGGCTCATATGATCCTATACCCTGCAATTGACCTCAAAGATGGACAGGCGGTGCGCCTTTATAAGGGTGAGATGGACAAAGCTACCGTTTTCCATGATCACCCCGCCAGTCAAGCCTTAGCTTTTGAGAAAGCAGGTTGTGAATGGATTCATCTGGTCGACCTAAATGGAGCCTTCGCCGGTGCTCCAGTCAATGGAAATACCGTTAATGAAATTCTCGCAAGCGTGTCAGTTCCTTGCCAGCTTGGTGGAGGGATTCGAGATATGGCTACAATCGAGGCGTGGGTGGATCGCGGATTATCACGGGTCATTTTGGGAACGGTAGCGGTAGAAAATCCAGCCCTTGTTCGTGAAGCTGCACGGTTATTCCCAGGTAAAATCGCCGTGGGTTTGGATGCGCGCGAAGGCCGGGTCGCCACCCGAGGCTGGGCTACAAAAACAGATATTATGGTCACAGATTTAGCCAAACAATTTGAAGATGATGGAATCGCTGCGATTATCTACACCGATATAAATCGAGATGGTGCAATGAGCGGTCCAAATATTGCCGCTACGGAAGCACTTGCCCAGACCGTGAATATCCCCGTGATAGCCTCTGGCGGTGTTTCATCCATGCAGGATCTTCATGATTTGAAAGCCAGCGGCATAATTTCGGGCGCTATTTCAGGCCGTGCACTTTATGATGGTGCAATAGACTTGGCAGACGCATTGGCGGCGTTAAAATGACTTTTAAAGCTACTTCACAGGTAACTCACCAATGCTAAAAACACGTATAATCCCATGTTTGGATGTTGCTGATGGCCGAGTAGTCAAAGGGGTAAGCTTTGTGGATTTTGTAGACGCTGGTGACCCAGTAGAAGCGGCACGGGCCTACGACGCAGCTGGCGCTGATGAGCTGTGCTTTCTGGACATAAAAGCTACCCAAGAAAACCGTGGCACCCTGTTCGATCTGGCACGCCGCACCGCAGAGCAATGCTTCATGCCTCTAACCGTTGGCGGCGGCGTGCGCAGCCCTGCAGATGTACGCAACCTACTGCTGGCAGGCGCCGATAAAGTCAGTTTCAATTCAGCAGCAGTAGCAGACCCTAACGTGATCGCACAATCAGCCAATCGTTTTGGTAGCCAATGCATTGTCGTTGCAATTGATGCCAAAACGGTGGCTCCTGGAAAATGGGAGATTTTTACACATGGTGGTAGACGAGCAACTGGCATCGATGCTATTGATTTTGCCCGAACTGTAGTTGCGAAGGGAGCGGGCGAAATTCTCCTCACTTCCATGGACAGGGATGGCACACGTGCCGGGTTCAACTTGCCCCTAACCCGCGCAATCTCTGACGCAGTCTCCGTCCCCGTAATCGCCTCCGGCGGTGTTGGTACTTTGGACCACTTGGTGGAAGGCGTGACAATGGGAGGAGCGAGCGCAGTGCTAGCCGCCTCGATTTTCCACTTTGGAGACTTCACAATTCAAGAAGCCAAAACCTATATGGCCGAGGCTGGTATTCCTATGAGGATGTCATGACACTGCAAACACTTGAACAGACTATCATCGCACGCAAATCAGCGGACCCCAGCAGCAGTTGGACCGCAAAACTCTTGGCCAAAGGACCTGAAAAATGCGCCGAGAAGTTTGGTGAAGAAGCCATTGAAGCCATTATCGAAGCTGTGAAAGGCGACCGACAGGCTTTGACGTCGGAAGCTGCTGACGTAATTTATCATCTTATGGTGATGCTGGCGTCCCGCGACATAGCTTTTAATGATGTTATCGACGAACTGTCACGTCGCTCCAGCATCTCTGGCATTGATGAAAAATCTCGACGCTAGAAGGGGTTTTACCAGTACCAATCCTAGCGGTTTGTGACGGCATAAAGCCCAACTGCTGCCGCATTGGACACGTTTAACGAGCCGAACCCACCTGCAGCAGTAATCTTTACCAAAGCGTCACAGGTATCCTTGGTGCGATCGCGCAAACCAGGCCCTTCAGCTCCCAGAACCAAAGCAGTTGGCCCCACATGATTTCCTAAGGTCTCATCTAGCGAAGCTTCCGCTTCGCCATCCAGCCCAAAAATAAAGTAGCCCATAGTCTTTAGACGCTCCATTGTGTCAGCTAGATTTTGAACCCGCAAATAGGGCTGCCGTTCCAATGCACCGCTAGCGGTTTTGGCCAAGGCTCCAGTTTCAGGTGCGGAGTGCCTATGCGGAGCAATAACTGCCACAGCACCAAATACTTCAGCAGATCGTAAAATAGCACCCACATTGTGAGGATCGGTAACCCGATCTAGGAGCAAGATCACGGGGGCTTCCCCCTCACGAACGGCCGCCACATCAACCAAAGGCCCCCAATCTAGAGCCTTCACCTCCATAGCAGCCCCTTGGTGTACCGATTGCGGATCGATGGGCGCAGAGAAATTGCGCGGGTCAGAAATTTCAGGCTCCAAACCACCTATAGCTACGGCCTCACCCAAGCGGTCAAAGGCATTTTTAGTCACGATCAACCGCAATTTAACCCGATTGCAGTTTAAAAGTGCGTCACGTACCGCATGTATGCCAAAAAGCCATACAGTTTCCGCAGCAGCAGCACGTTTTTCACGTTCTTTTTCAATGATCCATGTGGGCTTTTTCATAATAATTTTTTAATCTCCGACGCTGAGTTCATATGCAAGTGCTAATGGGTAAAGCGCAAGGTATTTCCAGTAAGGTGTGCAACTGGCATGGCTTATGTGTATCGTGTCAAAGGCTTTTCATCGTTTATAAGCCAAGTAGCAATAACTACTATAGTATTACTAATTCATATTGTGATATCGTATCGGTATGGTAACAATATTGGCTAACCCCCACCTTTGCTCCCTTCAGAAAACTCCAGACACTTTAGGAATTAATTACAGAGACTTTAATCTTGATGGCTTTGAATGGGCTGCATCTAGTACAAAATGAGATGGTTACAAAAAAAGCATCTCAAAATCTATTTAGGCACAATATCATTTCCAAGTCTGGCAGACTGTTATTTCTGCTTATAGCTATCAATGGTGATTTTCGGGTTGACGCGCGATTTTCTAAGTCGTAACCGTTTCCAAGCAGAGGTGATCGCCTCAGTTTTAAGTGGGCGACAGGCCGCAAGGTGTGGCAGGGGACTGTAACTCCCTCGCGGAGACGCACGTCTGGTTCGATTCCAGGGTCGCCCACCATTTATCTAAGCATCTCTGAATATTTTACTTTAAGGTGAGATGGTTTCTAATTGTCTCACCTCTGCGTCCCACCAAACGTGATGAAACAATAGTGGTGGTTTGAACTCCCCACTTGTAACTATTTTGTAACTCTCATTAAACATCTTTGGGATGACTGCCTCTTCCATCTAAATATTCGATATGTAAAAATTCTTCGATTCTTATACCTTCAACGCAAGCAATATTGAATCCATATTCTGAAGGCATCGAACGCCTCTGGTGATGAGTGTAGATACCACAATTTGAACAAAAATAGTGCTTCGCTGCGTGGGTATTAAATGTGTATTCCTTTAACTCACGTTCGCCTTTCATTACTTTTAAATTTTCGATTGCAACTGAGGCAACAACCGCATTCCTTCTACTACAAATTGAGCAGTTACACCGCCTAAGCTTTTCCAACCCATTGGGTAGCGTTAATTGAAGTTCTACTAAACCGCAGTGACATTTTGAAATACGGTATTGCTCATTATTCCCACTCATCATTATTCCCACTCAATAGCTCCAACCTATTAGGTCATTATTCTTATTATATATCCTTCATCTATCCAACAACTTGCGAGCTTGCTTTCGATTAATATCATCATATTCTCTAACAAAATTCTAATTCAAGAGAGCTTCAATATTAAATATATGCTTGATCAAATTATTGGCATTCGTATTATATTCGGTTATTATCATCTTCACGTTGTTTCGTGCTCCGTGCCCCCATCGTAATTACCGAAATCTGCGCCACACGTCGTCGCTCTAAGAATGTGATGTGCGCAGATTATTTCTTTATACTTAGTAGACAACCAATTTTTCTGGAAATGAGTAATAATGAACTGCGGGAACACTCATTAGTGGCTGGCAAAAACTTGTTCTAAATTGGAAAAACCCTTTATCTCGATAGGGTTTCCGGAGGGGTCACGAAAGAACATGGTCCATTGCTCGCCAGATTCGCCTTGAAAACGTACTGACGGTGGGATCACAAAAGAAATCTCAGCCATTTCCAAACGCTTGGCCAGAGCCTGCCATTCTGGTAAGGTCAACACCATACCAAAATGTGGCATCGGCACTAAATCTTTGCCCACATAGCCAGTATTTTCAGTTTTTAAAACTGGGCCAAGGTGAAACGAAAGCTGATGACCAAAAAAGCTAAAGTCTACCCAAGTAGTACTGCTACGCCCTTCTTTGGCTCCAAGTATATCTCTATAAAATATACGTGTTTGATCTAAGTCCAAGACATTAATCGCTAAATGAAAAGGTGTAAGCATCGACCATAGTCCTTATTAAAAATTAAAAATAATTCCATAAATAAATTTAGAAACAGTTTCACTTTGCTGATTGAGAATACCACATAAATTAATTCACGGACGCCAATAATACTATTATCATGCATAAACATTGCACGACAAAGCCCAATATGTCACTTTTACGCAGTAACGCAGTCGATCCACACCATTTCTGAGGAATTTGATGTCACCTTTGTTCTTGCTGCATTTGTCTACAGACAGCATCGCCCTCGACCAGAGGTCAGAGGCAGGAGCGTGGGTGCGTTTAGGGGCGGTAAAGCCAGATGATCCAAAACTGGCTGATGCTTTAGCACATTTGAAGGCCTTGGCGTGCTCTGAGGACTTAGTTCCTGTAGATGTTTTGATTGCCCTGCCACCAGACCACTTGAAAACGCTAAGTATAGAAAAATCAGATATGGCGCACGCAGATGTGTTTGCCGCCATGGACGGACAGACCCCTTACGATGTGGTCGATTTATGCCTCGATTGGTGCAATAGCACTCAGGGCACAGCAGTTGCAGCCATCTTACGAGATAACCTAGACGAAGCCGCATCTTTTGCACAGAGCTTTGGCTTCAGAGCCGTTGAATTTGTGGCATTGCCTGGTGGAATCTGGGATAATAATTTTGCAGTTTTCAAATGTGATGAACGACCTTGGGACAGACCTGTTCTTCGCATGAAGCCCTATAACAGAGCGCCAAAGTCAGAAAAATTAATAAAAATTACCCCTGATTTTCCTATTTCACCTCTGAAAACAACTACCGATAATCCAGAGAAAATAGCAGGGTTAACCGTAAAACCGCACCCAGCATCCAAGCCAACTCAAGCAGTCGCCAGCCCCAGTGGTTGTGTGACACCGCCTTCACCATCACTCCAGACTAAGCCTTCAGTAACGGCCCCTTTCATTGGTTCGGCAACGAAAGCACCGCACTTGGACACCACTGTTACACCAGAACTGATGTCTTTCTCAAATACGACAGTCCAAACCGCAGAATCCTGGCCAAAAGAACCAGAGAGACCACTGGTCAGTCGCAAATCAGGCAAGTTTCAGACATTTATGTCCAAATTTCTACGACGAAAAGACATGGAAACAGATAGACCAATAAATCTTACAATACCCATTAGTACGATACAGGCAGATGTTGGGGGCAAACCTCGCTACTTAGGGGTTATCCTGACCACACTGTTGTTGATATTTATACTTACAGTTGCTGCTTGGGCTGCCACAGCAGGTACAGATACAGTGGCGCGATGGTTTGGCTTGGGTAAAACTGAAACAGAGATCATCGCAAAGGCTGGATCTAATCAAACTGCAATCGAACTGACAACAAGCCTTAACGAAGACTTAGCACAAGATGTTACACAGATTTTTAGTACCCCCATAACAGTACAGGAACTGCCCCCAGACACGACATTGGTTGAAGTCATAATACCAACTACGACAGTAGAAAAAATTGCGCCAAACGATCTGATCGTTGGGCGCAAATTCATTTTAGATTCAGACCCAATCGGCTTAGCAGAACAAACAACTTTTAAAACTGAGGTTGGGACTGTACCGCCAGTACCTGCTCTTGCCAATATAGCTGTGGCCAATACCGATGTCTCGTTAAATCTAGAAGCCGAAACAGCAAGTACACGTGATCTTCAGAATCTGATGCAAACAGAATCTGGCACCCTGTCCACCAGTTCAGCTACAGAAGTGGATGCTACATCCTTACTAACGCAGGCAGAATTAAAGCAGGATACAGGCTCCAACCTCGAACTACAGATAGAAGTAAATAACACACCTCTTGATATATCCGAAAATTTCGAAATATCATCACAAGGAAGACCAAAAGCACGACCGGCCACTGCCAATCTAGAGTTTAAAACTGTATCACTGAGTGAGATATCACGAAATGAATTAGCCCTGTTCAGACCTATCATGCGCCCCGTACTACCCCAAAAAAATCAAGGGGTAGATTTGTTTGCAAATAGCTTACCGATACCAACCTCTCTAAGGCCCGAAAAGCGCCCTCGCAGCATCGAAATTGCAGCTCGAGTTCCAGCGCAAGCGAGCGCTCTCCCATCGGAATTACAATCCCACACAGTCAGTAGTGAAAAATCAGTTACTAAGGCCGCAACCGTAAAAAACGTTCTAAACTTAAGCGATATAAACCTGATTGGAATTTCTGGTCCCAAACGCAACCTAAACGCATTAGTCAGACTGGCCAATGGTAAAATACTAAAGTTAAAAGTGGGTGATCGTCTGAATGGAGGCCGCGTCATGGATATTAGAACGACCGCCTTAACTTATACAATATCTGGCCGCTCATTTATCCTAGACATGCCACGCAATTAAAGGTTTTAAGCATCTGAAACACCTGCTTCAGCGAATGTTGCCATTCCTGACAAACAGTCAACAGCACTTTTCAAAACCCCAATAGCAATAGCGCCACCTGACCCTTCTCCGAGCCGCAACCCAAGTGATAGAAGCGGTTTTTTACCTAAATGGCTAAGTAGTTGCCCATGAGCCCATTCAGCACTTACATGCCCTGCCTGAGTATGATCTAGAGCAGTTGGATTCATCCCTTGGAGGATTGCCGCAGAAACCGAAGAAATAAATCCATCCAACAAAACTGGAATTCGGTGTGTACGGGCCGCAGCAATGGCGCCGGCCATAGCCGCGATTTCGCGACCTCCAAGAGCTTGTAATACCGTCAAAGGATCACCAAAGACATCCTTATGGCGTGCTAAACCAGCGTTTACTACCGAGCGCTTCAACATCAGCCCTGCATCATCAACACCAGTGCCACGCCCGACCCAGCCCTCAGCACCACCACCATAAAGAGCCGCTGCTATTGCAGCTGCCGAGGTAGTGTTGCCAATACCCATTTCGCCAGCCACCAAGAGGTCGGATGCAGGATTAACAGCACGCCAGCCGGTTTGTAATGCTGCCAAGAGCTCCTCCTCCCGCATCGCAGGCCCTTGGGTGAAATCTTGTGTGGGCTTTTCCAAATCCAACGCCACGACATCCATTTTTACATCAAATACTTTGCACAATTGATTGATAGCAGCGCCACCAGCTTGAAAATTATATACCATTTGTTGCGTAACCTCAGGCGGAAAAGCGGAAACACCTGCTGCTGCAACTCCATGATTTCCAGCAAAAATAACTACTTGTGGGGCAACAAGCCTTGGCCGGCTATTTCCAACCCAACTGGCATACCAAATGGCTAAATCTTCTAGATCACCCAATGCCCCAGGCGGTTTGGTCAGCTGAGAGTTACGATTTATAGCAGCCATTTTTGCCACTTGATCAGCATTTGGTAAGTCAGCCATAAATCTGCGGAACTCTAGCAAGGAAGAAAAAGTATTCATTATTAACAGTATCCGTTGATTGATGTTGAACCCTTGTTTACCCAAGACCCAAAGAAGCACATAAGAAGAAAGGCCCTCTTTAATGTCTAATCGCGACACGTGGCACCCGCAATGGGCTGATGTGCTTACATCAGTAGCGCTCTTAAGCCGCCTACCAGTACGGATTGATGTCAGCAGAGCTACGGCTCGACGCGGCAGTCAGTGCTGGGCCTACAGTGTCGCTGGCTTAATTGTGGGTGCCATTGCAAGTGGTGTGGCGTGGATTGGCATGACCGTACAACTGCCCCCGCTCACCATTGGGTTTACAATAATAGCGGCAACCGCCTTTGTCACTGGTGCGATGCATTATGATGGCATGGCAGATTTTTTGGACGGACTTTGGGGCGGGTGGACGCCAGCCCAGCGGCTGGACATCATGAAAGATAGCCACATTGGCGTATATGGCGCTGTTGGGTTAGTGTGTTTGCTGGGCCTTCAAGCTTCACTTTATGAGCAGCTTATCAGCCAAAGCCTATGGCCAATTATCGGTATTATGGCAATATCCCGCGCCGTAATGGTTCCTGTTATGACATGGTTGCCAAACTCTAGGGCATCTGGGCTGTCGGCTCAAGTTGGACGTCCGTCAATCTCAACAGCGGTATTAGCTTTAGGCGTAGGTAGCGTTGTAGCACTGCTCACTGGCGCTTGGCCCGCAATCTTAGGCGCAGCATTAGCGGCCTTTGTAGTTGGCGTGATTGCGAAGCGAAAGATAGGCGGACAAACTGGCGACGTTCTCGGCGCCACCCAACAACTAGCAGAAGTAATTGCCTTGATCTGTGTAATTACGATAGCTTAAAAAAACCGCCAAAGCCTTTGGCTCTGGCGGTATCATCGAGAATTTTTTATCACAACCCTAGGTTGCGACAGGAACAATTCTTGCCATGAGGACAGCGGTAATTTCTTGGCCTGCCACAACCTCCTCCGAGCCATTCACAACCGCAATCTCACGGGTAAGACGTTCCAAAGCGGCTTCATAAAGCTGTCGTTCGGAATAGCTTTGCTCTCGTTGGTCATCAGTTCTGTGCAGATCACGCACAACTTCTGCGATGGCAATCAAATCACCAGAGTTAATTTTTTGTTCATATTCTTGAGCACGTCGTGACCACATAGCCCGTTTTACCTTGGCTTTGCCACGCAAGGTTGCCATGGCGTGGGCCACCACATCTGGCGTTGCCAACGGACGCATACCCACTTCTATCGCTTTATAAGTTGGAACCCTCAACGTCATTTTATCTTTTTCAAAGGCAACGACAAAAAGTTCTAGAGTGACGCCTGCAACTTCTTGTTCGTCAACACCAACAACTTTTCCAACACCATGTGCCGGATACACAACAAATTCATCTATACGAAAATCAAGTTTCTTTTTACTCATGTTCTTCCTTTCGCGCCGAAGCAAACAACCACTCGCTCTAAGGAGCCAGCCTAAAGATTATATTAAAGTGGATGCGCTAGGCGCTGTGTGTTGGTCTACAGCTTATCATTTGGAAATCTTCATAGCAGATAATGAGGTGATAATAAAGCAGCCTAGTTCAGCCACCTGTCCCAGCCACTTCCGAGAAGTATTTCTCTAATTTATCTTCCTCTCCATCACGCGCTTCAGCATCAGAAAGCTGATCTTTTTTGGTAATAATAACAGGCCAAGCCTCTGAAAATTTTCGATTAAAATCTACCCATTTCTCCATATCTGGCTCAGTATCTGGGCGAATGGCATCCGCGGGGCATTCCGGTTCGCAGACGCCACAGTCTATGCATTCCTCAGGGTTTATCACCAACATATTTTCGCCTTCATAGAAACAATCTACAGGGCACACTTCAACGCAATCTGTATATTTACAGGCGATGCAATTGTCTGTGACCACATATGTCATTATTCTACTATCCTTTGGCTTTTGGGCCCACTTAAACGGAGCGTACATGTTTAGCAAGTTGGTGTTCGGTTAGTTATTTTCAAGATCATGTTTAAATTTCTTTAAAGCTCGGCGCTCTTGAGCCGTTGGCTTGTGATCACCTTTGGGGCTGGCTGAGTATGACGCTTTCTGTTGTGGTGGAGCAAGGTCGCGATACAGCATTTGGGCTTCCGGAGCAGGACCACGTCGAGTGCCGAGATCACGAACCTCAATAACTTTTGTTTCTAGCATCTTAGGGAATGTTAACACGTCCCCAGGACTGACATTTCGAGCTGGTTTAGAGATTGAATTACCGTTCAGTCGAAGTTTTCCGGATTGTACAAGCTTCGCAGCCAAACTCCGCGTTTTGAAAAAACGGGCCTGCCACAGCCATTTGTCAATTCGCAAGCCAGGCTGTGCTTCACTCACTTTTTGTTGAACCCCATTAAGGCAGCAGCGAAAGGATTATCAGGATCAATTGGCTTTTCTTGCTTCGGTGGGCGGGCTTGTGGACTTTCAGCTTTAGTGTTGTGACGTGGGTTTTTGCTGCCCTTACCTTTTGCTCCTTTGTCTTGATGCGACTTACCACGTGGCTTAGTATTTTTACCTGGAGCATCAGCTTTACGCTCTGGACGACGTGCGCCCCAAGCAAAGGTGTAGAAGATTTCCATCTCAACCAGTTTCTCAAGTTCGACCTCAGGCGTAAGCGCTATTTCAGGAGCTACTTCTTGCAGACTCTCAACACTTAATGGCTTATTTTCAGTTTCAGTTTCAGCAGCTGTCACTGTTTCCTCATTGGCTACAGCATCAACAACCGAGACGGACTTAACCTTCACCCGTTCAGCTCTCTCTGAACGATAACCAAGCCCCTGCATCAAATTAGCGAACTGCTCCAAAGTCATACCGGTGATAGACAACATATCCGCCGTAGCTTCAAATCCGCCACGGGTATTTTGCGTCCGCAACATATCCGCCAGACGTTCGGCCATATCAACGCGCAAGGCCCGGTCACCTGCCGCACGATAGCCAGATTTCAAATGATAGCCCGATGGCGCTTTTTCATCTGTTGGAACAGTCACCAAACCAGGAGGTGGCGCTTCGGGAAATTCCTGTAAGCCAGAGGCCAAAGACCAAAGTATTAAGCGTAGGCGTGTTGGTGCAGGTTTCAGCAGCAACGGCATAAACACAGTGAACTGACCGAATCTAATACCATGTTTACGCAAGGAACTACGGGCTTCTTGATCCAGTATCTTTACGTCTTCGCCCACGTCAGTGCGATCTAACAAACCAAGACCTTCGATCATTTGGAACGCAAAACCACGGGCCATACCGGTGAGCGTTTCATCACGCTGCATATTCAAAAGAGGTTCAAAAAGAGTGGTGATTTTACGGTCGATAAAATGCTGCAATCGACGAGTGACTTTATCACTGACTTCCGGTCCGGCTTCCACATCGACGAAGGCTTGCACATGAGGTTTAAGCGCATCTGGCCCTGATATTAATTTTCCTACTGCTGATGTACCCCACATCAGGCCACCCTGCTCAGTAAAGTCAATTTCAGTATCTGGCGCGTTATACATGCGGTCAGCGCGCAAATGAAACTCAGGGGCCAATGCCTGCAAACTTGCACTGCGCAAAGTTTTAGCCTCATCAGGTGAGGCACTTGCATCTTGTTGAAATTGAAAGCCCTCAAGCCGTCCTACAAACTGCTCTTCAACAGTCACTTCACCATTTTTATTCACGTCAGCCACGAGGCTCTCCTTCTGTTTCAATCGCCGCATCAATATAGATGTGCGCCGATCGACAAATCTTTGGGTCAGCGCGATATGGAGCGCGTCCGACAAGCGGTCTTCTACAGCGCGAGTTGCGTCACGCCAATAGTCATGATCATCAACCCAATCTTTACGCTGTGCAACATAGGTCCAAGTTCGAATATAGGCCAATCTTTTCGACAATGCATCAATATCGCCTTGGTTGTTATCAATCCGATTTATTTGATGTGCGAGCCAATCTTGCGGAATTTGGCCTTTTTCATGCAGATAGTTGTAAATAACACTCAGAAGGTCCGCATGCTCACGCCCAGAAATTCCACGGAAATCAGGGATTCTGCATACATCCCAAAGTAGAGTAACAGAGGCGCCATCACTCGCCCGCGCTTTCACCTCAGCATCTTCTACCAATGTTTTCAACGCGCCCAAATCATCGCTTTCGCGAACCCGGGTCAACCAATCATTATCAGTATGAGTTTCCAGCGATGCAATAAGTGCCTTGGTGGTGCCAAATTGTAGCTTTGAACTGCGCCAGTACAATTTAGATATAGGTTGAAAGCGATTTTCGGTGATCGCTTCAACCACTTCATCAAGCAAGGGACTAGCCTCCCCCGTCACTCCAAAGGTGCCGTTGTTCATATGCCGCCCGGCACGGCCTGCGATCTGTGCTAGCTCATTTGGCATTAAAGCCCGCATACGGTTGCCATCAAACTTCGCTGTGGCAGAAAATGCTACGTGGTTCACATCAAGGTTTAGGCCCATGCCAATAGCATCGGTGGCGACTAAATAATCGACATCACCATTTTGGTACATCTCAACCTGCGCATTGCGGGTCCGAGGGCTCAAAGCCCCCATCACAACTGCTGCACCGCCTTTTTGCCTCCGCAACAGCTCCGCTATACCGTAGACGTTGTCTACACTGAACGACACTATAGCCGAACGTGCCGGCATGCGGCTGATTTTCTTCTGGCCACTGTAGCTCAGTTCAGAAAACCGATCGCGATATATGAAATCAGCAGTGGGAACTAACGCTGCTATAGCTTTACGCATAGTTTCCGCTCCTAAGAACAGAGTTTCATGCAATCCACGCGCGCGCAAAAGCCTATCTGTAAAAACATGGCCTCGCTCTGGATCAGCACAGAGTTGAATCTCGTCCACCGCCAGAAAATCGCAACCCATACCATCTGGCATAGCCTCTACCGTACAAACCCAGTATTTTGCCCGGACCGGTACAATCCTCTCTTCACCAGTCACCAAAGCCACCGTAGAAGGTCCCCGCAAGGCCACGATTTTATCATAAACTTCGCGAGCCAATAGCCGAAGAGGCAGGCCAATCACACCTGAGCGGTGCGCCAACATACGTTCAATTGCATAATGGGTCTTGCCAGTATTCGTAGGACCTAGCACGGCGACAATACGGTTATTTGGGGCCATTGGCCAATCCCCTAAAGGGTTACAGGGCTTGCCCTTGGGTTTTTGCGTCAAGACGGTGTCCCGCCGTAGATAGAATCTCGGCGTGAGGATGTATAGTCTCTATCAAATGCACCACTTCAAGTGCAAATTTGTACATCCCAAGGTCCTCTAAAATAAATACCAAGCCCTCCATCGCCCTGAAGTGTCTTGGCTCAAGCGTCAAGGTGCGTTCAATTGCGGCCAATGCTGGCCCGATCTTATTCATATTATAAAGTGCCACCGCACTGAGGTTCCACCCTTCAGCAAAGTCTGGTGCATGATCTGTCAGGGCATTGAGATGCACCATAGCCATATTGTAATCCTGCAACTCAATGGCGATTTTAGCACGAGTAAGCAGAAAATCCATTGCGGCAGAGCCACTTTTTGACCAAACCAACATAATCTTTGTTTCCAAGGCTGCTACGTCAACGGCTTCTACTCTTTGTAACCTATCAAATAATGAATCTAAATCTGAAGATTGGGCCCACAAAGTGCCTGCACTCGCAAATACGATTGCTGTTGCCGTTGCGACAGATTTGAGTTTTGAAGATATACCATTCATAAGGGTATTGTAGCACAAATTTTTGGGGTTTCAGCCCTTCAAACTAAAAAATTTTGGATCAAGGAAACCCCATGAGTGACATTCTTGAGCAAGCCTTAAAGGCGCTCCGTAAAAAACTGACTGGCGCCGACTTTGATGGTATTGCGAAATTCTCGATCACCGGTGAAGGCTCCGTGATAATCGATAGCGATGGCGTGAGAATTTCTGATGATGAGGCCGATGTTACCCTGTCTGCCACACCTGAGGTATTTCATGGGATAATGGAAGGTAGCCAGAACCCAACAGCGGCTTTCATGAACGGAAAACTTTCAGTTGATGGTGATATGGGCGTAGCGATGAAATTGGCTAGTACTCTTAACTGATGCCTACTTCCGCTCCAATTTATAACGACTTGGCGCGCGGGCCAACTGGCGCGACAGGGCATTGGGTCAAGACCCAAGATGGGGTGCGGATCCGCATTGGTGTCTGGAATACAGGTACCAAAGGCACAGTGCTGATATTTCCAGGCCGGACGGAGTACATCGAAAAATACGGTGATGCTGCACAGTTCTTTGAAAAACAGGGCTATAGTACAGTTTCAGTTGATTGGCGCGGCCAAGGTTTATCAGACCGCTTACAAGCAGATCGCAGCATTGGACACGTAATAAATTTCACAGATTATCAATATGACGTGCAGGCCATGATGAACACAGCCGATGCTATAAATCTGCCCAAACCCTATTATTTGGTGGCTCATTCCATGGGAGGTTGTATTGCGCTTCGGGCGCTCTTGCAAAACATATCAGTGGAAGCGGTCAGCTTCAGTGCACCTATGTGGGGGATTTTATTTCACCCGCCTGCCCTGCGGCTGGCAGCTTGGAGCCTTTCGACAATCGCATATCCCTTATCTGCCACTAATATGCGCGCACCTGGAACCTCAGCTGATGCTTATGCAGCAACAGAACCCTTTGAGAGCAATGACCTCACATATGACAAAAAAATGTTAGATATGATGGCGAAACAACTCCGCACAATGCCAGATTGGGCCTTGGGCGGTCCAAGCTTGCGATGGTTGAATAAAGCCCTTCGTGAAATGCGCCATCTGCACAGCCTGCCGTCGCCGGATTACCCGATGATATGCCATTTAGGCAGTGAAGAAGACGTCGTTGACCCGCGCCGCATCTACAGCCGGATCACCCGCTGGCCTGGAGCGCAGCTTAAGCTTGTGCCGAGAGCCAAACATGAAATCATGATGGAGTGCCCCAAGGTCCGAAACGCCTTTTACGCCGAGACCTGTGCCTTTTTCGATAGCCATCAGCCAATCCCGTGAATCCCTGCCGCATCCAAGTTTGCACCAGCCTTCATCCAACCCTGCTCCGAACCAACAAAAAACATATGTGGGCCGTATTGCGCCCAATCCGCTGCCTTAGTAGCGTTAGCAACAAAGGTCATGTAAGCTTTGCCAGATGCAAGAGCTGCGTCACCTGTGCGTTTTAACGCAGCCAGTAACTCTTCCGAGTTAGCATCCGAGTAGCCCATCGACACGCTCATATCAGATGGGCCCAGAAATAACCCATCAATACCATCAGTGGCGGCAATCGACTCTACATTTCTTAAGGCCTCAGGCTCCTCAATCTGTGCGATCACCACAGTTTCACGACCAGACTGTGCCAACACCTCCGCCATAGATTTCGTACCATAACCTGCCCAGCGAGTGGCACCAGCAAACCCGCGCCCACCATTGCCAAAATGCGACAGCCTTACCAAATCAGCAGCCTGTGAAGCATTCACTATATGGGGTGCCACAACACCAACAGCCCCCATGTCCAGAACCTGAAGAATGGTCTCAGAAGAGAAGTGTGTCACCCGTACCAAGACAGGGAAGTCCAAGGCACGGGCTACTGCCAAACAGGCATCTGTGCGACCGCGATCAAATGGACTATGCTCCATATCGATACAGACAAAATCTAAGTCACTGGTGGCCAAAACCTCTATTAATTCATACGCTGGAGTTTTGATAAAAGTCCCAGCCATCAAATCACGGTTGGCCATACGAGTTTTGAAATTTTTGATGCGCATGATCTCTCCAATACAAATTCATTTTTCTAAAAGGAACACGAAGTGACAATGATTTCAACGAGCAAATTCTCCAGTAAATATTACCAGACCATTAACCACCTCTAAGCATACCAGATCATCTCATCATGCAGAATTAAAAATGAATGCCACTGTTTAATTTCCTTTCACAATAGTACAAGTAAATATAGAAAACATAAAGAATAGCTCGCAAACCTCTGCCAGACGGGGATGAGCTTAAAAGCACTTTTTGAGAACGATAGCCCGCTACTCAAATGACATACAAGGATCGTACTATGCTGAAGAACAAACGCGTATTTGAGGCCAATATTGACAGCGGTGGGGCATTTGGTGATCTCCCGGAATGGGACCTTAGCGACCTGTACACAGGTGAGGATGCACCAGAATTACAACGCGACCTGGACTGGACGCGGTCAGCTTGTGAAAGCTTTTCTAATGATTACGAAGGTAAGCTTACCTCATTGGACGCATCTGGATTACTTGAAGCCGTCCAGCGCTATGAAGCGATTGACGTGGTGGCTGGGCGGATAATGTCCTTTGCTGGCCTGCGTTATTATCAGGTCACGTCTGACACTGGGCGCGCCAAATTTATGTCCGACATGCAAGACCAGCTCACAAAAATTACAACACCGCTGGTATTTTATGGGTTGGAGTTCAATAGAATAGATGAGAAATCTCTTAAAAGCTTGATCAACCAAAGTAACGATCTGGCGCGTTATAAACCGGTATTTGACCGGATGCGAGCAATGAAACCCTATCAGTTGTCTGATGAGTTGGAAAAATTCCTGCATGATCAATCAGTGATAGGAGCTTCAGCTTGGAACCGCTTATTCGACGAAACCGTCGCGGGCTTGGTGTTTTACATTGACGGTGAAGAGCTACCGCTTGAAGCGGCTGCCAATAAGCTTTCTGAGCAGGACCGTGACATCCGCGAGACGGCAGCACGCGAAATTGCGCGGGTTCTGCGAGAGAACACTAGCGTTTTTGCCCGGGTGCATAATACTTTAGCAAAGGACAAAGAAATTGAAGATCGCTGGCGTAATATGCCTACCCCACAAACTGGACGTCACCTGTCTAACCATGTGGAAGCAGAAGTCGTTGAGGCGTTGCGCAATGCAGTTGTCGCCGCATATCCTAAGCTATCGCATCGCTATTATGCTTTAAAAGCAAAATGGATGGGGCTAGAGACCATGCAAGTTTGGGATCGCAACGCACCCCTACCAATCGAAGATGACAAGCTGGTTGATTGGGCTACAGCGCAAGAGATAGTACTATCAGCCTATGCGGAATTTTCTCCAGAAATGGCAGATATCGCCAAGCCTTTTTTCACCAAAGGCTGGATTGATGCTGCCGTCAAACCCGGCAAAGCCCCTGGTGCTTTTGCCCACCCCACTGTCACGACAGTGCATCCCTATGTGATGCTAAACTATCTTGGAAAACCGCGCGATGTAATGACTTTAGCGCATGAATTGGGCCATGGAGTGCATCAGGTTTTGGCAGCAGATCAAGGAGAGCTCCTATCATCCACCCCCCTAACACTGGCTGAAACCGCCTCTGTATTTGGCGAGATGCTAACTTTCCGCAAGCTTCTGTCCGAGGCAAAAACTCAGCAAGAGCGCAAAGTGCTTTTGGCGGGTAAGGTTGAGGATATGATCAATACAGTGGTGCGCCAAATTGCATTTTATGATTTTGAGTGCAAACTGCACGCAGCACGCGCCGAAGGCGAGTTGACCCCAGATCAGATCAACGAAATCTGGATGAGTGTACAGGGCGAAAGCCTAGGGCCTGTGTTCGAGTTTATGGACGGTTATGAGACCTTCTGGTCGTATATTCCACATTTTGTGCATTCACCCTTCTACGTATATGCCTATGCCTTTGGGGACGGCCTAGTGAACGCACTTTATGCAATATATGAGGAAGGCGACCCATATTTTCAGGAAAAATACTTTGATATGCTGCGTGCTGGTGGGTCTAAACACCACAAAGAGCTTTTGGAACCCTTCGGTTTGGACGCCAGCGATCCTGCTTTCTGGGACAAGGGTCTGAGCATGATTTCCACGATGATTGATGAATTAGAAGCGATGGAAGACTAGGTCTTTCACTTTGGATCAAGGGATTGAGGCTACCTCTGAGGTCTCAGTCCACAAAGTCTACTCGGCATACGAATGATACGGCAGTGGAAGGTACAGAGCATTAATTTCTGTATCATGTATTAGAGTATCAGATCTAGAAATTGATCGGCAATCAGGCGTCATGACTTGGAACGAAGTGACTTTGTCAGAGTATCTACTGACAACTGCAGCCAAAATAGCGCCTTGAGACAAGTGAATGGGGGGGCCTTGTACCCTCGGACAAATCTTAACGCGCTAAAAATATCTTGACGTATCGGAGCCGCATAAAATTCTTTTAGGGTGATACAACCACTCTATCGTGAAAAAATAACTCTGCCAGTAGGAAATATTAGGGTCTGGGATGTTGCGCCTAAGGCTAGGGGATCAGGCCTCGAGCAACATACCTTTTTCTAGTGCAAGCTCACGCATCCGGTTTTGCAGTTTTTCGAATGCCCGCACTTCAATTTGGCGAATACGTTCGCGGCTGACATTGTACTGACCAGACAGTTTTTCCAAAGTGATCGCCTGATCCTGCAAGCGCCGTTGCATCATAATATCTTTTTCACGGTCATTGAGAACATCCATAGCCTTGGTCAACATCTCACTTCGTACCGTTATTTCGTCATTTTCCTCATAATCACTGGCTTGATCGGCGGAGTCATCTTGTAGCCAATCTTGCCATTGGGTGGAGCTGTCGCCATCGCTGCCAACCATCACGTTCAGTGAGGCATCGCCACCCGACATACGCCGGTTCATCGACACTACTTCAGTTTCCTTCACGCCCAAATCCGTAGCTATTTTAGTGATTTGCTCAGGCCGCAGATCCCCCTCGTCATAGGCACCTATTTTAGCTTTAGCTTTACGAAGATTGAAAAATAATTTTTTTTGTCCAGAGGTTGTACCCATTTTCACCAAAGACCAAGAACGCAGTACATACTCTTGAATACTGGCACGGATCCACCACATGGCGTAGGTTGCGAGACGGAAGCCCTTCTCAGGATCAAATTTTTTGACCGCTTGCATCAAGCCAACATTAGCTTCCGACACCACCTCAGCCTGTGGTAAGCCATAGCCACGATAGCCCATGGCTATTTTGGCAGCCAGACGTAGGTGGCTGGTCACCATTTTATGCGCTGCCGCGCTATCTTGGCGTTCGACCCAAGCCTTAGCCAGCATATATTCCTCTTCTGGCTCAAGCATCGGAAATTTGCGAATATCTTGCATGTAACGGTTCAATCCACCTTCCGGTGTTGGCGCCGGTAAATTTGCATAATTAGCCATGTTGTTTCCCTTCTTGAACCCCCAGATTGAAGCTCTAGAATAGATATGTGGACCTGCGCACCCAGTTTCAAGTGGGCAGTACACATTTACTATAATGTCCAACTATTGGCAAATTTCATTGATTCGCACTTCTACCTATTTAGAGATCATCGAAATGAAATGCTTCAATCAGCTCAAAAGAGTGATTAGGTCCTGCATGTCCTTAGGCAAGGGGGCAGTGAAACGCAAATTACGGCCAGTCAAAGGGTGTTTGAAGCCCAAAAGACCCGCGTGCAGCGCCTGCCGTGAAAAGGCTGCCACTTGCTCAGTATGCTGGCCTGCGAGTTTACGCCTGCGGCTATAGGTTTGATCACCAATCAAGGCATGGCCTACATAGGACATATGTACCCGGATTTGATGGGTTCGCCCAGTTTCCAATTTGCACTCGACTACTGCCGCAGCCCCACCAGACAGTTCCTGCACCACGCGCACCCGGGTCACGGCGTGTTTGCCATTTTGCAGTACGACAGCCTGCCTTTGCCGGTCAGTTTTGTGCCGCGCCAATTGGGTAATAATTTTGAGCTGATTACCCGCCTCAAAGCTGGTGCCTGCAAGCCCCATCAAGCGAGGATCAGCAGCGGAGGGAATAGCAAAACAAATCGCCGTATAAAGGCGATCAACGCTATGGTCCAAAAATTGAGCAGCCAAGCCCTGATGCGCCACATCAGATTTCGCTACAACCAAAAGTCCTGTCGTGTCTTTATCGATCCGATGCACAATACCTGGTCGCTTTAATCCACCCACGCCGGACAGACTATCTCCACAATGCGCCAGAAGTGCATTGACTAACGTACCAGAAGGCGAACCGGGTGCAGGATGTACCACCATGCCTCTCGGCTTGTTAACTACGATCAAATCGTCGTCTTCATGAAGAATGTCTAAAGCAATATCTTCAGGCAGCATATGGCTTTCAACAGCTTCAGGCACGTGGACTATAATTTCATCGCCCTCTATTACTCGGGCCTTTTGATCTGTGGCCACAACACCATTCACCTCTACAGCACCCTCACTTATCATCCGCGACAGTCTTGACCGGCTTATCGCACGCTCTGGAACATTCCGCGCTAAAGCCTTATCAAGTCTTGGCGGAGGGTTTTCCCCAATTGTAAAAAGGACGTCAGTCATGGCAGATCAATCTGAGGTTCCGGCAAATCCACCTGAGCCAGCGAACCTACGGTTTTTGAGGCGACTGGTCACAACGCTCACAGCCACAATGATTATTGGTCTGATAGCGATCTTTACAGTGCTTGTCATCCGGTTGCAGGCATCAAGTACAATGTTTCCTGAAATAACTGCTTTGCCTCCAGAGACTGAGGTGCTTTCAATCAGCCGTACGTCAACGGAATTGATAGTCATAGATAAGTATAGGAAAGTATATATGTTTAGTTTAGACGGCACCAGA
>Ga0308012_10000483_pt1 | contig 24041 bp, 16 predicted proteins | sample Neamet179_FD_203133 | JGI IMG/M metagenome (GOLD analysis project Ga0308012, IMG submission 203133) | Marine microbial communities from water near the shore, Antarctic Ocean - #179 | ecosystem: Environmental > Aquatic > Marine > Unclassified | place: Southern Ocean | collected 2014-07-25 | reverse complement strand
AGTAGCAAAAATTTACTAATTTAAAATAACAGCTTAACAAGCAGAGCTTTGTCATTACTGGTCATTTTCTTTCCCTAGTTTTATCATGTTCGCGGTCGGTGCCGTTATCAACTACTTTACCCTCTGCCCGCAAAAGTCGCTCGAAAGCGGACTGCTCTGGCTCTGCATTATGTTGGGTGTCTTGATGAAGTTCCTTTCGCCTTTCATCCTCTCGATATTTGGGAGCACTTTGATCGTGCCCAGTGAGGGTAATCCAGCAAACATCCTATAGTACCTCGCTATATGTCTCGCCGCAGCCATCGCGTCCAGATTCCTCCTCGTCAACGTGTCTAATAATGTGCTTAGCGAAACCCGCGCTACAAGTGACAAGGTCGATATGCTGCAGTATCAGTTAAAATAGCTATAAGACGAGTTACTTCCAATCCTAGATACGGAGGCGGAAGATGACAGCCTGACTGGCGTAGCAATGGGGCATGAACCGGACCCTCATGAATTGGATACAACGTCATCTAAGGTACTAAAGACCTTGGGATGCGCAGGTTTATCTATCGATCCCTATCCGGATAATGCAGCGAAGCAGATACTGACGAATCTACTATCGTTCAGACATTGGGTTTTCCTGCGCTGAAATCTTTTGCTGGACGAATAGGTAACAAGCAAGGTGTGAGTTGGTGCATCACCCAGCGAGCATGAAGCTTGCCGAGTTAGGGGCTTAGGTAGTTAGGTAGTTAAGTATTAATATAGTTTGAGGCCTAGGATTTTGCTCTAAAGAGCGCGTTCAGGAAATCCATACATAAAGTAGGGTGTAGCGTTATCTGCTGTCAGGCAGGATAGACCTCATGATCGAGGCGCAATGTCTGGTTTTTACTGTATTAATAGGGGACTGATGTTTACAATACGCGCATGTAAATTGAGCAGTGGAAAAGGCGATGAATTTTACCGGTACCGACGAATATGTAGCGACAAATGAATTGCAGTTAGCCGTCAATGCGGCAATTGCCCTACAGAAACCATTATTGATTAAAGGCGAACCCGGTACGGGTAAGACCATGTTGGCTGAGCAGATCGCCAAAGCATTAAACCTGCCTCTAATCCAATGGCATATCAAATCAACGACGAAGGCGCAGCAAGGCCTCTATGAATACGACGCGGTCTCACGATTGCGCGATTCGCAGTTAGGCGACGAGAAGGTCCACGATATTGGCAACTATATCGTGCCAGGCAAACTTTGGGAGTCTTTTGAGTCCGGCGACCAATCAATACTGTTGATCGATGAGATAGACAAAGCCGATATCGAATTTCCAAACGACTTACTGTTGGAGCTCGATAAAATGGAATTTTTCGTCTACGAGACGAAGGAATTGATCAAGGCGAAAACGCGGCCTATCGTTATTATTACGAGTAACAACGAGAAAGAACTCCCCGATGCCTTTCTTCGTCGCTGCTTCTTTCACTACATCGAATTTCCAGATTCTCAGACGATGGAAAAAATAGTCGATGTGCATTACCCGAATCTCAAGAAGGATCTACTCTCGCAAGCGATGGATGTGTTTTTCGATGTGCGAAAAATACCCGGCTTGAAGAAGAAGCCATCAACGTCCGAACTGATTGACTGGCTGAAGCTGCTAATGGCCGATGACATTCCAGAAGATGTGTTGAAAAACCACAGCGTAAAGAATGCTATCCCACCTCTGTATGGCGCGCTGTTAAAGAACGAGCAAGATGTGCACCTATTAGAGAAATTGGCCTTCATGCATAGAGCGAAGAGCTAGTCTAGTACAGCCCGATTCTTGACTTGGCAGAGACTTAGTTATGCTGATTAACTTTTTCATGACCCTCAAACAGGAGCGGCTTCCCGTCTCCTTTACCGAGCTATTCTCCTTGCTCGAATGTCTGAAGCAAAACGTGATCTTCGCGAATGTCGAAGACTTCTACTATTTGTCACGTATGTGTTTCGTCAAAGACGAAAAGAACTTCGATAAGTTCGACATAGCCTTCGGCAAGTATTTCGAGAACGTCGATGCTATCAATGACCTTGCGATGTATCAGATACCTGATGACTGGCTGCGCAAGCAAATGGAGTCGATGCTAAGCGATGAAGAGAAAGCCAAAATCGAGGCGCTAGGCGGCTTAGAAAAGCTCATGGAAGAATTCCGCAAGCGAATGGAAGAGCAGAAGAAGAGACACGAAGGCGGTAATAAGTGGATCGGTACTGGAGGCACATCACCGTTTGGGGCCTATGGCTACAATCCCGAAGGAATTCGCATTGGTCAGGAAGGTGGGCGCAATGGGAGTGCCGCGAAAGTATGGGACAAGCGTAACTATCGCGACCTCGACGATTCTGTAGAGATCGGAACGAGAAATATCAAGATGGCACTGCGCCGCTTACGTAAATTCGCGAGAACTGGAGCAGAGGAAGAGTTGGATATTAGCGATACCATCACATCAACCGCTAAAAATGCGGGGCTTCTGGACATCAAGATGGTGCCCGAGCGTCACAACTCCGTGAAGGTCTTGCTGTTTTTTGATGTGGGTGGATCGATGGATCCGCACGTTAAGTTATGCGAAGAATTGTTTTCCGCCGCGCGAACAGAATTTAAGCATCTTAAGTATTTCTATTTTCATAATTTCATCTACGAATCTGTGTGGTCAAAGAGTATTCGCCGCCATGCTGAGACAACATCGACCTTTGACATACTTCATAAGTATTCCAAAGACTACAAAGTCATATTCGTAGGGGACGCTACTATGGCTCCCTATGAGGTGACTCATGTTGGAGGCAGTATCGAGCATTACAACGATGAGGCGGGTGCGGTTTGGATAAAGCGACTCACAGATGTGTTCGATAATGTAGTATGGATCAATCCAACGCCTAAAGATTTTTGGGAGCACAGCTACTCAATAGAAGTGGTCAGAGAGCTCGTAGAAGATCGAATGTATCCTCTTTCTGTTAAGGGTCTGGAAGAAGCCATGACCCTGCTAACGAAGTGATGACTATGATTGAGAAGCTTAGCGACGATCTGCGCCCTGAAAAATTTTCAAAGCTATCGCAGGTAGTCGATAATTTCTGTCGCGAGCACGCGCAATTGCCTGCGTTCACATGCTTCGGAAGAACTCTAGATTACAGTGAGGTCGATGAGTTAAGCGACCGTTTCGCACATTACTTGATTTCTCAAACGAGTCTGAAGCCTGGCGATAGGATAGCAATCCAGCTGCCGAATATTCTTCAATTTCCTATCGCTTTCTATGGAGCGACTCGAGCAGGTTTAGTAGTAGTCAATACGAACCCTCTGTACACAGTTCAAGAGATGGCACACCAGCTCAAGGACTCGAGTGTTAAAGGTATTGTGATACTGTCTAACTTCTGCTCCAAGTTAGAAAAAGTATTACCGCAAACCGAAATAGAAACAGTCATCGTGACTCAGCTGGGTGATGTTCAGAAGCCTTTCAAGCGTCATTTTCTGAATTTCACCATCAAAACACTTCGGAAATTAGTACCAGCGTACTCATTAAGCGACACGATAGACTTTCAAACAGTAATTAGCACCGCAGCACCTAAATTTGACTATCCCGAATCAGGTCAAGGCGATGACATTGCTTTGATTTTGTATACCGGAGGCACTACTGGTGTCGCTAAGGGTGCGATGCTGAGTCACAATAATTTGATTACCAATATGATGCAGCTACGTTCCCGCTGTCTCGGCGTGATTGAGGATAAGATTGAAAGCATCCTAGCTCCGCTGCCGATGTATCACAGCTATGCATTTCTGCTGCACTGTCTCGCCATGCCCTATGCGGGCAATCACAATATCTTGGTAACAAACCCTAAAGACACTGCCGGGCTAATTAAGCTGTTCAAGCAGTGGCCTATCAGTGGGTTTGTGGGCATCAACACCTTGTACCTTGCTCTACTGCGGCACGAGAATTTTTCTAGCATAGATTTTAGCACCATGAAATTTTGCGGGGCCGGTGGTATGGCCATGACAACGTCCGTCAGTGAAGAATGGACTAAGGCGACAAATAGCCCAGTCTACGAGGGTTACGGCTTAACTGAGTGCTCCCCTGTTGTAGCCGTTAATATTCCAGGCAAGGAGCGTGCTGGCACAGTAGGCCCTGTAGTACCCGAGACTGAAACAAAAGTCGTGAACGATGAGGGTGTTGAGGTTGCAGCAGGCAAGCGGGGAGAGCTATGGGTTCGCGGGCCGCAAGTTATGCGCGGTTACTGGCAGCACGAACAAGAAACGGCTGAAGCACTAACTAACGACGGCTGGTTTAAGACGGGCGACTATGTAGAAATCAGTGATGATGGCTATATCTCTATCGTCGATCGAAAGAAGGACATGATTCTTGTCTCTGGCTTTAATGTCTTTCCTAACGAAATCGAAGACTGGGTCAATCGGCACCCAGATGTTTTAGAGAGCGCCGCAATCGGAGTTCCATCAGAAAAAACTGGTGAATCCATTAAGCTTTTCATTGTCCCGAACCAGAAAGATATCGATATCGAATCTGTGCGGGCACATTGTAAGCAAGGGTTGTCGGCTTATAAGTTGCCTCGAGAGTTCGTCTTAATAGAAGACATTCCTAAATCATTAATAGGGAAAATTCTACATCGAGAATTGCGCAACATAGCTTAGCTGAGAGGCTGTTCTAACAGTGTAGTAACCCCTTGTCTAAATCCGAAAACGGAAAATGCCGTGTTAGATTCGTTGAAGCAGAAGCTCGATACTTGTCAGCTCGCAGATGTTTTTCGTTTGCAGAATACGCTAAGCAAGATTCAGCGTGGTAATTTTTCAGAGAAGGATCTTGCATCATCGATAGCCGCTGCTTCGGCTGCGATCGAAAAATCTCAGCGTGCCTGTGAATTAAGACGCGCGGCGATTCCAGTGAAGATTGTCTATCCAGAAAACCTTCCCGTTAGTGCTCGTGCAGGTGAAATCACAGAATTACTAGGCAAGCACCAAGTGCTTATCGTCGCTGGAGACACCGGCTCTGGAAAGACTACTCAACTACCAAAGGCCTGTCTCGACGCTGGATTTGGTGTTCGCGGTCTCATTGGTCACACCCAGCCCCGGCGCCTGGCGGCATTATCGGTAGCGAATCGAATCGCCGATGAACTCGGTGTAGAGATTGGTATCGGAGTAGGTTCACAAATACGTTTCAAGGATAATACCAGCGAGCAGAGCTTCCTGAAATTAATGACGGACGGCATCTTGCTCGCCGAGATTCAACAAGATAAGTTTCTGAATAAATATGAAGTTCTGATTATCGATGAGGCGCACGAGCGCTCACTTAATATCGACTTCCTTCTTGGCTACCTTAAGCAGCTCTTACTCAAGCGAAAAAACCTCAAGGTAATTGTGACATCGGCAACTATCGATGTTGAGAAATTTTCCAAGCATTTTGACAGCGCTCCAATCGTAGCGGTTTCTGGAAGAACCTATCCAGTAGAGACTCTATATGCACCCCTCTCGGAATCGTCAACAGAGCAGATTGACGACGATCTGCAGATTGATGGGATTATCAAAGCCGTCGAAGATATTGCCAAGAGCGACAAGAAAAAGGGCTCGTCCAGCGGCGATATCCTGGTATTTCTCAGCAGCGAACGGGAGATACGTGCAACCGCGACTAAGCTGCGCAAGCAAAAGTATCGAGACGTCGACATCCTGCCTCTGTATGGAAGGTTGCGCTATTCGGAGCAGATAAAAATATTCAAACCGGGGCGGGGCAGGAAGATTGTCTTGGCCACGAATGTTGCCGAAACATCGATTACAGTTCCTGGCATCAACTATGTTATCGACACGGGGCTTGCGCGAATAAGTCGTTACAGCTTGCAGAGCAAGGTGCAGCGTCTGCCTATCGAGGCTATATCTCAAGCGAGCGCGAATCAGAGGAAGGGGCGTTGCGGACGCATGGCCGACGGTGTTTGTATCCGTCTTTATGCCGAAAGTGATTTCGAATCGAGACCGGAATTTACCGATCCAGAAATCATGCGAACAAACCTCGCCTCAGTAATATTGCGCATGAAATACCTGCGGTTAGGCGAAATTGAACAATTCCCTTTCCTAGATGCCCCGGAACCTAGAGCTATTAACGAAGGAATAAAGCTGCTCATCGAGCTAGATGCTCTAAGCCATTCACGGCAATTGACTGATAGCGGCCGAAAGATGGCTGTATTGCCGGTAGATCCTAGATACGCGCGAATGTTAATTACTGCAAGCATGCAAAATTGCCTGCGCGAACTGCAGATCGTAGTCAGTGCGCTGGGTATTCAAGACCCGAGAGAAATATCTAGTGACAATAGGCAGCAGGCTAAACAGCAATTAGCCGAATTCGATCATGAAGATTCTGATTTTCTAAGCCTAGTAAAGTTATGGGAAGATTTTGAGAAGAAAAGACAGGATCTAAATCAAGGTCAGCTGCGAAAGCACTGCAAGAAATACTTCCTCTCCTATATGCGCATGCGTGAATGGCGGGAGGTTCATCATCAATTACTTCTTTCCTGCCAGAAACTCGGTCTTCGCATGAACCGAGAGGCTGGTGATTATGAGGCGATCCATAAAAGCTTGATTAGTGGCTCCTTAAACCAGGTAGCGAAGCGATTAGACGGGCGGAGCTTTCGAGGTAATAGGAATAAGACCTTCTCCTTGTTCTCGACATCGGTATTGGCAAACAAAGGGGCGAAGTGGATAGTTAGCGGCGAGCAGATTGAGACGTCGCAGACTTTTGCAACAACAGCCGCCAAGATTCAGCCCGAATGGATTGAAGAGATGGCGTTGCACCTCGTGAAACGAGAGTATTTTGAGCCGCACTGGAGCAAGAAACGCCAGCAGGTAATGGCCTATGAGAAAGTGCAACTCTATGGTTTAGTGATCATTGAGAAGGCGCTGCTAAGTTATAGCAAGATTGATCCTAAAACCTGTAGAACGCTCTTTATTCAAGAGGGATTAATTACTGGGGAAGTTTCTACCGACCTAAAGGTTTATCACCGGAATCGCGAATTTCTGGCCTCCCTTGCAAAGCAAGAAGAAAAAATGCGAAGACCAGATCTGCTAGTAGCCGAGCGCGATGTCGCTGCATTTTATGAGCACCGTCTGCCAGAGACTGTGTGTTCTACCCGCGACTTAGCTGCTTGGGTTCGCAAGCAAGGCGAGTCCGCAGAACAGTCTCTATTGATGACTGTTGATAACCTGATCGATTCAGATACCACGATGGATGCGTTACATTCTTTTCCGGATGCCGCGGCGGTACACAAGAATAATCTGCGACTCGAGTACGTTTTTGAGCCAGGCAGCAAAGTTGACGGGGCCACCTTAGAGGTGCCCGTAGAGATGGTTAGCCAACTACAACAGGCGGACCTCGACTGGGCTGTGCCGGGTAACCTAGCTGAAAAATGTACAGCGCTGATTAAGGGTTTGCCGAAATCTCGCCGCAAGAACTTTATACCTGTGAATGCGTTTGTCACTCAGGCTTGTGAGCAGATGTCGAATAGGGATGGAGATCTAATTACTTCCCTGCTAGCTCAAATTCGCAATCTAAAGGGCCTAGAGCTAGATAGAGCGGAGTTCGAACAGATTCAGCTGCCTGCGCATCTGAACACTAAGATTCGCGTATTGCAGGGTTCAGAGAAGGAGATTGCGTTTGCGGGCAGTATTCGTGAGGTTCGGGAGCAGCTTCAACTGCAGGGTTTACTGGAAAATGGTGAAAATAGCCTTTCCTCTGGTAATGTAAGTCACAAGGCCAAGGATGATTCTGGTTATAATCATCCTTTAGAAGCGACGGGTGCCAAAGATTGGGAATTTGAGGATCTGCCAGAGCAAGTAGAAATCGGTGAATCCTTAAAGCTAATACGATTCCCGGCTCTTGTCGACGAAGGTGAAACTGTTGGGGTTTGTCTGTTTTCCGACAAATTTCTCGCACAACACAAGCACAAGCAAGGCCTAGTAAAGCTATACCAATTAAGGACTATTCAACAGCGTAATCAGCTGAAGAAGAAGTTCGTCAGACTAGCCGATACGTTAGTGCTAAAAGCGCCTTTTCCGCTGGGTCAGCTAGCACTAGATGCGACATGGATAAGTTATATAGCGGCTTTCGATCTTGATGGTTCGATGCCGCGTAGCAAACTAGAATTCGAGCAGCGCTTGAACGGGGGCAAGTCTAAAGTTCTTAGCCTCGCGGAAAAAATAGAGTCGATCTTTATTCAAGTAATGAACGAGCACTACGAAATAGGCCGCGTCGTATCGGGTCTTAAGAAGGGGGCTCTGGCCTACGTCGCCGAAGATGTAGAAAATCAGCTTGGAGGTCTCCTTCATGAAGGCTTTCTCTCTGAAACCGGTCTGGTGTGGTTTGCTCAGTATCCTCGGTACTTGAAAGCACTATCGATGCGCTTGAATAAGGCCCCTCATATGGGGGATAAAGACAGGCCTAACACGGAACGACTATCCCATTATCAGGTCAGATATAGGGGTCTGAAATCGAAGGCCGAGGGTAATAATAAAGAGGAATTGCTTATCCTTCGCTGGATGCTGGAAGAGTTTCGAGTTTCATTATTCGCGCAAACATTAGGGACGCACATCCCAGTTTCCGAAAAGCGATTAGACAAGCAGTTTGAAAAAATACTTTAATTATTTCAACTTATTAGTTACTAATACATATTGTGAAAATTCCGAGCAAAATACAGCCTGCGAAGGCAGCCGGCTGCGCTATTGCTACTGTTTTGTGTTTTTGTAGTGAGTCCGGCAACTGCGCAGAAAGATGACCCTTGGAGAGAATTGAATGAGCGGCTATTTAGGCTGAATGACTATTTCGACCAACTCATCGTTAGGCCTGTTGCCACTGGTTATACCTTATTCATACCCCGAATCGCGCGGCAGGGAATTGGCAATTTCATTAGCAATATCGATGATATCAATGTCTTAGTAAACGGCTTACTGCAGCTTAAGCTAGACGCCGCCATAAATAACTCGGGCAGACTTTTAGTCAACTCAACTCAACACTTGGCTTGGCCGGCATTCTTGATATCGCAGTGATTTTGGCCTCTACAAGAATGAGGAAGACTTCGGACAGACTTTAGGTTATTGGGGAGTTGGTTCCGGCTCCTAAGTCATGCGCCCGTGTTCGGTGCAAGCAATGTTAGAGATTCTTTCGGCCTGATTGTGGATACCTTGTTTAATCCGATTCAGTACCTTAAAGAGGAATCATTACGTCTCACCTTGTTTTTGGTTAAGGAAGCCGATTCACGCTCAGGCCTGCTTGCGCTGGACGAGTTGATAACGGGTGACCGCTATCTATTTGTTCGCGAAGCCTATGTGCAACGAAGAGGATGCTTGGTGACTGACGGTCAGGTTGAAGATGATTTTGGCGATTTCTAAATAACCGGTTTACGCTGACGAATGTGTTAGTTCCTGACTAGGCGATCCTGACTTTGAGTTTTGTCTTAATGAAGTCGCTATGAGAAACGTAGATCAGCTCTGATACCTTCCGTATTAGATGATCCTCGTATTTATCTAGACGCTTGTCGGAGAAGGCGATGCGCCACATGTTCTCGATCAGCTCTACTTTCTGCTCGTAATCGTAGCTGTCGTTTATCAATTTGGTAAATTCGTAGAGAGAGGTGGCCTCAAAAGCCTCGTCCTTCGCTAACTGGATAAGCTCTTCAAGGTCAGACTCCGCAATATTGTAACTTTGCTGAAGCACCGACATGAATTCTTGGTGCTCGCGTTCGTCAAGCTCGTGATCAGAATTCATTACTTCGACTAGCAGTGCGGCGCAAGTGAGGTCGACCCTGCTCATTGCCGAGCTAGGTGCTTCTTCTTCCTCTTTTTTGGTTAGTTTGTCCTCAAAGAAACTCTTAATCGATTCGATCACGTAATTCTTCCTTAACAAAGATTGAACTGAACTAGTACTACCCTAGTCTACGTAGGAAATAGCATCGAGTAAAACGCCAATATCAGCTGCTTTTTTGTAGCTATTCTCACTTAGATGGCGGCGAAATTTTTTGCCCCCTTTCTGGCCCTTGTATAGGCCTAGAATATGCCGAGTCATGTTATGCAGTGGTGTGCCGCGCTCTAATTCTTCCTCGATATAGGGTATGAATTTCTGTAGTCCTTCGGTGCGTGTCTGTGCATTCGTAGCCGCGCCAAAGAAAACAGCGTCCACTTCGTTTAGTATAAATGGATTCTGATAAGCTTCTCTGCCCAGCATAACGCCATCTGTCTTTTTGAGAAGCGCCTCCGCATCATGAAGTGTTTTAATTCCGCCGTTTATGATGATCGAAAGCTCGGGGAAGGCTTGCTTCACGGCAAAGACACTATTGTATTTCAGTGGTGGTATCTCACGATTCTCTTTTGGGCTAAGGCCAGACAGGATCGCCTTGCGCGCATGAACTATAAACGTGCCACATCCAGCATCAGCTACCGTGCCAATAAAGTCCTCTAATTCTGCCTGCGAGTCGCGATCGTCAATGCCTATTCGGCACTTTATGGTAACCGGCAAGCTAACACTCGTCATCATATTGCTTACGCACTTCGCGACGAGCTCGGGCTCGGCCATTAGACAGGCACCGAAGGCGCCAGACTGAACTCTATTGCTTGGGCAGCCGACATTGAGGTTTATCTCATCATATCCTGCCTGTTCTGCGAGGACAGCTGCTTCAGCCAGCTCGACAGGATTGCTGCCACCTAATTGTAACGCGACGGGATGTTCACCTTGGCTGTGCTGCAACAGATACTGTGCATCACCATGCTTGAGTGCCGCGCTCGTCACCATTTCGGTATAGAGTAGGGTGTGCTCGGAGAGCTGGCGAAGGAATACGCGATCGTGACGGTCTGTCCAGTCCATCATCGGCGCAACGCAGAAGCGATGACTGAGGTCAACGGCTGTGTATGCAGCTTCGCTATTTGGGGGCTGTTTGTCCGCGCTTTTCAATGAATGCACCTAATCGTTTAACGAAGTAACTATGTCGGTCGCTACGAGAGCAGGTTGTATCGAATGCCTTAGTGCATGTCAAGAAGTAGGCGACTAAACTGTCTATGATGGGAATTAAAGACGAATCGAGTATAATCTCGCCTTTCGCGAGAGGGGCGTTATGTTCCTCTATTATTAAGTTTCGCCAGTGCTGTCCCGAGTAGAAAAATATGAACAAAGTTCGCACGCGTATTGCACCGTCTCCGACTGGCGACCCACACGTTGGTACGGCCTACATAGCCTTATTCAATCGTTGTTTTGCCCATCAGCATGGCGGTGAATTTGTGCTGCGCATCGAAGACACGGACCAGCAGCGTAGCACCGGCAAGTCTGAGCAGGACATATTAAGTTCACTTAAATGGCTGGGATTAACTTGGGATGAAGGTCCAGGCTGTGAAGGAGATTTGGGGCCATATCGACAGAGTGAGCGCTCTGAGATCTATTCCAATCACATTCAACAGCTTCTCGATAATGGCTCAGCCTTCCGCTGTTTCTGTACGTCAGAAAGACTCGATGAATTGCGCAAGCAACAGATGCAGGATAAAAGCCAGCCTGGTTACGATGGTCACTGCTTAAGTCTCAGTCAGACCGAATGCGAGAACAAATGTGCGGCTGCTGAATCCCATGTTATTCGCATGAAGATACCTGTGTCAGGTGAATGCGAGTTTGAAGACATGCTGCGCGGCAGCGTTAGTATCGCGTGGTCACAGATCGACATGCAGGTATTGATCAAGTCAGATGGTATGCCGACCTACCATTTCGCCAATGTAGTTGATGATCACTTGATGGAAATATCTCATGTTATCCGCGGCGAAGAATGGATCAACTCGACGCCCAAACATATTTTGCTGTATCGGCATTTCGGTTGGGAGGCACCAGCATTCTGCCATATGCCATTGTTACGTAATCCGGATAAGAGCAAGCTGAGTAAGCGCAAGAATCCCACTAGCATCCGCTACTACGAGGCTATGGGTTATCTGCCGGAAGCATTGCTAAATTATTTAGGCATGATGGGCTGGACGATGCCCACCGGAGAAGAAAAGTTTTCCCTGAGTGAGATGGAAGCAAGCTTCGATATAAGCAGAATCTCTTTGGGTGGTCCAATCTTCGATATTGAAAAACTCGACTGGCTCAACGGTAAAATTATTCGTGAGGAGCTTACCGATGAAGAGTTTGCGAAACGTTTCGCTGCCTGGGCATTTGCGCCTGAGAAAGTCGCACAGATAGTACCGCTACTAAAACAACGTGTGGAGCGATTCAGCGATGTCACCTCACTGGGCGGTTTCTTTATCGACGGTTCACTTGAGGTTTCTGAGGCGAGTTTCGCACACAAGTCTATCGATTCGGCCCAAGCCGCGAAGATTCTACAGTTCACCCTGTGGAAGTTGGAAGCATTGGAAGAGTTGAGCAGGGATGCTGTAGAGGAAGAGCTTCCGGCGCTTGCCGCCAAGTTCGAGCTGAAGATAAGGGACTTCTTATTTCCCTTGTTCGTTGCCCTGAGTGGTAAAGCGGTATCTACCTCTGTGATTGAGTCCATAATGATACTGGGCATCGATATCGTGCGCGCGCGGATTCGTCAGGCCATCTCAGTATTGGGTGGAATCTCGAAGAAACAGGCGAAAGCACTGGAAAAGGAATTCCGTAATTTCTAATGTTTTTAATCTCAGTCTAGACCTGCGTTGACAGGCTCAACGACTGTGCTTAGAATGCGCCTTCCCTCGAAAACGGTCATGGGGCCTTAGCTCAGCTGGGAGAGCGCAACACTGGCAGTGTTGAGGTCAGCGGTTCGATCCCGCTAGGCTCCACCAATTTTCTTTACGAATCCTTTCATGACAATGTTTAACCGCCTTTGCGGTGCTTTGTCGCGCCTAAATAAAGGAAGTTACACAGATTCTTGTTTAATGCAGAGGCGGGAAGTACAGAATTGCGACTACCGCCATTAGAGGCGATAGTCGCGTAGTTTAGAGCTAGGGGCCTAGGCCTTAATATCGCGCTTTGTGTGACCATTGTAGAGCTGCCTAGGTCTGCCGATACGGAAAGAACTGCTAAGCATCTCGTCCCAATGTGCAATCCAGCCTGGCGTTCTGCCGGTAGAGAAGATTACCGTGAACATGCTAGTAGGGATGCCAATGGCCTTAAGAATAATGCCTGAGTAGAAATCGACGTTCGGATATAACTTACGCTCAATGAAGTAATCATCTTCTAAGGCAATTTTCTCTAGTTTGCGAGCGATCCTGAATAGGGGGTCGTCTTCGACTCCTAATTCATCGAGTACTTCATTACATATCTCACGCATCACTGTGGCGCGTGGATCAAAATTCTTATACACCCTGTGACCGAAGCCCATCAGCCTGAAGGGATCGTCCTTGTCCTTGGCACGCAGAATATAGGCTTCGATATTCTTCTCATCGCCGATTTCTGCCAGCTGCGCGAGTACTGCCTCGTTAGCGCCGCCGTGTGCAGGCCCCCATAGCGCAGCTATACCTGAGGCTATACACGCATAAGGATTGGCGCCTGATGAGCCGGCTAGGCGTACGGTGGACGTAGAGGCATTCTGTTCGTGATCAGCGTGTAGTAGGAAAATAGTGTCCATCGCCTTCGCGAGAATTGGACTGACATTTGGAGTGTCGCAGGGAGTGCCAAACATCATGTGCAAGAAGTTTTCAGCAAAGCCCATATCGTTCTGCGGATACATGAAAGGCTGGCCTATGCCGTGCTTGTAGCACATAGCTGCGAGCGTTGGCATCTTAGCAATAATTCGGTGGGCAACTATCTTACGGTGCTCCGGATTATCGTTGTCCAGATTGTCATGATAGAAGGCAGAAAGGGCGCCAACCACACTCATTAGCATCGCCATTGGGTGAGAAGTACGCGGGAAACCTTTAAAGAAGTTATGGATTTGCTCATCGACCATCGTGTGATAGCGAATAGTGTTCTCAAAATCTACTTTTTCGGTCGCATCCGGTAATTCGCCATTTAACAGCAGGAAGCAGGTATCTAGAAAACTGACATTCGCCGCTAGTTGCTCGATCGGATAGCCTCTATGAAGGAGGACGCCCTTGCCGCCGTCGATAAATGTGATGTCCGACTCGCATGATGCTGTGGACATAAAGCCGGGATCGTAGGTAAAAAAGCCTTGGCCGACGAGACTGCTAACGTCTATGACGTCTGGACCAGTACTGCCTTCATAAACGGGAAGCTCGATAGTTTTATCAACACCGTCAATGGTTAGCTGGGCCTTTTTTTCGCTCATGCATGACTCCTGAAACTACATTAAATTGGATTTTCTTTTTTGTAAACAACTGCTTGCAGCTGCATTCGCCTCTTAGTGCGTCCTATCCAGTGCCTGAACAGGGACGGCAATACTAGGGAGTGAGCGTGCTATTTGTCAAATTTTTATGCGCTGAGGCTCAGTATTCATAGTCATTTCAGCTGAATCAAGCCCCCACCAATAGAGCGCAAGTCCGGGGTCTTTCTGCTGCAATAACTAAGTAAAACTCCCTGTTAAGTCATAGTGGCTAGTACAGCAAAGAATGGCTTGACAGAACATTGTCATTAAACAGTGAAATACTGCTGCATTCGTTGTGTTACGTGGCCTTACGGCATATACTTCCTGCCGTTTTGCACGCTTAAATGCTGCAATAGCTTCAATTATCTTGCGCAGATTCGAAGTGAACCGCTATCAATTGAAGCACAACTCTCATTGGGCAACGTGACGGGCAGAAAGTGAACGATAATAGACCAAAGAATCTCGACATAACCACATTCAAGTACCCCTTGCCAGCGATCACATCTTTGTTACATCGATTGTCCGGTATCTTTATTTTTGTAGGCGTCGCCCTGATGCTGTATTTGCTGGAGCTATCACTCCAGTCGGAATCTGGCTTTGCGCTAGTTTTGGAGTTACTGGACAACGTAATAGTTAAATGTGGGGCCTGGGCGGTTCTATCTGGGCTGTTGTATCACCTGATAGCTGGTATTAAACACTTGATTATGGATTTGGGTTTCGGAGAAACGCTGCAGGGCGGCTTCATCGGAGCCTGCATCACTCTCGCCTTGTCTGCCGTGGCGATTATCACAGCCGGAGTATGGATATGGTAACGAATGTTACGAATTTAGGCCGTTCCGGCCTTTACGATTGGATTGTTCAACGCTTCAGCGCAATTATCCTAGCAGCCTATTCGCTTTGCATACTGGCTAACTTTGTGATGAATCCAGATATGGATTTTCAGACGTGGAGCTCGATCTTCGAGGGCAATGCGATGCGCTTCTTTAGCCTGATCACTTTGTTTGCTCTGTGCGCACATGCCTGGATCGGTATGTGGACAGTATCAACGGACTATCTGACGTCTTTGCAGCTAGGTGAGAGCGCAACTTTTTTTAGAATAATGTTTCAAGCAGGCTGCGTGCTCCTAATCGCTGTGTACCTGCTCTGGGGCATTCAGATTTTCTGGGGTAATTAGATGACTGGCATGCGTACACTATCTTTCGATGCAGTAATAGTTGGCGGTGGTGGCGCTGGCATGAGAGCTGCGCTGCAACTCGCACAGTCAGGTTACAACACGGCCGTTATTACTAAAGTTTTCCCGACCCGTTCGCATACCGTGTCGGCGCAGGGCGGCATCACCTGTGCGATAGCGAGCTCTGATCCGAATGATGATTGGCGTTGGCACATGTATGACACCGTGAAGGGTAGCGATTACATCGGTGATCAGGATGCGATTGAATACATGTGCAGTGAAGGCCCACAGACTGTCTATGAATTAGAGCACATGGGGCTACCGTTCTCACGAACAGAGAGCGGGCGAATCTATCAGCGACCTTTCGGTGGTCAATCCAAAGACTTTGGCAAGGGCGGGCAAGCCGCGCGAACCTGTGCGGCAGCTGACCGAACAGGTCATGCCCTGTTGCACACGCTGTATCAGGGAAATCTGAAAAACAATACCTCGTTTTTAAACGAATGGTATGCAACCGACATGGTTAAGAATCAAGACGGAGCGATTGTGGGTGTCATCGCAATCTGTATCGAGACAGGTGAAACGGTTTTCATTAAGTCGAAGGCTACGGTATTCGCCACCGGTGGTGCCGGCCGCATCTATGCATCCACTACCAATGCTTTGATCAATACTGGTGACGGTGTGGGCATGGCCCTTCGAGCCGGCTTTCCAGTGCAAGATATTGAGATGTGGCAATTTCATCCTACCGGTATTTATGGCGCTGGCACGCTAGTGACTGAAGGCTGTCGTGGTGAGGGCGGTTATCTAATCAACAAAGACGGCGAGCGTTTTATGGAACGCTACGCGCCGAATGCGAAAGATCTGGCGGGGCGCGATGTGGTAGCTCGCTCGATGGTCTTAGAGATATTAGAGGGACGCGGCTGTGGCGAGAATGGCGATCATGTCATGCTGAAGCTCGATCACCTGGGAGAAGATGTACTTAACTCTAAGCTGCCTGGCATCCTCGAGCTGTCCCGAACATTTGCGCACGTAGATCCGGTTAAAGATCCAATTCCAGTAGTGCCCACGTGTCACTATATGATGGGCGGCATACCAACTAATGTGAATGGCCAAGCGCTAACTCAAGATGCAAAGGGCGTGGATAAAATAATACCTGGCTTGTTTGCTGTAGGCGAGGTGGCCTGCGTCTCGGTTCACGGCGCAAATCGTCTCGGAGGAAATAGCTTATTGGATTTGGTTGTATTCGGTCGCGCTGCAGGTAAGCACATCGAAGAAATGCTAGGTCAGGGTATGGAGCAACGAGAAGCATCTGAGACGGATATTGAGCAGGCTCAGAACAGGCTCTCTCGGCTCAACGAATCGAATTCAGGCGAGAGTGTGGCTATGCTGCGTGCCGAGCTCCAAGACGTTATGCAGAATCATTTCGGCGTGTTTCGCCGCGGCGATTTCATGCAGGATGGCATTCAGAAGCTAGCCGCCCTGAGAGTGCGAATAGCGAATGTCCATCTCGAAGATAAGAGTCAGACATTCAATACTGCGCGCATCGAAGCGTTGGAATTGGAAAACCTCTTTGAGGTTGCAGAGGCTACGGCGATTGCGGCAGAGGCTCGCAACGAAAGTCGCGGAGCCCATGCGCGCGATGACTTCCGTGAGCGTGACGATGAAAATTGGTTGTGTCACTCGATGTATTTTCCTGGTGACAAACGTGTTGGTAAGCGTGATGTGAATTTTTCACCAAAGACTGTGGACACAATGGAGCCACAGATTCGTTCCTACTAAACGCACGAAATAAATAGAGTCACGATACAGAATTGAACACGAATCCTGCGCATTTAAGGCGCAGGCATAAGCAGCTAAAAACTACGAAAATTAAAAGGTGAGCCGTGTTAGTAAGCATATATCGCTACAATCCCGATACAGATGAAAAGCCATTCATGCAGGATGTCGATGTGCAGTTGCCCGAAGACAAAGACCTGATGGTGTTAGACGTATTGGAGCTGGCAAAGCAGCAAGACCCCAGCGTTGTCTACCGTCGCTCTTGCAGAGAAGGTGTCTGCGGTTCCGACGGCATGAACATCAACGGGAACAATGGGTTGGCTTGCATTACACCGATGTCCTCGGCGGTAAAGCAAGGTGGTAAGTTGGTTCTACGTCCTCTTCCCGGTCTGCCAGTTATTCGCGACCTTGTTGTAGACATGTCGATATTTTACAAGCAATACGAAAAGATTAAGCCTTACTTGATCAACGATACAGCTCCACCTGTTATCGAGCGCCTGCAATCGCCCGAAGAAAGAGAAAAGCTGGACGGCCTTTACGAATGCATACTTTGCGCTTGCTGTAGCACAAACTGTCCTTCGTTCTGGTGGAATCCAGATAAGTTCATCGGCCCTGCCGGCTTGTTGCAGGCTTATCGCTTTCTTGCGGACAGCCGAGACACTGCAGATGTGGAGAGATTGGCTGGCTTGGATGATCCATTTAGTGTATTTCGCTGCCGCGGGATCATGAATTGTGTTGCAGTTTGCCCTAAGGGCTTGAACCCAACTCGAGCAATCGGTCATATCCGCTCGATGTTAATTCAGCAGGGAACTTAATTAGTTCTCACCATGTGTCTTAATCTCTGGGAGCCTTGAGCCTAACATCACCATTTTGAGCGTGGTTAAAAGGAAGTAGTATGCAAGACAGCTTACTTGAAATAATGCGCAGCACCGGCCATCTGTCCGGATCGAATGCAGCGTATGTCGAAGATTTGTATGAAAGCTTCTTAGTCGACGCTGAATCTGTCCCGGTTCAGTGGAAGGATTTCTTTCAATCATTGGCGGCCGCCAACGATGAAGAAGGTCCCGATGTTTCTCACGCTGCTATCGAAAATGAATTCAAGACGTTAGGTAAAGCTAGTCGTTTCGCACCAGTGCTCAGTAACGACGCAGTCGTGCATTCCGAGCACGAAAGCAAGCAAGTTCAAGTTTTGCAGCTGATAAGCTCCTATCGTGTCCGTGGCCACCAGAAGGCAGACCTTGATCCACTGAATTTGATGTACCGCGAAAGTGTTCAAGACTTGGAGCTCGAATTCCACGACTTGTCTGCGATAGACTACTCCACCGTTTTCCAGACGGGCTCTCTTTACATCAGCAAAGAGCTAGCGCCGCTCAGAGAAATTGTAGATTCGCTAGAGCGTATCTACTGCGCCTCGATTGGCTACGAATTCATGCACATTGTAAATCTCGAAGAGAAGCAATGGATAGAGCAGCGCATCGAAAGCAATGATGGCTATCCAGTATTCGAGAGCGATGTTAAGCGCCATTTGCTGGAAAGGTTGTCCGCTGCCGAAGGTTTAGAAAAACATCTAGATTCTAAGTACCCAGGAACTAAACGCTTTGGATTGGAAGGTGGCGAAAGCCTGATTCCTGCACTAGATGAGCTAGTACAGCGCGCGGGTAAATTCGGGGCGAAAGAGATCGTGCTTGGCATGGCACACCGAGGCCGCCTCAACGTGCTCGTTAATCTATTAGGCAAGAACCCCGCCGATCTGTTCGATGAGTTTGAGGGGAAGGCAGTTTACGAAAGTTCCGGTGACGTAAAATACCATCAGGGGTTCTCCTCGAGCATTATGACCGCCGGTGGTGAAGTCCACATAGCGATGGCATTCAATCCATCGCATCTGGAAATTGTCGCGCCAGTTGTTGAAGGCTCGGTGCGCGCTAGACAGTTTCGGCGCAAAGACGAAGAGGGCCATCTGGTACTACCGATTATCATTCATGGCGACGCTGCATTTGCTGGCCAGGGTGTGGTTATGGAGACATTCCAGATGTCTCAGACACGCGCCTACAAAACCGGTGGAACAGTACACATAATCATCAACAATCAGGTGGGCTTTACAACTAGCCGCCAGGATGACGCCCGCTCTACTGAATACTGCACTGATGTAGCGCGGATGATTCAGGCGCCAATTTTTCATGTCAACGCAGACGATCCTGAGGCTGTGTTGTTCGTGACACAGCTGGCGCTAGATTTTCGTTACAAGTTTCACAAAGACGTTGTGATCGATCTAATCTGCTATCGCCGCCGAGGTCATAATGAAACCGATGAGCCCTCGTCTACTCAGCCACTCATGTACGCGGCCATCAAGCAACATAAGTCGACTCGCGTCTTATATGCAGAGCGTCTTGACACTGAAAGCGTAGTCTCCATTGAGGAGGCCGATTCCATAAATTCGAGCTACCGTACCGCTTTGGATACAGGCGAACACGTAGCGAAGAGCTTAGTCAAAGAGCCTTCTATGGAATTATTCGTCGACTGGGGTCCGTACATTGGTCACGAATGGGGTCCGTTCTTCAACACTTCGATGCCGCTGAAGAATTTGAAGGCTATCGCCAAGAAGCTTGCTGAGATACCAAAAGATTTCACACTGCAGCGTCAGGTTAAGCGCGTTATGGATGATCGTGCGAAGATGGCTGCCGGCGACATCGAAGTGGACTGGGGTTTTGCGGAGACCTTAGCGTATGCAAGCATTCTGACGAGCGGCAACAAGATTCGTATCACGGGGCAAGATGTGGGTCGTGGCACCTTTTCACATCGGCACGCTGTTCTGTTCGATCAGAAGACAGGCGATACCCATATACCGCTACAGAGCCTGGTGGAGGAGGAAAATGGATTTCTAATCTATGATTCGCTTCTCTCAGAGGTGGCAGTGCTTGCCTTCGAGTATGGCTATGCCACGACAATACCCAACGCGTTGGTGGTTTGGGAGGCGCAGTTTGGTGACTTCGCTAACTCTGCACAAGTTGTCATTGACCAGTTTATCACCAGTGGCGAGCATAAGTGGCAGCGACTTTGCGGATTAACACTATTGCTACCACATGGCTATGAGGGGCAGGGGCCTGAACATTCTTCCGCGCGACTGGAGCGATTTCTGCAGCTGTGTGCCGAACACAATATTCAAGTTTGCTTGCCGACTACCTCGGCTCAAGTTTTTCACATGTTAAGAAAGCAAGTGCTGTGCCCACTGCGCAAGCCGCTAATTGTCATGTCGCCAAAGAGTTTGCTGCGGCACAAAGATACCGTTTCTTCCTTGCAAGAAATGGCTGAAGGAAGTTTCCAGGTTGTGCTCGATGAAACAGATGATTTCGATGTAGAGCAGGTTCGCAGACTCGTAGTCTGTAGCGGGAAGGTCTACTACGATTTGCGTACGGCAAGGCGAGAGCGAGAAATAAGCGATATAGCTATAGTTCGACTCGAGCAGCTATACCCGTTTCCTCATGACGATTTCTCAAAGTGTCTGCTTCAATATAAAAACCTGACATCGATCGCTTGGTGCCAGGAAGAGCCTATGAACCAGGGCGCCTGGTATTCGAGTCAGCACCATTTAAGAAGCCCGCTTCAAGAGCACTTCCCTTCAGTCCATCTCGAGTATGTAGGCAGAGAAGCATCAGCCGCAGCTGCGGCGGGTTATCCTGCGCTGCATTTAAGTCAGCTAAATAAATTTATCGATCAAGCATTAAGCTAGCGTGTTCGCGATTATAAAGAAGGTGTTAGCAAGGAATAACTATGACTATTGAAATCAAGGCCCCAACATTACCTGAATCGGTCCCCGACGGAACGATCGCTAACTGGTATAAGAATGTAGGCGATACGGTTGTGCGCGATGAGCTACTCGTGGATATTGAGACAGACAAAGTAGTCATCGAGGTTGTTTCGCCAACTGATGGCACTCTAAAAGAAATTTTAATGGACGCTGGCGCCACCATTGTTAGCAATCAGGCCATCGGAAGCCTATTGGCAAATGAGGGCAAGCAGCCAGTTATTGCAGCGAAAGCAGAGCCTGAAGTCGAGGCGAAAGCCGAGGCTGCTACCAATGAAGCTGAAGCGATGATTAGCCCTGCAGCGAAAAAGCTCATTGAAGAGAACAACCTAGATGCAGCTTCGATCGCAGGTAGTGGAAAGGGCGGCAGGATTACTAAAGAAGACATTCTAAAGAAATTGGAGGCTAGTTCAGCACCAAAGTCTGCAGCGAGCACAGCGACTGCACCAGCAAACATAGCGATATCGGAAGAAGGACGGCTTGAAGAACGTGTGCCGATGAGTCGGCTACGCTCGAAGGTTGCCGAGCGACTACTCCACGCGAGCCAGTCCACTGCGATGCTTACAACTTTTAACGAAGTGAATATGAAGCCTGTTATGGATATTCGCAATCGTTACAAGGAAGAGTTTGAGAAGGCTCACGACGGCACGCGCCTCGGGTTCATGTCGTTTTTCGTTCGCGCCTGTACTGAAGCATTGAAGCGCTATCCTGCTGTAAACGCATCTCTCGATGAAAATGATGTTGTTTACCACGGCTATCAAGATATCGGCGTAGCTGTTTCCTCACCACGTGGCCTAGTTGTGCCAGTTCTACGCAACGTTGATTCTATGGGCTTGGCGCAGGTAGAAAACGAAATTAGGCAGTTCGGAGTAAAAGCTAGAGATGGAAAACTTGCCATTGAAGATATGTTGGGAGGCACCTTTACTATCTCAAACGGTGGCGTATTCGGATCCTTGTTGTCGACGCCAATATTGAATCCTCCCCAGACTGCTATTTTAGGGATGCACAAGATTCAAGAGCGCCCAATGGCCGTCTCTGGTGAGGTGGTAGTTCTGCCAATGATGTATCTAGCGCTCTCTTACGATCACAGGATGATCGATGGGAAAGAAGCGGTTCAGTTTCTTGTTACGGTCAAAGATTTGCTAGAGGATCCAACGCGACTTCTGCTCGAGATTTAACAAAGGCTGCTGGAGAAGCGCTAGGTTGTAGCTGTGTTCAATGCTTCGCTTATCAAATCACTGAATTGAGAAAGACTTATGTCAAATGAATATGATGTTGTAGTTATTGGTTCAGGCCCTGCTGGTTATGTTGCCGCTATTCGGTGCGCGCAGCTAGGCTTCAAAACGGCCTGTATAGAAAAATGGCTAAACAAAGCTGACAAGACCGTTTTTGGTGGGACCTGCTTAAACGTTGGCTGCATCCCTTCGAAGGCCTTATTGGATAGCTCGCATAAATATATGGACGCGCAAAACCATTTCGAGGTGCACGGTATTAGCGTCGGAAAGGTGGCGATGGATGTTCCTGCGATGATGTCCCGCAAAGATAAGGTCGTCGATCAGCTTACCTCCGGCATCAAAGGCCTGTTCACGGCGAATAAAGTCGATGGTCTTTCCGGAACGGGTAAGGTTGCCGGTGCTAACAAGGTTGTAGTTACGGACAAAGATGGAAAACAACAAGAACTCGTAGCCAAGCACATTATTATTGCGGCTGGGTCAGTACCAATCGATATCCCTCCTACCCCAATCGATCATGAAACTATTGTCGACTCAACCGGAGCATTGGAGTTTCAGGAAGTGCCTAAACGTCTAGGCGTGATTGGTGCCGGTGTAATTGGATTAGAGCTCGGCAGTGTCTGGGCGCGATTGGGTGCAAAAGTTACCGTACTCGAAGCGCTGGATGATTTTTTACCAATGGTGGATCGCCAGATTGCAAAAGAATCAATGAAGATCCTAGCCAAGCAAGGGCTAGAAATAAAGATGGGCAGCCGGGTATCTGGCAGTAAGCTTGCTGCCAAGGGCGCGAAGAAGACAGTCACGGTTGAATACACAGACAAAGATGGAGAGCAGACCGAAACATTCGACAAGCTTATCGTAGCTGTTGGACGTAGACCGTTTACTGATTCCCTACTAGATGAATCTGTAGGCGTTGAAAAAGATGAGCGTGGCTTCGTTAAAGTTAATGATCAGTGTGCCACTAACATTCCTTCTATCTATGCAGTCGGTGATGTCGTGCGTGGCCCGATGCTGGCACACAAAGGTATGGAAGAGGGCGTGATGGTTGCCGAAAGGCTTGCTGATAAAAAGACGCAGGTAAACTATGGCTTAGTGCCATCGGTCATCTACACCCACCCAGAAATAGCTTGGGTCGGTAAGAATGAAGAAGAATTAAATGCAGAGGGTGTTGAAACAAATGTTGGCGTGTTTCCTTTTGTCGCAAGCGGTCGAGCCTTGGCAGCAAACGATGCCGAAGGCATGGTTAAGCTGATCGCAGATGCCAAGACAGATCGAATATTAGGATGTCATATTGTAGGTGCTAGCGCTGCTGACTTATTGCAGCAGATTGTTATCGCCATGGAATTTAGTGCCAGCGCAGAAGATATTGGCTTAACTATGTTTTCGCACCCGGCTCTTTCCGAAGCCGTGCACGAGGCAGCGTTGGCAGCGAATGGTCATGCAATACACATTGGGAATCGCAAGCGTCGTAAGTAGTTTCGATACTGCGCCACTTGAGAATTAGTTAGATAAATGGATGGAACATAAATGAATTTACATGAATATCAGGCGAAGCAGCTATTTGCCGAATACGGGCTTCCCGTATCAGAAGGCATTGCCGTAGATACTGCGAGCGATGCCGCCGCCGCCACTAAAAAAATCGGTGGTAGCAAATGGGTTGTTAAGGCGCAGGTGCATGCAGGCGGCAGAGGTAAGGCTGGAGGCGTTAAGCTAGTGGACAGCGCAGAAGAGGCCGAAGCTTTTGCGCAGCTATGGCTAGGCAAAAAGATGGTCACCTATCAAACAGATGCCGGTGGACAGCCCGTCAGCAAA